>Ga0081539_10000040_pt1 | contig 292753 bp, 276 predicted proteins | sample TabmetS4T2R2_FD_71023 | JGI IMG/M metagenome (GOLD analysis project Ga0081539, IMG submission 71023) | Tabebuia heterophylla rhizosphere microbial communities from the University of Puerto Rico - S4T2R2 | ecosystem: Host-associated > Plants > Roots > Rhizosphere ...
CATTCCAATTCGGATAATCTGGTTCACGGGCGGCTCCCTTGTCTGAGATTTGCAACAACCTCATTCTGGCACACTGATGCCGTAGGGGGCCGTCCACCCCATCAACCACCGATGTTAATTGTTGTAGAAGGTCCTCAGAGCCGCTCGCAAAACGGTTTGCACGGAGTGTATGGGTCCCGGCGTTCGCCGGGACGACTCTGGAGAGACCCCTACAGCTTCACCATCCGCTTGCCGCGGTTTTCCCCGGCTAGCAGGCCGATCAGCGCCTGCGGGGTATTCTCCAGACCGGCGATGACATCTTCCTGCACCTTCAACTTGCCGGCCTTGACCCAGGACTGCAGGTCGGCCAGCGCCTGGTCGCGCTGGTCCATGTAATCCATCACGATAAATCCCTGCATCACCAGGCGCTTCACCACGATCAGCCCGGGCACGCCGCGCGGGCCGTGCGCCGAGGGCACGCCGTCATATTGCGAGATCGCGCCGCAGCAGGCGATGCGGCCGCGGTTGTTCATCTGCGCGAGGCAGGCTTCCAGAATGTCGCCGCCGACATTGTCGAAATAGACGTCGATGCCCTTCGGCGCCGCGGCCCTCAAGGCCTTGAACACCGCGCCGTCCTTGTAGTCCACCGCGGCATCGAAACCGAGTTCGGATGTCAGCCAGTGACACTTGTCCGCGCCACCGGCGATGCCGACGACATGGCAGCCCTTGATCTTCGCGATCTGTCCGACGATCGACCCGACCGAACCGGCCGCCGCGGAAACCACCACGGTCTCTCCGGCTTTCGGCTTGCCGACATCGAGCAGTCCGAAATAGGCGGTCAGTCCCGCGATGCCATAGACGCTGAGCAGATGCGTCATCGGCTCCATGCGCGGCATCTTGCTCAAATGCTTTTCGGGCACCGCCGCATAGTCCTGCCAGCCGGTATCGCCGAACACGATGTCGCCCGCCTTAAGGCCAGGGGCTTTCGACGACACCACTTCGGCGATGCCGCCGCCGGCCATCACGGTGTTGGCCTCGACCGCGGCGCGGTAGGTGGCGCCGTGCATCCAGGCGCGGTTGGCGGCGTCGAGCGAGATATAGCGCACGCGCAGCAGCGCTTCGCCGTCCTTCGGCTCGGGAATGCCGCCCTTCGACATCTTGAAATGCTCGCGGCCGAGTTTTCCCGAGGGCTTCTCGACCAGCAGGATCTGGCGGTTGACGGCGTCGGTCATGGCGTCTCCTCCCCTAATTATCAAGGTGACGCTAGTCCGTGGGCGCTCACTGCACAACGACAACATTGCTCGAAGTCTTCGCCCACCGTCATCCTGAGGCGCTCGCCGCACTTGCGGCGAGCCTCGAAGGATGGGCCACGAACGCATGCGGCCATCCTTCGAGACGCCGCGCAAGGGCGCGGCTCCTCAGGATGACGGTTTTGTTTGGGGCGCTGGCATGCCAGCGAAGGTTGTTGCGCCCTGTTCAAAACCTGCGACAATCCGTCCCGTCGGCAAACGCGGGGGGTCGCAAATGTCCAGCAGGTTTACGCAGTACATTCTGATCGCAATGGCTTTAGGCATTGTGATGGGGACGCTGGTTTTTAACTATCTTCCCGATCAACGGGTGGAAATCGCGGCCAACGTAAACCTGATCGCGATGCTGTTCCTGCGCCTGATCAAGATGATCATCGCGCCTTTGGTGTTCGCTACCCTGGTCGGCGGTATCGCCCATATGGGCAGCGGCGCGCGGCTTGGCCGCATCTTCGCAAAGACCATGGGCTGGTTCGTCACCGCCTCCTTCGTCTCGCTGCTGCTCGGCCTGATCATGGTCAACCTGCTGCAGCCCGGCGCCAACTTCCCCGGCACGCTTCCTGCGGCCAACCAGTCGACCGGGCTGCCGGTGTCGGCGTTCTCGATCGAGAAATTCCTCACCCATCTGATCCCGACCTCGATCGCGGACGCGATGGCGCAGAACGAGATCCTGCAGATCGTGGTATTCGCGGTGTTCTTTGCAGTAGCGCTGGGCGCGATGCCGGAACGCGCCAAGCCGATCATGGAGCTGATCGACGATCTCGCCCATATCATGCTGAAGGTCACGGGCTATGTGATGCTGTTTGCGCCGATCGCAGTGTGGGCCGCGATCATGGCGACGGTGTCGAAGAACGGCCTCGGCGTATTGTGGAAATTGATCCAGTTCATGGGCGGTTTTTATCTGTCGCTGGCGATCCTGTGGGCCATCCTGGTGGTGGTCGGCTTTGTCGTCATCGGGCCGAGATACGGCCATCTGCTGCGTCTGATCCGCGAACCCCTGATGATCGCCTTCTCCACCGCGAGCTCGGAAGCGGCCTACCCGAAGACGCTGGAGGGATTGAACCGCTTCGGCGCCTCGACGCGTATATCCAGCTTCGTGCTGCCGCTCGGCTATTCCTTCAATCTCGACGGCACCATGATGTACTGCACGTTTGCAGCTGTCTTCATCGCGCAGACCTACCAGATTGACATGTCGCTCGGAACCCAACTGGCGATGTTGGCGACCTTGATGATCACCTCCAAGGGCGTCGCCGGCGTGCCGCGTGCCTCGCTGGTGGTGATTGCCTCGACGCTCGCGCAGTTCGGCATTCCCGAAGCGGGCCTGTTGATGATCATGGGCATCGACACCTTCCTCGACATGGGGCGCAGCGCCACCAATGTGATCGGCAACTCGCTCGCCACCGCGGTGGTGGCGAAATGGGAAGGTGAACTGGCGCCCGTGGATGCATCCGGACCCGACGAGGAACTGGTCCCCGCAAGCATTCCCGCTTAGGAGATGAGCCATGCGCCACCCTCTGAAGGGATGCATGCAGGCCGCAAGCCTGTTGCTCGCGGGATTTCTGCTGACGACGGCGGCGTCGGCGCAGACCACCGCCGAGGGGCTCAGCCCGACGCTCGCCAACATCAAGAAGACCCATGTAGTGCGGCTGGGTTACCGCGAAAGCTCGCCCCCGTTCTCGTTCATGGATCCGTCCAACCGGCCGATCGGCTACAGCCTCGAACTGTGCGAGGCCATCGTCGAGGAGATCGGCATCGAGGTCGACGACGCCAATTTGCGGATCGACTACGTCAAGGTGACCTCGGATGACCGTATCCAGGCGGTGCTGCAGAACAAGATCGATCTTGAATGCGGGTCGACCACGGCGAACGCGGAGCGCGGCAAGCAGGTGGCGTTCTCGCCGCTGATGTTCGTGGCCGGTACCAAGCTGATGGTGCCGAAGGCCTCCCCGATTTCGGCGCCGAAGGATTTGCAGGGCAAGACCGTGGTGGTGACCAAAGGCACCACCAACGAGCAGGCCATGCACACCCTCGACAAGAAGTTCTCGCTTGGGCTCAACATCGTTGCGTCCCCCGATCACGAGCAGTCCTACCAGACGCTGGTGGACGGCAAGGCCGATGCGTTCGCCACCGACGATATTCTGCTGTACGGCCTGATCGCGCGCCACAAGGCGCAGGCCAAGTACAAGGTGGTCGGCGACTATCTGTCCTACGATCCCTACGGCATCATGTTCCGCAAGGGCGAGCCGCAGCTCGCCGCGGTGGTTGAACGCGCCTTCCGCAAGCTCGGTTCGAACCGCGACCTGATTCCGCTGTACAACAAATGGTTTGTCGCGCGCCTGCCGACCGGCGAGAAGCTCAACGTCGCGATCTCCCCGCAACTCGAGGAAGCGTTCAAGGCGATGGACGACTCGCCCGGCGGAAGCAATTAGGAACGCGAAGACTCGTCATTGCCCGGCTTGACCCGGCAATCCATCTCTTCGAAAGACTCTTGTGAAGAGCGATGGATGCGCGGGCCTTCGCCTCGCCGAAGGGGCTTCGGCCCCGCAGGCGGGTCAAGCCCGCGCATGACCACCGAATGTGTGGCGGCAGTTACGCCCCCGCCTCACCACTGGAAGATTTATCCTCGCCAAAAACCTTGTCCAAGGCGGCCGCGTACGCCGCGTAAACCAGGTCCGGATGGACCTCGGCCAGCGCCTCCATCATGACGCCGGAGTTGATTTCGAGCACCCTCCAGCCATCATCCGCCTGAACGACGTCAATCGATCCGAATCGCAGGCCGATGGATCTTGCCGCTTCAATCGCCAACTCGACGCAACGCTCCCGAACTTCCCCCTGCTGCAGCAGAACGGGCTCCGCGCCTGCGTCCAGATTGTGCCGCCAGTTCAACAGATAAGGTTCGCCTGGCGGCGGGACCGTGTCGAGGTTGAAGGAATCGCGATCGCCGGCCATGCCGGCCAGGATGGCCGAGAGGCGTCGCGCGGGGATGGCCGCAAGGGCGAGTTGCAGGATCGAGTGCACACCGTCTCCCGTGACCGAGGGACGACTCTTGGCGTAGACAATGAGCGGAACATCGTCGAGCAGGATGACGCGCACTTCGTTCCTTATTTCCAGATAAGGCGAAATGGCGAGATTCAGATTCAGGGAAAAGATCTCGCTTGACGCAAGCTCCAGGGCCGGCCTGGTCAGCACCTTGAACACGAGCCTGCCGCTGGTGCCCTCGTTCGGCTTGACGACAATCCCGTCGGGATTTTGCGCAAGATGTCCGAGCATTGCTTCCCAGGTTCCGGCCGCAGGAACGTAGTCGCTTAATGCGGGACCTGGAAAAAATGCGTGGGGAACGCTGGCAATGCCGTTCATCTCCAGCAGCTCAGCCGTTGCGGCCTTGTCATTGGCGATGCGGTGGGTGACCGCGCTGTTCAGTCCCACGTCATAGCCGTAAGTCAGGTGCCGCCTTGGCCCGTTCCGCATGACCATCAGCCACCCCTGAGATCGCGTTTCCATCTCGATCCCGTGTTCCGCGCAGTATTTCTGCACCGCGGTTACGAATGTTCGCTGGCTGTTAAGCATGATCCGGATTGCGACGGCTTGCGTTGCGTGGCCTCGCCCTAGCGTTTGAATGCAAAAATCGATCCTATCGAAACCGCAACCGACAGCGTAGCCGATGCAGATGGGGCAATCCAGATCGGCTGCAACCCGCATCCTTATTCCCGGACCGATGCAAATATTTGACGGAGCGCCCGCGCGTGACGCTGCGGCGATTTTCGTGTTAGCTAGCGCTTGCGAATCAGATCGATTTTTTTGACTGCGCTATCCTGTTTCCACCTGCCCTCGTTGTCTTCGTTGCGGCACCCGGGATTGATCGCCGATGCAATTTCAAAGAGCTCATGTCAGCATCGTCAGATCGATCCGGCATGTCAGCCTGGTGCGGGACTGGAACCGCGCGCGAGGAACCCGCGAGTTGCCCGCGTTTTCGGATTTCGTGCCCAATGAACGCGCCGGTGATCTGGCCGACATCTCGATTAGCGAGGTGAGGCGCGAGGGCGGCAAACTTGCCTACCTTTGCCGGCAGGCCGGCCCGCGCCTTGAGCAGGTTCATGACGCCAAGATGTCGTCGCGGCTGTTGAGCGAATGCCTGGATCCCTGCATGGCGGCCGCGGCGAAGCCGATCTGGGACGCCTGCTATTGGACCAAGCTGCCGGTATATTGCATCATTCCGGTGTCCGACCGCGACGGCTGCGCGGTCACCATCGAGCAAATCTTTCTGCCCTACTCCCATCGCGGAAACGGCGTCGAGGTGATGGTGGCGGCGCTCCATGCCTGCAGTACCGAAGGCCGCTTCGTGCATCAGGGGCTGCTGCGCAACCACGCGAAGGCGCCGCTGCATTGGGCCGTGATCGTCGACCCGGCAATTGCCGTAGTTCCGCGAGCGAGCAGCGACGCCACCGTCGAACTCGACGACGAGGTTTCCTCCGCGACGCGCTGATCGTGCTTCGCCGATCCTCGGCCAGGCTTCCGTACACACCACCGCCATCCTCAGCAGCCCGCGCTCTTGCGCCCCTTAGGATGACTGCGTGCCGGTAACGAACCGCCGCAATACCGATGCTTTCGGCAAGTTCATTTCGGCCTATCTACCGTCCTCCGAAAAAAATCGCCTGCCATATCGGTCGCGCAATTGTGCGCCACGACAGCTTGACTACCTGTAAGGTTCGCGTACCGAAGGCTCCGAAACATCAATCGTACCAAGGGTTTTCGCCGCTGAGACATCGAACGAGCGATTTCTTTCACGGAACCTGTCAACGGAAAAACGAAACACCATGAGCGCACTGCATAGAGAGAAAGTTCTTTCCGTGAGGCATTGGACCGATACGCTTTTCAGTTTCAGGGCCACCCGCAATTCCGGCTTTCGCTTTCAAAACGGTCAGTTCGCGATGATCGGCCTGGAGATCGACGGGCGCCCCCTGCTGCGCGCCTACAGCATGGCGAGCGCCAACCATGAAGAAGAGCTGGAATTCTTCTCGATCAAGGTCGCCGACGGGCCGCTGACCTCGCGGTTGCAGAAGATCAGGGAAGGCGACACCATTCTGGTCGGGCGCAAGGCTACCGGCACGCTGATTGCGGACAATCTGATCGCGGGGCAGCGGCTGCTGCTGCTGTCGACCGGGACGGGTCTCGCGCCGTTCGCGAGCCTGATCAAGGATCCGGAAGTGTATGAGCGGTTCGAGACCATCGTTCTGGTGCATGGCTGCCGGCAGGTGTCCGAGCTCGCCTATGGCGAAGAACTGGTCGCAAGATTGCACAATGATGAACTGTTCGGGCCGCTTTTGGCCGAGAAGCTGGTGTATTATCCGACCGTGACGCGCGAGCCTTTCCGTAATCGCGGGCGCATCACCGATCTGATCACCTCCGAACAATTGTTCGACGACATCGGCCAGTCGCCGCTGGATATCGACACGGACCGTATCATGATGTGCGGCAGCCCCGGCATGCTGGAAGAATTGCGCGGCATGTTCGAGGCGCGCGGTTTCCTCGAAGGCAGCCACAGCGAGCCCGGCCACTTTGTGATCGAAAAGGCGTTCGTGGAACGCTGAAATTACTTGTCCCGGACGCGGTGCGGCATTCTTCATGCCTCCGCAGAGCCGAGATCCCGGTTCAGCAGCCAAGCAACCGGGACCCCGGCTCTGCAGCGCACCGCTTCGCAAGAGCTACGCGCCGCACTGCGTCCGGGGAATGCGTCGATCGCAGACAACCATTATTGATACCGTCATCCAGCCGCAAAGCGCCGTTCCGGGCGAGTTGCGTCCGCACAGCGATTGAGCGGCCTTCGCTGCACTGCGACAAACCGCGCCGCGTAACGGTTGTCGTCTTCCGGACGTAAGATTAGGCTGCGCACGAACAACGGCGGCCATTTGCCCGGGGGAATTTTATGGAAACGCTGATGATTCCGTTCTCGCCGCGTTTCATCGTCCTCACGATCTGCTGCGTCGTGACGGTGCTGCTGATCGGCATCGGGATTTATGACCACAAGGTCATCGATATCGTCATCATCCCGATCCTGATCTTCGGCGGCCTGTCGCTTCTCGGTTTCCGCGACCTGCTGCAGCAAAATCACGCGGTGCTGAGAAACTATCCGATCTCGGCGCATATCCGCTTCCTGCTCGAGGAAATAAGGCCCGAGATGCGGCAATATTTCTTCGAGAGCGAGAAGGACGGCATGCCGTTCAGCCGCGATACCCGCTCCCTGATCTATCAGCGCGCCAAAATGGTGCTCGACAAGCGGCCGTTCGGCACCCAGGAGAGCATCTATACCGAGGGCTACGAATGGATGCATCATTCGATGGCGCCGCGCCCGCATGCGACCGAAAAATTCCGCATCACCATCGGCGGTCCCGATTGCGCCAAACCGTATTCGGCGTCGGTGTTCAATATCTCGGCGATGAGCTTTGGCGCGCTCAGCCCGAATGCGGTGCGCGCCCTGAATGCCGGCGCAAAAAAGGGCGGCTTCGCGCACGATACCGGCGAGGGCGGCGTCAGCCCCTATCACCGCGAAAACGGCGGCGACATCATCTGGGAGATCGGTTCGGGTTATTTCGGCTGCCGCAACCGCGCCGACGGCAGCTTCAATCCGGAGGAGTTCGCCCGTGTCGCAGCCGACGACCAGATCAAGATGGTCGAGCTCAAGATCAGCCAGGGCGCCAAGCCCGGCCATGGCGGCGTGCTGCCGGCAGCCAAGGTGTCGGAAGAGATTTCAAGAATCCGCGGCGTCGGCATGGGCGAGGACTGCATCTCGCCGGCCTATCACAAGGCGTTTTCGACGCCGCTGCAAATGATGGCCTTTATCGGCGAGATGCGGCGGCTGTCCGGCGGCAAGCCGGCCGGCTTCAAGCTGTGCGTCGGCCATAAATGGGAATTTCTGGCGATCTGCAAGGCGATGCTGCAGAGCGGAATCTATCCCGACTTCATCGTGGTCGACGGCAATGAAGGCGGCACCGGCGCCGCGCCGCTGGAATTCATGGACCATCTCGGCATGCCGATGCGCGAGGGCGTCAATTTCGTGCACAACGCGCTGGTAGGCATCAACGCGCGCGACCGCATCAAGATCGGCGCTTCGGGAAAGATCGCCACCGCCTTCGACATCTCGCGCGCGATGGCGCTCGGCGCCGACTGGTGCAATTCCGCGCGCGGCTTCATGTTCGCGCTGGGCTGCATCCAGTCGTTGAGCTGTCACACCGACCGCTGCCCGACCGGCGTGACCACCCAGGATCCGACCCGCAACCGCGCGCTGTCGGTCCCGCTCAAGACCGACCGCGTCTACAACTATCACCACGCCACGCTGCATGCGCTGGCCGAACTGATCGCGGCCGCCGGCCTCGACCATCCGCAGGACATCAGGCCGATCCATTTCTCGCAGCGCGTCTCATCCACCGAGGTGAAGTCGCTGGAGCAGCTCTATCCCTCGCTGCGGCCGGGCGAACTGATCGACGGCACAGAAGATCCCCGGTTCAAGGACGCCTGGGCGATGGCGCGGGCGGATTCGTTCTCGCCGGCATCATAGTGTCGTCGCCACGCACTCCGCTTGTCATCCCCGCGCAAGCGGGGACCCAGCATTCCAGAGGCGTCGGTGCTAAAGCCTAGGCCGCGGCGTACTGGGTCGCCCGGTCAAGCCGGGCGATGACGGTGGTGCACTCAAAACTCGCCGTGGAATCTTCCCGAGAAGACCGAGACCGGGCCGCGGTCGGCGTTGTAGGCGGGGTTGGTGATCAGCTGGTAATCGGCGGTCAGGGTGAGCTGCTTGTTCAGCGCGTAGGCGTAATAGGTCTCGAAGATGCGCTCGCGACGGTAGTTGAGCGCGCCGTCGCCGATCAGCACGCCGAGCCCGCCGGCGGCGATGAAGTCGCGGTGGTCCTTTGACAGCGCGTTGATCGCGCCACCGATCCCGATCACGTCGTCGGGCCGTCCCCAGCGGGCGCCCTTGATCGAGAGGCCGGTTGAAAGGCTGGCGTCGATATCGGTGAAGGCCATGATCTCGGTCTTGCCGTCATTCCAGCTCCAGCGGCCGAACAGACCGATGTCGTCGCTCAGGGCCTGCTCGAGATTGAAGACATAGCCATATTTGATGCGGCCCGCGCGGGTCTGCGCGATATCCAGCATCAGGGCAGGGTTGTTCAGCGTATCGCGATAGCTTCCGGAAAAGGCGCTGTTCAACCATGCGATGGTCCGCAGTTTCCCCGGCTGGGAGAAAAGTGAGTAGCGCGTTTCAAGTTCGAAAACGTAACCGCCACGCTGAAAGACTTTGGTATCGAAATTATTCGAATTCGATACCGCATCCATCAGGAAATAGCCTCCGCGCACGGCCCATTGCTTTTGATTGAGTTCGGCGGTGACGCCATAACCCAGACCGAGCTTGTCTGCAGCATAATCGAAGGCGCCGGAGGACCAGAGCGACCAGTTCATGAAATCCTTGCGCGGGTCTCTCGCATAGCTATTGCCGTCAAAAACATCGACGATTGAGAACTTGCCGGCCTGCACCGTCAGGCGGGAGACGTCTGCCTTGCCCGAAAGCTGGAATGGTGCGCTGGCGAGTTCTTCTTGCTCGCCGCCGAAGCCGAAGGTTTGCCGCAGGAACAGCCGCGACGTGTTGTAGTGCGGATAGGGGAAGTTCGATTTCTGCGCTTCTCCGTTCGGAAATCCCCCAGCGCCCAAGGTATCGTTCAGTCCAAATCCCTGCAGCAGTTCGGGGTTGTAGTAGAGCTCGCCGCCGTTCCAGAGACGCGTGTTGAGGTAAAGGCTGTTGCTCCAGGTCTCCTTCGCCTGCGGCGCCGGCGTCAGGCTGTTAGGGCCGCTATAGGGCGCGCGAAAGCCGGGATAGCCTTGCGGCAGATAGGTGGTCTGGCCGTGGATTTCCCAGCGGTCGGACTCCGTATCGACAAGCGATGCCAGCCTTGGGAGGTCGCCGCTGGCCGGCCAGTCGATCTTGCGGTTAAGGCCGACCCGGAGCGCCTGAAAGTTCAACGTCGATGCGTGCGCTGCTCCCGAGTCGAACTGGACGCCAGCGTTCTGGAACTGGCTATAGAGATACTCCAGCCGCAGGCTCCAGTGCGGAGCGAAGGCATACTCCGCGCCACCGCCCACGGCCCAGCCGAGACGCATGTTGAGTTTCTTTTCGTCATTGCCGATTGCCGGCGTGCTGAGAAAACGCTCGCCGGTCCAAGCGAGGCCGCCAGTGGCATAGAACAGCCAGGGACCGGCGGCATAGCCGAGGCGGCCGCGCGCGCTGCCGACGAAATCCATTTGATCGACGACGTAGGATTTGGCCGTTGCCAGCGTTGAAATGACAGAATTCGAATTGAGATAATTCATGAAAGAAACGTCAGCCTCGAAACCGAGCACGACCCGCGACGGCAGTTGGAGGTTGTAACCAATCTGCAAGCCACCGATCGGGCCGCCGAACGGGTTGCCTGTGGTGGCAATGGATGGATCACTGAGCACCGCGTTGGAGTGGCCGCGGCCGAAACCGGCATGGGCACCGAAATAAAGCCCGGTCCAGTCATGGATTTGCTGGATGCGCGGAGCCTTTAGCGGGATGTCGGCCGCAATCGCGCCATCCAGCGACAGTACGCCAAGCGCTGCGCCTAAAAGGACGCGCTTCATGGCTCTGCTCGCGACTGGCGGTCGCGTCCCCATCCTAAGGCCCCCCGCCTCGATCCGCTGCGTCCGGCGTTAGGCCACCGAACTAACCCGCGGAAATCCCCGGAAACAACCGATTCGGCCGGTTCGTTCGCAGAACCGGACTGTAGGCGTCCCATTTGCAACTATAATTGCAACTAATTCGCAGTTGCAAGATAGATAAGAAGGGTGCGACATCATGGAATGCATTGGCCGATAACGGGCGTTCAACGGCCCCCCGTCATTCCGGGATACGCCTCTTGGCGCAGGCCCGGAATCCATAAACGCCGATCGTGGTTATGGATTCCGGGCTCGCCGCTTCGCGTCGCCCCGGAATGACGATGCAAGAAAGTTGACCCGCCCGGGGGACCACCGGGCGGGTCCTTATGCGACACGGGTGGATGAGGCGCCCCTGCCACGCAAATCCACTTCAATCGACGAGACCAGTCATCAGTAATCGCAGGTGCGGACGCGGCCGATGTAGTTGCCGTAAGCGTCGAACTGGCGAACCCAGCCGCAGCGGCGATAGCCGTATCCGTAATAGCCGTCGTTGCTGGCGGCGATCGCGCTGCCGACGATGGCGGCGCCGACGATGCCGGCTCCAACGCCCCAGCCAAGGCCGAACGGTTTTGCATCGGCCTGATGCGTCGAGGAAGCGAGCGTGCCGGTGGCAACGAGCGCGGTGAGGGCGAAGGCGGCGATTTTGGTCTTGAGCGACATGGGAAACTCCATCCTGTTGAAGGCGGCCCGTTGTGGTCCCGCTTGCCAGTTGGACGATGGCTGTCTCACTCCGGTTCGAATCCGCAGGATGAGGACCCGCGTTGGGTCTGATTTGTCCGCGATTTCATGTGCTTGACGATTGTTAGCCGTCTATCGAAGTGCCATTGCCCAGCGTATTCAGGTCGAAGTTATCGACATCGGCCAGCAATTCGCAGAATGCGCGTGCGCCATGGTCGAGCAGCAACTCGCCTTTCTCGGCCGAAGCCTGGGTGGCGTCACCGGCCGCGCCGCTTGGATGAAGATCCTGCGCTTGCCACGCCAATGGCGCCGGCCGGTGCGTTGAGAGCCAGCGATATTTTTTTTCCATCGCGATGCTCGATGGCTGAAAATTCTTGATCGCATCGCGGCGCACCTCATCCGGATAGCGCGCCAGAATGATCGAAGTTTCGACCGCGCCGCCGTGAATGCCGTGGCGCAATTCTTCCGCTGGAAAAATTCCCTGCGGCGCGCCGAAGCGCGACCATGCCGTCGTCACCGCGAGAAGCCCGTACTGCGCGCGCAGATCCTGCGCGACAATGGCCATCGCCGAGCTGTTGCCGCCGTGGCTGGTGACCATCACGAGCTTTCTGATCCCGGCGCGAACGACGCGCTCGCCGATTGCCATCCAGTTTTTCAGCGCGGTATCGGCGGCGAGCGTCAGCGTGCCGGGGTAATCGGTATGCTCGGTGGAAATGCCAATCTCCTCGATCGGCAGGAAGGTCGCCGGAATACTCGAAGCCAGCAATTCGCGCACCCGCGCCAGATAGGCTTCCGCGATCCGCACGTCGGTCCGCAACGGCAGATGCGGACCGTGCTGCTCGGTCGCCGCCAGCGGCAGCACCGCGATCCAGCGCGCCGCGTCCGCCTTGGCGACGTCCTGCCAGGGAATCGCGGTCCAGTCGCGGGGAGGGGTCATCAAGCGCAGCATTTCTTTGCAAGGGTTTGCAGGGTACAAGGCCCGCGTCGCCTTATCATGGGCAGAACGATCGATGGAGTCCAATCATGAGCGCAGGCTTCCTGGCGCGAGCGTTAATGGCCGGCCTTGCGCTTGCCGCAGCCGCCTTGCCCGTCGGCGCTGAGACTCTGGACAAACTGTCGTTCGGCACCAACTGGGTCGCCGAGGCCGAACATGGCGGGTTTTTCCAGGCGGTGGCCGACGGCACCTACAAGGCTTACGGCCTCGATGTCACCATCGTGCCGGGCGGCCCCAACGTGAACAACCGCGCGCTGCTGATCGCCGGCAGGCTGGATTTCTTCATGAGCGCGAATACCCTGCAATCGTTCGACGCGGTGGCGAACAATGTGCCGGTGATTGCCATCGCGGCCATGTTCCAGAAGGACCCGCAGGTGTTTTTGGCGCACCCGGAATCCAAGGTGACAAAACTGGAGGATCTCAAACCGCTGACGCTGTTCGTCTCCAAGGAGGGCATTGCCGGCTACTTCCAGTGGCTGAAATCCGAATATGGTTTCGCCGAGGAAAAGGTTAAACCATATACCTTCAACGCGCAGCCGTTCCTCGCCGACAAGAAAAGTGCGATGCAGGGCTATGTCACCTCCGAGCCCTACGCGGTCGAGAAGCAGGCCGGTTTCAAGCCGACGGTCATCCTGCTCGCCGATTATGGTTTCAACACCTACTCGACCCTGATCGAAACGCGCCGCGATTTCACCGAGAAAAAACCCGATCTGGTGCAGCGCTTTGTCGATGCCTCGGCGATCGGCTGGTACAATTATCTCTATGGCGACAACAAGCCGGCCAACGACATGATCAAGAAGCTCAATCCGGAAATGACCGACGATCTGCTTGGCTATTCGCTAGCCAAGATGAAGGATAACGGCATCGTCGATTCCGGGGACTCGCTGACGAACGGCATCGGCGCCATGACCGACGAGCGGATGGCGAGCTTCTTCGACAAGATGGTGCGCGCCGGCGTCGTCAAGCGCGACATCGATTTCAAAAAGGCCTACACGCTGCGCTTTGTCAACAAGGGCGTCGGCCTCAATCTGCGGCCGAAGAACTAGATGGTGATCATGCGCCCCACATTCCGCCGTCATCCTGAGGAGCCGCGCACTTGCGCGGCGTCTCGAAGGATGGCTCCGGGCGCTTGTTGCCCATCCTTCGAGGCTTGCCGCAAAGGGCGGCGAGCACCTCAGGATGACGGCAGTGCTGGTTCCGGACATGGTTGATCCCGCGCCCTTGTCCGGCATTGACAGTCCGGCGGCGGATATTGCCGTCAGCCTGCGCGGCGTTACCAAAACCTACGACAGCGGCGTCGTTGCGCTGGGCCCGATTGATCTCGACGTGCGCAAAAGCGAGTTCGTGTCGCTGCTGGGACCTTCCGGCTGCGGAAAATCCACCGCGTTGCGGCTGATCGCGGGGTTGAGCGCGCCCACTTCCGGATCGGTGCAGGTCGCACATCATGGCGTAGGGGGCTCGATAGGCTTCGTGTTTCAGGAACCGACGCTGATGCCGTGGACCAGCGTCCGCGAAAACGTGCGGCTGCCGCTCAAACTCGCGCACATGCCGCGTGACCAGGCCGATGCGCGCGTCGACCGTGCGCTGGCGCAAGTCGGTCTCGCTGAATTTGCCGACGCATTCCCACGCGAACTGTCCGGCGGCATGAAGATGCGGGTGTCGCTGGCGCGCGCGCTGGTTACCGATCCCGACATTCTCTTGATGGATGAACCATTCGCGGCGCTCGACGAGATCACCCGCTTCAGGCTCAACAACGATTTGCTGGCGCTGTGGCGAAGCTTAAGCAAGACCGTGATCTTCGTCACCCACTCGGTGTTCGAGTCGGTATACCTGTCGCAGCGCGTGATCCTGATGACGCCGCGTCCAGGACGCATCAGCGCCGAATTCCGCATCGATTCCAAACAGCCGCGCACCGAAGAATTCCGCACCTCGGCCGAATATGCCGCGCATTGCCGCGCAGTTTCGATCGCGTTGGGCCACGCCGGCGGCGAGAAGCTCGCGTCATGACCTCACTGGGGACGCCGCCATCGTCGTCGCAGCGAGCCAGGGCGGGCAATGGCCGTGCGCGCCTGGTGCGAATCCTGTTGCCGATTGCGGTGCTCGCGGCCGGCATCGCGGCATGGGATCTGGTGGTACGTATCAACAACATCCCGCCCTATGTGCTGCCGGGACCGGGCGCGGTATTTTCAACGCTGATTGCCGATCGGAGCATTCTGTCGGAATCGCTGCTGACGACGTTGTGGACCACGCTCGAGGGTTTTATCGCCGCCGCCATCGGCGGCATCGGGCTGGCGCTGCTGTTCAATCAATCGAAATGGCTGGAATATTCGCTGCTGCCTTACGCGATCATCCTGCAGGTGACGCCGGTGATCGCGATCGCGCCGCTGCTCTTGATCTACCTGCCGCAGCAGACCGCGGTGATCGCCTGCGCCTGGATCGTGGCGTTCTTTCCGGTGCTGTCCAACACCACGCTCGGGCTGAATTCGGTGGACCGCAACCTGGCCGGGCTGTTCCAGCTCTACGGCGCTTCGCGGGCGCAGACCCTGCGATATCTGAAGCTGCCGACCGCGCTGCCCTACATCCTTGGCGGACTGCGGATCGCCGGCGGGCTGTCGCTGATCGGCGCCGTGGTCGCCGAAATCGCGGCCGGCTCCGCCGGCGCCGGGTCCGGGCTCGCCTACCGAATCGCGGAATCCGGCTATCGCCTCAACATTCCCCGAATGTTCGCGGCACTGCTGTTGCTCTCCGCCGCTGGTGTTGTCATTTATATGCTGCTGGCGCTGGCCTCGCATCTGATGTTGCGGCGCTGGCACGAAAGTGCGCTTGGAAAGGAAAACTGATGGCTGCCGCGATTTCCTCGGAGAAGATCGACCTGTTGGTGTACGGGCCGCACAAGCCCATTGTCGATAACGGCTTTTCCGACCAGTTCGTGTTGCACAAATTCGAAACCCGCGGCGACCTCGATCGCCTGACCCCGGCGGTGGCCGAAAAGGTGCGCGGGATGGCGGTGACCTATAATACGGTGCGCGGCGACAAGGCCACGCTGGCGCAGTTTCCAAAACTCGAAATCGTCGCCAGTTTCGGAGTCGGTTACGACCACATCGACGCGGCTTACGCGGCCGAACACAATATCATGGTCACCAACACGCCCGACGTCCTCACAGAGGAAGTCGCCGACATCGCGCTCGGCCTGTTGATCTGCACCTTGCGTGAATTCGTCAAGGCCGACCGCTATCTGCGCTCCGGGCTGTGGACCACGCAGCAATATCCGATCAGCGTCGGCTCCTTGCGCGACCGCAAGGTCGGCATGGTCGGCATGGGCCGCATCGGCCAGGCGATCGGACGCCGGCTGGAGGCCTGCCGCGTGCCGGTGGTCTATCATTCGCGCAATCCGGCCGAGGGCGTTCCCTACAAGCACTATCCCGATCTGATCGAGATGGCGAAGGCGGTCGATACGCTGGTGCTGATCGTTCCCGGAGGGCCTTCGACGGCGAACATGATCAACGCCGACGTGATGAAGGCGCTGGGACCGCGCGGCGTCATCATCAACGTGGCGCGCGGCTCGGTGGTGGATGAGCCGGCTTTGATCGCCGCGCTGAAATCCGGCACCATTCTTGCCGCCGGCCTCGACGTGTTCGCCAACGAGCCGACCGTGCCGGATGAGCTGAAAGCGATGCAAAATGTCGTGCTGCTGCCGCACATCGGCTCCGCTTCGATGGTGACCCGCAACGCCATGGACCAGCTGGTGGTCGATAACCTCAAGGCCTGGTTTGCCGGCAAGCCGCCGCTGACGCCGGTTCCGGAAACGCCGGCGAAGGCCCGATGACGATGGGCGCCGAATTTCGTCATTCCGGGGCGCGACGAAGTCGCGAACCCGGAATCCAGCACAATGCTCGGTACTGGCTTCCGGGTTCGTCGCTATCGCGACGCCCTGGAATGACGGCGCTTGTGGCATCGCTCCTCGTTTCGATTTCCCCCGCGCATTCTCAAGACGCCAATACGCTGAAGAAAGACATGATCGGGCAGTGGGAGCTTTCCACCACCGAGCGCAGCAAGACCTGCGTGGTGACCTTGAAGGACGGCCCGGCGCAAAACCTGAAACTCGAGCTCGAGCCGGGCTGCGCCGCGGCGCTGCCATTCACCAAGGACATCACCGCCTGGAGCATCAAGGGGCTCGGCGACATCGTGCGGCTGCAGGACGCGGCGGGCCAGCCGGTGATCGATTTTACGGAAGTCGAGAGCGGGATTTTCGAGGGGCTGCGCAGCGGCGAGGGCGTGTACATTCTGCAGAATCTCGCCGCCGCCCGTTCCCTGGCAAAGTCGATGGATCAGATGATCGGCGACTGGGCGATGGTGCGCGGCAGCGGCCAGACGGTCTGCGGCCTGACCTTGACCAACACCGAAGCGACCGCCGACAACTTCCAGGTCTTTCTCAAGCCGAAATGCGATCCGGCCGTCGCCGCCTTCGCGCCGACGCAATGGCGGCTCGAACGCGGCCAAATGCTGCTGATGAACGCCCGCGGCGACACCTGGCAATTCGAGGCCGACGACAACGCGCAATGGCGCCGCGTGCCGGATACCGCCGATCCGCTGATTTTGGTGCGGCAGTAGAAGTCGCCGGCGGTGTCTTCACTTTTGCTTCGGCAGCGAGGTAAGGAGGACGGTCCAGGCGCTGCGGAGCAGCGCGAACGGCGCTGCACCACGTCCCGGACCTCATTCTTGATCAGTACTTCGCAACCACCGCACCGCAATTGAACAGGAACAGGCAGTTGGTGAACTTGTAGTTCACGCCGATCCGGCCGATGTGTTCGTCGAGCGGAACGTTGTTTCTGATTGCAAAGCCGATCGGCGGCGGATTGAAGTATTGCTTGTCGTTGAGCCGGACATAGAGATAGTCCGCCTTGACCGACCAGCCATTGCCGAACGCGTATTCGGCGCCGGCGCCGGCGGTCCATCCCCAGCGGTTCCTGGTCTCGGACACGATGCCGAAGCCTGACGCCGTCGCGTCAACCAGCGCTTCGACGCGCGCCGCCGCAAGGCCGCCGGTGACATAGAGCAGCAATTGGTCGGTCGCAAGGAAGCCCGCGCGGACGCGGCTGGTGCTTAGCCAGTGTTCTCTGGTGTTAGAGATCGAAGTCGCGTTGAAGAACGGTGCGAGATTATTGGCGCCGCCGCGGATATTGGTCCAGGAAAAGTCGCTTTCGGTGCCGAGCACCCAGCGGCCGGTCTGCCAGTTGCAACCGTATTCCACGCCGATGATGCCGCCGCTGATATCGTAGTTGTTGGTGATGTCGAAACCGAAAGTACCGGGGTCACCGCTGATGTGCCTGCTGCGCCCTACCCCTCCGCCGCCGGCGGCGCCGATGAAGCAGCCGGTCCAGCTGTAAGGCACCGGCGTGGCGATTGGCCTTGCCTTCACGGCCATATCGGCCGCCGACGCGGTCCCCGTCACGCCGAGCAGCGTCGACAGTGCAATAAGCAATTTTTTCATGTTCGCCCCCTTGCATTCCCGAGACGACAAGCCGCGCGCCGTCGATCTGAGTGCCGATGAAGCTTACGTAAGGTTGCGGCCCAATACTGTGACCACGCGAGCACACTGCAGCGAAAATCCAGAAGCAGATAGGTCGCCCATGTTGACTTATTGGTCGGCACGGCGGGCTACGACTTCAGTTACCGCAGTGTGCGCATAAATCGAATCAGCGTCAGCCCGTGCAGACTGGCATGCCGTTTTGCCGACGATGATGGGGTCGTGCGACGATGCCAAGGCGACCTGCGATATCGACGATGCCGCGGGGTTATCCGCTGACAACTTTTAGGTCTTTCTGAAGCCGAATGCGATCTGGCCGTCGCCGCCTTCCCGACGACGCAAGGCGGCTCGAACGCGGCCAGATGCTGCTGATGAAAGCCCGCGGCGACACTTGGCAGTTCGAAGCTGACGACAACGCGCAGTGGCGGCGCGTGCCGGACAGCGCCGATCCGCTGATATTGTTGCAACAATGAGGCTGTCCCCGCCCGTCGCCTACCGGCGTGGTACGCCGCAAGAGCCCGGGTCGTAACGCGCCCAGTGCCTTACCAGTCCTCGCTGAACACCTTTCCTGATCCGGTTAGGCGCAGTTTGCAATGGATCATTGCCACGACAAGTGCGGTCTCGCTACACGCCGAATTCCCGTATCAGCCGACGGCGCGAGCATGTACAATCTCGCGCGCCTCGACCGGACGCACGTCCGAAGCGTCGAGATTCACGACGGCAATGGTATCTCCGGACAGCGTCGTGAACTCAACCTCATAGCCTCGGCCTTGCTGATGCACCAGCACAACAGTGCCAACATCACCCACAGTTAGTCGCTCCGTGGGCAAGTCACGCTTCAATACGACAAGGTCCAATTCATTGATCATCGGTACCAATCCTTCTCGGGACCAGGGTCACCAAGCGCGGGACATTTTCCTGCGACCCCACGAACCATACCACACGAACGATTGGCGTACGACCCGCCGGGGTTAACAGGGGGCCGTCAATCTCGTAGCTAGTTCCCAAGTGGGTTCGATGTGATGCAGTGACACCGTTTGCCCTTGCGTGGGCAATGATTGCCTCGTGCAACACGAGCCAATCCTGGGCACGAAACCCAAAGTCCTCGAGGAAGCGTGCTTTCGCGCGACCGGTAGTGTGACTGACGCTTAACAGATAATCTACGATCTTGGCCCGAGGTATGATTGCACGATCCAAATGAGGCAGGCGCATGATGTCTGCTTCTCGAACGTACCCGCAACACCTTCGATTGGTAGCAACGCAAACTAGGACGATTTCACATCACCTAGATCAGCTTCAGCCCCTTCAGACTCGCATGCCCGTTCTTGCCGACGATGATATGGTCGTGCACGACGATGCCGAGCGGATCGGCAATGTCGACGATGCCGCGCGTCATCTGGATATCGGCCTGCGACGGTGTCGGATCGCCGGAGGGGTGGTTGTGCACCAGGATGAGCGCGGTGGCCGACAGCTCCAGCGCGCGCTTGATGACTTCGCGCGGATAGACCGGGGTGTGATCGACGGTGCCGACCTGCTGCAATTCGTCCGAGATCAGCTGATTGCGCTTGTCGAGGAAAAGCACGCGGAACTGTTCCTTGTCGGCAAATGCCATCGCGGTCCGGCAATAGTCGATCAGGTCGCTCCATGACGACAGCATGGCGCGCGCTTTCAATTGCCCTTTGGCGACGCGGCTCGCGGCTGCCGCGATCAGCTTGATTTCGGTGATGGCGGCCTCGCCGAGCCCGCCGATTTCGCGCAAACGTGGCTCCGGCGCATGCACCACTTCGGCGAACGAACCGAACTTGCCGATCAGCGATTTCGCCAGCGGTTTGACGTCGCGCCGCGCGATGGCGCGGAACAGCACCATTTCGAGGAGTTCGTAATCGCTCAGCGCATCGGCGCCGGCGCCGCGAAACCGCTTGCGCAGCCGCTCGCGATGGCCGTGGTAATGCGGCTCGTCGTCAAATCCGGATTGGTGGTTGGTCTCTGCGGACATTGGCGGCAACAATGCCGCGCCCCGCGCGATTTACAAGCGACGGCAGGTTGTGGCTGGGTCAATTAAGCCGGTGACAGCGGCTTCTCGTGCCTGCGCTGTGACAGCGTGAAAATCTCGACCCCGCTCGAGGTCACCCCGACCGAATGCTCGAACTGCGCCGACAGCGAGAGGTCTTTCGTCACTGCGGTCCAGCCGTCCGACCGAATTTTCACATGCGGCTTGCCGAGATTGATCATCGGCTCGATGGTGAAGAACATGCCGGGTTTCAGCGTCACGCCCTCGCCGGGGCGGCCGATATGGATGATGTTCGGCTCGTCATGGAACATGCGGCCGAGGCCATGGCCGCAGAAATCGCGCACCACGCTCATGCCCTGCGGCTCGACGAAACTCTGGATAGCGTGGCCGATGTCGCCGGTGGTTGCGCCGGGTTTGACGGCGGCGATGCCACGCATCATCGCCTCATAGGTCACGTCGATCAGCCGCTCGGCTTTTCGTGCGATGGCGCCCAGCGCGTACATCCGGCTGGAATCGCCATACCAGCCCTCGACGATGAACGTGACGTCGATATTGACGATGTCGCCTTCCTTCAGCACCTTATCGCCGGGCATGCCATGGCAGACCACGTAATTGATCGAGGTGCAGGTCGAATAGCGATAGCCGCGATACATCAGGGTCGCCGGGTAGGCGCCATGGCTGAAGGCAAATTCACGGACGAAATCGTCGATTTTCGAGGTCAGCACGCCCGGCTTGACGATGTCGGTCAATTCATCGAGGCATTTTGACACCAGCGCGCCCGCCTTGCGCATGCCGGCAAAGCCGGCAGCACCGTGCAGCTTGATCTGCCCGGTCTTGCGCTGGGAGGTCTCGGAGGCTTCGACGTAGCTCATCGGGTGATCGTTCGGCGGGATTCTGAGGGCTGTTTGAGACCGTAATTTAATGATCGGGGACGCTAGTGCAAGTCGCCGATAGCTCCGTGTCGCGGAGGCGGTACGGCATTCTTCATGCCGCTCCGCAGAGCCGGGACCGTACCGAAACGCCCCGTCATTGCCGGGCTTGACCCGGCAATCCATCTTTCTTCGAAAGATTCGTGCGAAGAAGGATGGATGCGCGGGTCAAGCCCGCGCATGACGCAAGAATTGGCCACGCGCTGCGCTGCGTCCGGGGCACGAGATCAGCGCGGTCACCCCGGCACCTCCACCGTGGTCCCCACCGGCAGCGGGCCGCCGCGGATGCGGATTTCGCGCACCGGGTAGGGTACGCGGATGTCGTCATGCTTGAAGGCGTCCCACAACGTCAGCATCACGTCGCTCTTCACCTTGTCCATCCCGTCGGGATCGGCAATCCAGAATGTCAGGGTGAACTTCATGCCGGCCTCGGCGAATTCAGTGATCAGGCAAGTGGGCGGCTTGCCTTTGGTAGCGCGCGGCGATGCTTCGGCGGCCTCCACCGCCAGCCTGCAGACCAGCCGCGGATCGGCATCGTAATTGGTGCTGAAATTGACCTTCACCAGCGTGTTCTTGTCGGTGTAGGTCCAGTTCACCACTTTTTGCGTGATCAGGTCCTCGTTGGGAATCAGGAACTCGCGGCCGTCGCCGGCGGCGACCGAGATATAGCGGGTGTTCATCGCGCTGATGCGCCCCGAGCTGTCGCCGATGGTGACGAGGTCGCCGGGCTTTACCGATTTGTCGGCCAGCAGGATAACGCCGGAGATGAAATTGGCGACGATCTTCTGCAGTCCAAAGCCGATGCCGACGCCGACCGCGCCGGAGAAGATCGCCAGCGCCGACAGGTTGATGCCGACCGCGCTCAACACGATCACGATGGCAAGCACCATCAGTCCGAGCCGCAGCATCTTGATCAGCAGCACCTGGATCGATGGCGTCAGATCCCGCGATCGCGTGATGCGGGCTTCGATAAACTTGCTGGCGATGTTGGCGAGCCATAGCGCCACCGCGAGCAGCACGCCGAGCTTGATCAGCAAGAGCGGCGTCAGCCGCAAGCCGCCCAGCACGATCGCAACCGAATCCAGCGCGTCGAGGGTCGGCTCCAGTTGCCCGATGATGCTGAGCGCCGCGACCAGCCATGCCGCGATCGACACCACGCGCACCATGAATTCGTTGCGGATCACCGAGGTGACGAGGCGGATGATCAGCCAGGCGAGCGCGAGCTTGGCGGAGACCTCGAGCAGATAGCTGCGGCTCGGCCAGGTCGATGCCAGCATCACCCCGCGCGCGCCGATCATCAGGATGGCAAATGCCGCGGTCGACGCGCTGCCCACCAGCACCCGCAGCAACAGTCGGAGCGGCGCCGGCCAGCCCATCGCGAGCGCCGTCAGATCGAAGCGGAAGCGAACCGCGGCGCCGACGGCGAACGCGATCCCGGCGGCGGCGAGGATCAGGCCGAGCTGCAGGTAGAACCAGGGCGAGGCGACCTCGGCGCCGACCGAGCGCGCCGCGCTCTGCAACACTTCGTAGAGTTCGCCCAAATCCATCATCGTCAAAATCTCGTCTCGAACGGCAAGCGCCGCCGCGCCCATCAACTTGATTCGAATCTGCGGTAGATTCCCATAGACGCCGGATTCGCGCCATCGCGGCGTAACGCTATCCCGTCATCCTGAGCAGCCGCGACGCTTGCGCGGCGTCTCGAAGGATGGCGCATGCGCCTGTGGCCCATCCTTCGAGGCTCGTCCAAAAGGACGAGCGCCTCAGGATGACGGGGGGCTACGAACGCAGCGCCGCACCCCCCATCCGTCGAGACGCGTCGAAGTGGCCGCTGCCCAGGATGACGAGGTGCCGCAGGCAGAAATGGGTTGGCGTCGAAGTGTGGCGACGATAAGGATGCAATCGCAGGGTTTTGCGGTCGTTTGATAGGGTTCATGGCTTCTCTCGATTCGGTCAGCATAGCCATTCTTCTAGGCGCGGTTCTGGTGATGGCGGGCATCCTGTCGAGCCTGCTGGCGCTGCGCTTCGGCGCGCCGCTGCTCCTGGTGTTTCTGTTGATCGGCGTGCTCGCCGGCGACGCCGGGCCGGGCCAGATCGACTTCAATGACGTGCGGACCACCTACCTTGTCGGATCGGTGGCGCTGGCGTTGATCCTGTTCGACGGCGGTTTGCGCACTCGCTTTCCAAGCATCCGTACCGTGCTGGCGCCCTCGATGGTGCTGGCGACGCTTGGCGTGTTGCTCACCGCGTTGATTACCGCACCGGTCGCCCGCTACGCGCTCGACCTGAACTGGACCGAGTCGCTACTGGTCGGCGCGGTGGTGGCCTCTACCGATGCGGCCGCGGTGTTCCTGCTGGTGCACGCGCAGGGCCTGCGGCTGCGCCCCCGCGTCGGCGCCACCCTGGAAGCCGAGTCCGGCACCAACGATCCGTTCGCGGTATTTCTCACGCTGATGCTGGTTGAGCTGATGACGACGGGCGACAGCTCTTTTTTGCATGTGCTGCTCGAATTTACGCGAGAAGCCTTGCTCGGCGCGGTCATCGGCGTCCTCGGCGGCCGGCTGGTGGTACTGGGGCTGAACCGCGTCGCCCTGCCGCAGGGACTGCATGCGCCCTTCGTCACCACTGCGGCGCTGGTTATTTTCGGGGCCGCACAGATCGCGCATGCCTCGGGCTTTCTCGCGGTATATCTCGCCGGCATCATCATCGGCAACCGGCCGACCCGCGCGCATAATTCGGTAGTCGCCTTTCTGGACGCCGCGACCTGGCTGGCGCAGATCGTGATGTTCGTGCTGCTCGGCCTGTTGATGTCGCCGCACCGGCTGGTCGGCAGCATAGGTCCGGCAGTGGTGGTGGCGCTGGTGCTGATGCTGGTGGCGCGGCCAGCCGCGGTGTTTCTTTGTCTTGCGCCGTTCAGGTTCAGCTGGCGCGAAAAGGCTTTCATCGCCTGGGTCGGTCTCCGCGGCGCGGTTGCGATCTTCCTCGCTTCGATCCCTTTGCTGGTCGGGTTAGGCCATGCCTACATCTATTTCGACGTCGCCTTCGTGGTCGTGATCATTTCGCTGCTGCTGCAGGGCTGGACACTGGCCCCGGCGGCGCGGCGGCTCCATGTCGCCTTGCCGCGCGCGGACCGCGGCCCGCGCCGGATCGAGCTCGATCTGCCCGGCCAGCTCGAGCAGCAGCTTGTCGGCTATTCGGTCCGTCCCAAGAGCCTGTACCTGCGCCGCGGCCTCATTCCGTCCTGGTCGAAGCCGACGCTGGTGATCCGCGACCAGAAGATCCTGTCGCCGGCCGAGGCCGAGCCGGTCGCAGCTGGCGATTACATCTATCTGCTGGCGCCGCCGGAAAAAGCCGAGGCCCTCGACCGCTTCTTTGTCGACATGGCGCCGAGCACGACGCCCGATCCGCATCTGCTTGGCGATTTTACGGTGTCGGGCGAGCACACGCTTGGCGAACTCGCCGAAATCTACGGCGTCAAGGTGGATACGGAGCAATCGAATCTGACCCTGGCGGATTATTTCGACATTCATCTCGATCGCGCGCCGAAAGAAGGCGCAGAGCTCGTGCTCGATTCCATCGTTCTGGTGGCCCGCAGCCTCGGCGGCGGAAGGGTGAATGTGGTCGGCTTGCGCTTGCCGGAGGATGGGGACGACGTTGTGCCGGAGACGCGGATGGCGTCGATGAAGCGCAAGCTGGCGCGACTGTGGGCGTCGGTTACGGGGGTATGAACTCAATCGTCATCGCCCCTTGCCCGGGCGACCTAGCACGCCGCGGTTTGTCGGCTCCAGCATTGACGCCTCTGGAATACTGGGTCACCCGCTTTCGCGGGTGATGACGGCGCACCGTAGGGCTGCGCTCCGCGGTCGCTCAAGCCGGCAGCACTTCCGCGCTCCCAAACGCCGCAATCCGCCCCCGCTGCAGCATCACGATTTGCGTCGCCAGCTGGCGCATCTCGCCCGCGTCATGGCTGACATAAACCATCGGCACATTGGCTTCGTCGCGCAGCCGTATGAGGTAGGGCAGGATATCGGCCTTGCGCTCCTCGTCCAGCGAACCCAGCGGTTCGTCCAGCAGCAATAGCCGCGGCTGCGCCAATAGCGCGCGGCCGAGCGCGATGCGCTGACGCTCGCCACCTGAGAGTTTTCCCGGACGGCGCCCGAGCAACTCGCCGATGTCGAGCAGATCGACCACGCGGGCCTGCTTTGCCGGATCTTGGGCGAGGCGGTTCATCCGCCGCCCGTAATCGAGGTTCTGGCGGACGTCGAGATGCGGAAACAGCCGCGCGTCCTGGAATACATAGCCGATCCGGCGGCGATGCGCGGGGACGTGGAGGTGCGCCGCGCAGTCGTCGAGCGTCTCGCCGTCGATGGCGATGGTGCCGCGGTCCGGTTTCAGCAAACCCGCGATCATGTTGATCAGCGAGGTCTTGCCGGCGCCGGAGGCGCCGAACAGGCCGGTGACGCGGCCTTCGCTCGCGAAGCAAGCTTCGATGACAAAATCGCCGAGCTGTTTGGACACGTCAACGCGCAGCATGGTCAGTTCCCGTGCAGGCGCTGGGTTGCGCGGCGGGCGAAGAACTCCGACGCGATCAGCGCGCCCATGGCGATGACGATGGAGACGACCACCAGCCGCAGCGCCGCGGTGTCGCCGTCCGGCGTCTGGATCAATGAATAGATCGCCGAGGAAATGGTTTGGGTTTCGCCGGGAATGTTGGAGACGAAGGTGATGGTGGCGCCGAACTCGCCGATCGCCTTGGCAAAGCCCAGGACCATGCCGGCCAGCACGCCGGGCAGCGCCAACGGCAGCGTCACGCTCGTAAACACCCGCCATGGTGCCGCACCCAGCGTGCCCGCGGCCTGCTCCAGCCGCTTGTCGATCGCTTCGATGGAAAGCCGGATCGGGCGCACCAGCAGCGGAAACGCCATGATGCCGCAGGCCAGCGCAGCACCGGTCCAGCGGAACGCGAACACGATGCCGAGATGATCGGCAAGCCACGCGCCGACCAGGCCGCGCCGGCCGAACGTCAGCAGCAGGAGATAGCCCGTCACCACCGGCGGCAGCACCAGCGGCAGATGGATCAAGGCATCGACCACCGATTTGCCCCAGAACTCGCGCCGCGCCAGCAGCCATGCCACGGCGATCCCGATCGGCGTCGCCACCAGGGTCGCGACCACCGCAACCCGCAGCGACAGCAGGATCGCGGTCCATTCGGTTGGCGAGAGTTCAAACATATGACCTCGGTCCGCTCGTCATTGCGAGGAGCAGTTGCGACGAAGCAGTCCAGATCTTGCACGCGGCCGCTGGGTTGCTTCGCGGAGCCCGTCGTCGGTCGGCGCTGTGCGACGACCCGGTGGCCTGCAATGAGGACGTCATGTCGTCGGACTGACCAGGAACGAGAAGCCGTATTTCTCGAAGGTCGCCTTTGCTGCCGATGAGCGCAGGAACGCGAGATAAGCGGTGGCCTCGGCTTTTGCCGTTGTCGTCGCCGCCACCGGATAGATGATCGCAGGATGGGAATCCGCCGGGAAGGTGCCGACGATCTTTACGCCGGGCTCCGCCTTGGCGTCGGTCGAATAGACGATGCCGAGCGCAGCCTCGCCGCGCGAGACCAGCACCAGCGCCGCGCGCACGTTCTCCGCAAAAGCGAATTTCGACTCGGCGGCAGTCCACGCGCCGAGCTTCTGCAGCGCCGCCTTGGCGTATTTGCCGACCGGCACGGCTTTGACGTCACCGGTGGCGACCTTGCCGTCGCCGGCGAGTTTTGCCAGATCGAAGCCCGGTCCGATGGTCACGTTGTCGATCCTGGAATCCTTCGGCGCGATCAGCACGATGGCGTTGCCGAGCAGATTGACCCTCGTCGGCTCGTTGATGATCTTTTTGCCCGCGGCATAATCCATCCAGTCGATATCGGCGGATGCAAAGACATCCGCCGGCGCGCCCTGCTCGATCTGTTTTGCCAATGCCGAACTTGCGGCATAGCTGACGACGATCTTGACGCCGGTTTTCGCCGTGTAGGCCGCGTCGATATCGTCCAGCGCGTTTTTCATCGAGGCGGCGGCGAACACCGTCAGCATTTTGTCCCGCGCCAGCGCTGGTGAATGGGCTGTTCCGAACAGGACCGAGAAGGCGATGAGAAAACCGGCAAAACGATGCATGATGACGCTCCATGCGCGATCCAGGCACGGTACGCGCGAAGATCAGGCCTTGGTTTGACGGGAATGCGACGGGCGGAAGCGCCGTTCCGGCATCCCGGGCGTGCTTACGGCAGGCCCGGGTGATCGCAATAGCGAGCTTACAGCATCATCGCTTCAGAGCAAAGGCCGCACTCCCTCGTCATTTCCGGATTGGCGCGAAGGGCGCGCTCCGAAATAACGAGAAGCGTTATTGCTTCGCATCCGGCGCGGCCAGAACCTCCCGGCAGGCCGCAGGCAGCTGCGCCAGCGTCATCGGCGGTTTCGGCTTCGGCGGAATTTTCGGCGGTTTTGGATGCAGCACCGAATCCTTGAACCACCAGGCAAGGTCGCCGGCGCTGCAGCCCTCGCTCTCCTTGGGCGGCGGCTGCGACTCGCATTCGCCGCTGCCCGGCGGGCATTTGATGCGGATGTGGAAGTGATAGTCGTGTCCCCACATCGGCCGCACCTTGGAAAGCCAGCTGCGGTCGCCCTTGGCCTCGCGGCACAGCGCCTTCTTGATCGCGGCGTTGACGAAGATGCGCTCGACGGTCGGCTCCCGCGCCGCATCGCGGATCACGGACAGATGGGTGGGCTTCCAGACCTTCGGATCGATGTCGAGCCGATCCTCGCGCACCATCATCACCGCCGACATTTCCTCCCGCTCTTCGCGCGACAATCGCCGGTTCGGCATCGGCGTCAGCCAGATGTCGGCATCGAGCCCGACCTGGTGGCTGGCGTGCCCGGTGATCATCGGGCCGCCGCGCGGCTGCGACATGTCGCCGACCAGAATTCCGGGCCAGCCGGCGTCCTTGTGCGCCTTGACCGATAGCCGTTTCAGCAGCGCGACCAGGTCGGGATGCGCAAAATTGCGGTTGCGGGACAGCCGCATCACCTGCCAGGTGTCGCCGTTGATCGGCAGCGCCTCGGCGCCGGCGATGCAGCCCTTGGCATAGAAGCCGACCACACGGGTCGGCATCGCCGCCGGCATTATCCTGCGGGCGAATAATTCCTTGGCGCCGAGATTGGGATCGCTGGGGTTGGCCAGTGGCGGCAACAACCGCGGATCAATGCCTTTATCCTGCGCCAGCGCGGCTGGGGCGGTGACGGCGGCAAGGGAGATCAGCAGCAGGGGGAGAATCAGTCGGGAAGTCATCGGCATTCTTTATAGCGCAAGTGGTACGTGAAAGCAGCGGGTAAGAGGAAGTGGATTAAGCTTAACCGCAAACTGCCGCTGTCGGCGCGTCCTCCCGGTCTTTACAGCTTGCACGTCAAAACTGCATCATGCCCTCAACAAAAGTTGAAATGCAGGGACGTGATCATGAAACGGCAATCGGGCCGATGGCTCGGGCTGCTATGTGCCGCAGCTGCGATGACAGCTCTGGCATCAGCGCCGGCGCGCGCCCGTGTCGTGGTCCATATCGATAAATACTCCCAGCGCATGGACGTCAGCGTCGACGGATACATGCGCTACCGCTGGCCGGTTTCGACCGGCCGCAGCGGCTATGGCACGCCGAGCGGCGTGTTCCGGCCGCAGATGATGGCGCGGCGCTGGTTCTCGCGAAAATATTACAATTCGCCGATGCCGCATTCGATCTTCTTCCATGGTGGCTTTGCCATTCACGGCACCACCGAACTGTCGCGGCTGGGAGGCCCCGCCTCGCATGGCTGTGTGCGGCTGCACCCGCAGCATGCCGCGGCGCTGTTCTCGCTGATCGAACGCGATGGCCGCGGCAGCACGCGGATCGTGATCAATTAGGTTCTTACCTCGCCCCGCTTGCGGGGAGAGGTCGGCTCGCATCGTCAGATGCGAGACAGGTGAGGGGGAGCCGCCGCGAGGCCGAGTGCGTGGGGAGTCCCTCTCACCCGAAGCCTCCGCTGCGCTCCGGCTTCGACCTCTCCCCGCAAGCGGGCCGCAAGCGGGGAGGGGTGAAAAAACTCTCTTACTTCCTGCGCCCGGTATTGCGCGTCGCCGACCGCTTTGTCGCGGTACGCTTGCGCGTTGCGGCCGCCTTTTTCGCGGAGCGCGAGCGCGCCGCCGCCGGACGGCTTGCGGAGGCCTTGCCGCCGATCCGGCCGCCCTTTTTGGCCGAGACGTTGGTATCGGGGACGCCGCGCCCGGAGCCGCTCTTGTTGCCGCCGCCGGTTTCCTTGTTGACGGTCGCCCAGGCGCGCCGCTCGGCTTCGTCCTTGGGCGTGCCGCGCTTCTCGTAGCCTTCCTCGATGTGCTCGGCCATGCGTTTCTGCTTGCCGGTGTAGCTCGATTTATCGCCGCGCGGCATGATGCTCTCCTTGGATGTTGCGGACGCCGGGATCGAAACGCGCAGCGGCGGGCGCGGGTTCCACAGTTGCAACTTTCTGCTAGACTGTCCGTATTTCAGGCCGTCACATTGAAAGGCGGAGACCCGTGGCGCAGAAGGGCTTTCTCCTCGTCGCCGACATCACCGGCTACACGATGTTTCTGACCTCCTCGGAGCTCGAGCATGCCCAGGGCGTGCTCGACGCGCTGTTCAAAAGCATCTTTGCCGAGCTCAGGGCGCCGATCACGCTGTCCAATCTGCAGGGCGACGCGGCGCTGGCCCATCTGCCCGACGCGAACGTGCCGCAGCGGCAGTTTCCGCTCGACGCCATCGAGCGCATCTATTGCAGTTTCGCCAATACGCTCGCCGCGATGCGGCTGAACACAACCTGCACCTGCAATGCCTGCCGCAACATGGGCAGCCTTGATCTGAAGTTCTTTCTGCATCAGGGCGAGTATGTCGTGCAGACGCTGGCAGGACGGAACGAGCTGCAGGGCCCCGAGGTGATCCGGCTGCACCGGCTAATGAAGAATTCCGTCACCAAGGCGACCGGCATCAAGGCCTATGCGCTGGTGACGCAACAGGCCGCCGACGCCATCGGCCTGCCGGAATTTTTCGCCGGCACCATCCGCCATGTCGAACGCATGGACGAGTTCGGCGATACCGTTTGTTACATCTACGACCTCGCGCCGGTGTTTGCGAAATGGCGCGCCGCGCGCCGCGTCTTCGTGGCGCATGACGAACCTCAGGCTTTCGAATCGATGGAGTGCGACCTGCCGGTGCCGCCCGCGGTCGCCTGGGCCTATTTCACCGATATCGAGAAAAAGATCCGCTGGCAGCAGGGGATCGACGGCATGACAATCACCGGATTGTCAGGTGGCAGGATCGCACCGGGAGCGATCCAACATTGCGCCCATGGCAAGGACACCTTGGCCCACAGCATCGTCGACTGGCGACCGTTCGACTACGTCACCTGGCATATTCACTTGCCGCTCGGCGCCGTAGTCCGCCAGACGGCGGAATTCACGCCGCTCGAGAACGGTACCACCCACCTGTCGCTGCGCTGCGCGCAACCCGAAGCTAGCAACCCGGTCGCGACGACGCTGGTTCGCGCGATCACGCGGCTGGTTATCGCCAAAAAGCAGTTGCGCGACCAGCGCGCCTCGAAGATCGCGCTGGAGCGGCTGGTGGCGCAGGACATTGCCGCATCCAGCCCCGGCGAAGCGGCGGCCTAGCCGCCCGATGACACCTGTTGTGAAGTCGTGCGCGGCGCCTCAGTGCCGCCGCTCAGCAGCGCCTTGCCGACATCTTCATAATGGGTGTCGCGAGCCTGGATCTGCTGCGCGATGGCGTGCATGTCGCGGAAACGGCGCTCGAAGCGATTGGAGCTGAACACCGCCGTTGCGCCCGCCATGCGGTAGGCGGCATCGACCACTGAGGCGGCCTGGTGGATGGTCCAGGTCGCGGTAAGGCGAAGCGCGGTGCGGTGCTCGCCGGTGAGTTCGCCACCGCCCTCCAAATCACGCCAGACCTCGCGCGCGGTGCCGTAAAGATAAGCGCGCGCGGCGCGCAAATTGCCTTCGGTCCGGCCGATCATGCCCTGAACGGCACTGCTGTCGCGCATCGCCTTGATGCCCGGCGAGGCTTTTCCGCGCGCCAGATCGATGGCGGCATCGAGCGTGGCCCGCGCGACGCCGAGCGAAACCGAGGCGAAGCCCAGGCCGAACACATTGTATGTGGGCAGCTTGTACAGCGGGCCGCTTTCGCGCAAGGCCGCCGGCTCGTCGCGCAAGGCCGCGAATTTTTCCGGGATGAACAAATTGTCGACCGAATAGGAGTCGGTGCCGGTGCCGGAAAGCCCGATCACGTCCCAGACGTCGTACATCGTGGCGCGCTGAATCGGAAACAGGATGGTGCGGATTTCCGGGGCGCCGTCAGGCCTGCGCCGTCGCGTGCCGTCGGCCTCGACCACCTGCACATGCGCGCCGAGCCATTTCGCCTGCCGCGAGCCCGAGGCAAAATCCCAGCGCCCGGTAGCGCGGTAGCCGCCGGGGACGGCATGGACCTCGTGCGCGATCGCGCCCCAAGCCAGGATGCCGTCGGCGGGCCCAAAAATCTCGCGCGCCGGTTCGGGATCGAGATAGGCTGCGGTCATGGCGCACACGCTGCACTGGCCCAGGCACCACGCCGTGGAAGCATCGGCCTGCGCCACCTCCTCCAGCATCTGCATGAAAACGTCGATCGCGACTTCCGCGCCGCCGGTGCTTTTCGGCAGCAGTGCGCGATAGAGCCCGTTTTCGATCAGCGCGGAGACCACCGGGGGAGTGAGACGCCGCGTCCGCTCGATCTCCGCCGCTTCGCCCGCGATCAAGGGCGCAAGCGCCCGCGCGCGCTCGACGAGGTCGATAGCGGGCGGCTTGTTCATGGGGTTCCCTGTTCTTGGCCTAAGTTACGCCATGCAGGGGTAAGGCATCTGCACGCATCGATCAAGGCGGGGGCCTCACTGTCATTCCGGGAAGCGCGATTTGTCGCGCGGACCCGGAACTCAGAAAATCTTGCGGGTCAGCAGCGCGCTATCCAATTGCTTGGACGTTCCCGTATCGATGCGGCCGATCACCCGCCTAATGCGATCCCGAGGGAGTGCGACCATCTTGTCCGTCATGATTTGGGAACGAAGACGGAGGCCGTTCTGAGGTGCGGCTTCAATCTGCGGCCGCAGCGGCAGCCGGTCCTGAAGGTCCGACGAAACGGGACAGACAAAGATTGTCGAAAGGTCGGCAGCGAATTCATCGCTTTGAACGACGATGCCGGGCCGCGGTCTTCCGAGATTGCTCGGAACGACCATCAGCACTACATCGCCGCGAGCTATTTCCACGCTTCCCAATCGACAACCTGCTCGATCCAGTCATCGATCGCATCGTTCTCCGGGTGCTGCGCCATCAGTTTGGCCTGCCGGCGTATATCGGCCACGACCTTGGGATCGCGCAGATCGGGCACTCGGAACGGCACGGGCGGTCTCTCCTGCGCGGGCGGTCGTTCGCTGCGCGAGGTTGCGCCCTTCCGCGGAGTGCGAGGTGTCGGAATTTTGCGGGTGGTAGCCATGGGCGAAACGTAACGTCTTGCGGAAGAAAATTCTACGTCTCCCGGCAGTTGAAAATTCCGCGTCACTAACGAAACGTATTTAGGATGAGCCCTCAACTATCCACCTTCAGCGCCGCGATGAACGCCTCCTGCGGAATATCCACCTTCCCGAACTGGCGCATCTTCTTCTTGCCTTCCTTCTGCTTCTCCAGAAGCTTGCGCTTTCGCGTGATGTCGCCGCCGTAGCATTTGGCGGTGACGTCCTTGCGCAGCGCGCGCACGGTTTCGCGGGCGATCACCTTGCCGCCGATCGCGGCCTGGATCGGGATCTGGAACATGTGCGGCGGGATCAGCTCCTTCATCTTCTCGACCATGGCGCGGCCGCGGCCTTCGGCGCGCTGGCGGTGCACCAGCATCGACAGCGCATCGACCGGCTCGTTGTTGACCAGGATCTGCATCTTCACCAGATCGGCCGGCTTGTAGTCGGTGAGGTGATAGTCGAACGAGGCGTAGCCCTTGGAGACCGATTTCAGGCGATCGTAGAAATCGAACACCACCTCATTCAAAGGCAGGTCGTATTTCACCATCGCGCGGGAGCCGACATAGGTGAGCTCCTTCTGCGAACCGCGGCGGTCCTGGCACAGTTTCAGGACGCTGCCGAGATATTCGTCGGGGGTGAGGATGGTGGCTTCGATCCACGGCTCCTCCATCTCGGCGATCTTCACCACGTCCGGCATGTCGATCGGATTGTGAATCTCGATCACGCTGCCGTCGGTCAGATGCATCTTGTAGATCACGCTCGGCGCGGTAGCGATCAGGTTGAGATCGAATTCGCGGTGCAGCCGCTCCTGGATGATTTCCAGATGCAGCAGGCCGAGAAAGCCGCAGCGGAAGCCGAAGCCGAGTGCCGCCGAAGTCTCCATCTCGAAGGAAAAGCTGGCGTCATTGAGCCGCAGCTTGCCCATCGCCGCGCGCAGCGTCTCGAAATCGTCGGCGTCGACCGGAAACAATCCGCAGAACACCACCGGGATCGCCGGCTTGAAGCCCGGCAGCATGTCTTTCACCGGCTTCTTGTCATCGGTGATGGTGTCGCCGACGCGGGTGTCCGCGACTTCCTTGATCGCCGCGGTGATGAAGCCGATCTCGCCGGGGCCGAGTTCGTCGACTTGAGCCATCTTCGGCGTGAAGAAGCCGACGCGTTCGACGTCGTAAGCCGCGTTGGTGCCCATCATGCGGATGCGCTGGCCCTTCTTCAGCACGCCGTCGACGATGCGCACCAGCACCACGACGCCGAGATAGACGTCGTACCACGAGTCCACCAGCAGCGCCTTGAGCGTGGCGTCGCGGTCGCCCTTCGGCGGCGGCAGCCGGTGCACGATGGCTTCCAGCACGTCGTCGATGCCGAGGCCGGTTTTCGCCGAAATCATCACCGCGTCGGAGGCGTCGAGGCCGATCACGTCCTCGATCTGCTGCCTGACCTGATCGGGTTCCGCTGCGGGCAGGTCGATCTTGTTCAGCACCGGCACGATCTCGAGCCCGGCGTCGAGCGCGTGATAAACATTGGCCAGCGTCTGCGCCTCGACGCCCTGGCTGGCATCGACCACCAGCAGCGCGCCTTCGCAGGCCGCCAGCGAGCGCGAGACTTCATAGGCGAAGTCGACGTGGCCCGGCGTGTCCATCAGGTTGAAGATGTAGTCCTTGCCGTCCTTGGCATGGTAATTCAGCCGCACGGTCTGCGCCTTGATGGTGATGCCGCGCTCGCGCTCGATATCCATCGAATCCAGCACCTGTTCCTTCATCTCGCGCGCCTGCAGGCCGCCGGTGACCTGGATCAGGCGGTCGGCCAGCGTGGATTTGCCATGGTCTATATGCGCGACAATGGAGAAGTTGCGGATGTTGGAAAGAGGACCCGTGGTCATGGGCGCGAGATAGCACTCGCGCCGGGGTCCAGCAACCTTATTAGGGCGGTTTGGCGGCCTCATCTTCACGCCAAGCTGATTCCACTTCTGCCGAAAACGCGCTACGCGTGAGACATGACATCTGCTTCATTTTTGCCTGCAAGGTCGCGCGCGCGACGCCGGCCGAGGCTGCGGCGGCTGGCGGCGTGGATTGCAGCATCCGCCAGCGATCCCAGGGCCGGCCTCTGGCTGGTGATCGGCTTTGCGACGGCGCATGCGCTGCTGTGGACGCTGGTGCTGGCGAACCTGAAGGCCGCGCAGGATGTCCATATGGATGTCGCGGAAGCGTTCGCCTGGGGCCAGAAATTCCAGTTCGGTTATGGCAAGCATCCGCCGCTTGCGGGCTGGGTCGCGGGGCTGTGGTTCAAGCTGTTTCCGGTCGCGGACTGGTCGAGCTACGCGCTGGCAATGGTGACGCTTGGCAGCGCCCTGGTGATCTGCTGGCTGATCGCGCTGCGCGTGGTCGATCGCCGCCGCGCTTTCTTCACGGTGGTGATGCTGGCGCTCTATCCGATCTTCAACTTCAAGGGATTTAAATATAATCCGGATCTGCTGCAGCTGGTGACGCTGCCGCTGCTGGCGCTGGCGTATCTGCATGCGTTCGAGAAACGCACCCTGTGCGCGGGGCTGTGGCTCGGGCTTGCCGGGGCGCTTGCGCTGATGACCAAATACTGGGTGCTGACCATGATCGGCGCCGTCGGGCTCGCGGCGCTGCTTCATCCGGCGCGCCTGCTATTCCTGCGCTCTCCGGCGCCGTGGGTGGCGATCGCGACGCTTGCGGTCGCGATGATCCCGCATCTTCTGTGGCTCAGGGAAGTCGACTTCGTGCCGCTGACCTACGCGGGGGATGTCTATGGCCTGGAGAGCCGCGCGCAAAACGTCCAACTCGTGCTCGGCTACATCGGGCATAACCTCGGGCTGCTGGCGGTGCCGGTCGCGCTGGCTGCGCTGGCGCTGTGCTGGCCGAGGCGATGGCGGACGCCCCTGGCGTCTGTTGCGCGCGTCCGGTCGCCGAGTGCAAGCGCAGGCGTAAACATTTCGCAGGCCCTCAACATCTGGATCATCCAGGCCGTGGTCGCGATCGGGCCGCCGCTCGGCGCGCTGATCTTCACGGTCTATATGAAGACCGATTGGGGCATCTCGCTGTTCTTCCTGACGCCGTTGGCGCTGATTGCTATTCCGGCGTTGCGGATGCCGAAGATCGCGCTGTTTCGTATCGCCGCGATCTGGCTCGTGATCACGCTTGCGGTGCTCGGCGCATCGCCGCTGATTGCCAAATACGAGTTGGAGCGCAATCCGAACGCCGCCAACACCTATGCTTCGCGCTCAAGCCTGGCGCGCGAACTGACCGAGGCGTGGCGCCTGCGCTTCACGACGCGCTGGGCGGTGGTTGCGGGAACTACCGAGATCGGCGAGCCGATGACGTTCTACAGTCCGGATCATCCAGCGCCGTTCACGCCTGGTGAAGTCTGGTCGTCCGGATTGACCTCGCTGGAGGAAGCAAAACGCCTTGGGTTCATCGGCATCTGCGACACCACGGACTACCGGCTGCCGACCTGCGAGGCGTGGATGGAAGCGAATGCCCAAAACGCCGAGCGGCTCGCGATCACCACGCAACGTTTTTTCCATGGCGCCGCGGGACCCTCGACGCTGTGGAAAATCTGGCTGGTGCCGCCGGGGAAGTAGAGATGCGGCGCCATCGTGGCACAAATGAGCGCCGTGCTGACCCACACTCGATGTCGTCCCCACCAAAGCGGGGACCCATACGCCCAGGGTCAATCGGAATGAGACATTGCAACAGTCGTGCATAAGCCGCGGGGGCGGGGGTTATGGGTCCCCGCCTTCGCGGGGACGACAAAAGAAGCTATTCTTCCTCGTTGAACTTGTTGCCGACCAGTTCGGCCAGCGCCGCGACGGCCGCTTCGGCATCGGCGCCGGTGGCGGAAACGATGATGGTGGTGCCGAGCCCGGCGGAGAGCATCATCAGCCCCATGATCGAGGTGCCGCCGACGGTCTCGCCGCCGCGGGTGACCAGAACCTCGGCGTCGAATTGCTCGACCATCTTGACGAATTTCGCGGAGGCCCGCGCATGCAGGCCGCGTTTGTTGACGATGGGAATTTCTCTGGTTACGGCGCCCGGTGGCGATGATGGGGCATCGGCCCCCGCACTGTCGCCCGACGAAGCCGCGTCGTCGGTCATTTGCCGGCGAGGACCCGGCTGGCGATGGTGACGTATTTGCGCCCCGCCTCCTGCGCCATGGCGATGGCGTCGGGCAAAGGGCGCTCCTCGCGCACCTTGGCAAGCTTGACCAGCATGGGGAGATTGATTCCGGCCAGCACCTCGACCTTGGGTCGGCTCATGCAGGAGATCGCGAGATTGGAAGGCGTGCCGCCGAACATGTCGGTGAGGATGGCGACGCCATCGCCGCTATCGACGCGATTGACGGCTTCGATGATATCGCCTCGACACAGATCGGCATCGTCCTCGGCGCCGATCGTGACTGCTTCGATTTGCTTTTGCGGACCCATTACATGTTCGAGCGCCGCCTTGAACTCGTCGGCAAGGCGCCCATGGGTCACAAGTACCAGACCAATCATCGGAAACTCCTCGCGGGTGCTTTTGGTGCACCGCACGAACGGGCCACTTTGACCATCCGGAGCCCCTGCGCAAGAGGGGATCTTTCGCGATTCTCCCTGATTTAGCGGTAATGAGGGGAGCCAGCGCCGGTCTACTGGGTGGCGATAGTGGGGCTTATATGGTTACCAATTCCCTTCAAGCAATCGGCAGAAGGTCGGGTGGATAACACAGCGAGCACCAAGGCAAGCGGTTGAAATGCTGCGCTCACGGGAATTCGCGGTATTATAACACCATTAATGTTTGCGAACAGCGCATCGGGCGCAGGCATGCGCTCGGCATCGGGGGCCGACAAATCCACTACCAGGCCTACGGCTGCCTGTTCGACAAAATCGCAGCGGCGGATGCCGAGTCCGCGAACTTCAATCAGCCCCGCCAGTTCGCGCGCCGGCCGCGCCACCAGCTGGCCCTGCGCGACCTCCAGATGTACGCGATCGTCGCCGATCAGCACGGCCGCGGCAATCTGTCCCGCGCGGCCGGCCAGGATGAGATCGAATGCGAGGCGCGATTTGCCGGATCCGGACGGACCGCGGATCAGTATCGCGCGGTCTCCTACGAGCACCGCGGAGGCGTGGACGCTGGCGTTATCTGGTGCCGTCATGGCGCGGGCAGCCGCACCACGAAGCGCGCGCCGGCCACGGTGGCCTCGCCCTCGCCATCGAGCGGACCAGGACGGTTCTCGGCCCAGATGCGGCCGCGATGGGCTTCGATGATCTGCTTCGAAATCGACAGGCCGAGGCCGGAATTCTGGCCAAAACCCTGATGCGGCCGGTCGGTGTAAAACCGCTCGAAGATTTTCTCCAGCGCGTCCTCGCGGATGCCCGGGCCGTCGTCATCGATCACGATCTCGATTTCGGAGCGCACGCGGCGGCAGACGATGCGAACCTTGCCGCCGGCATTGGAGAACGACTGGGCGTTGACCAGGAGATTGGAGATCACCTGTCCCAGCCGTGAATCATGGCCGGGGATTGAGAACGTATCCCTCGGACTGCCCTCGAAGCGCGCCTCAACCGCGACATCGTGGCCGAGCCGAGTTTCGTTGGCGACCGATGTGAGCGTGCTGATCAGGCGGCGCAGATCAACCGGCGCCTCGTCCTGCCGCTGCAGTTCGGCATCGAGGCGGCTGGCGTCCGAAATGTCCGAGATCAGCCGGTCGAGCCGTTTCACGTCGTGTTCGATCACCGCGAGCAGCCGGGAGCGGCTGTTCTCATTCCGCGCGAGCGGCAAGGTTTCCACCGCGGACCGCAGCGATGTCAGCGGGTTCTTCAGCTCGTGTGCCACGTCGGCAGCAAAGGTTTCGATCGCCTCGATACGGTTATACAGCGCGTCGGTCATGTCCCGCAGCGCGCCGGACAAATGCCCGATCTCGTCGCGGCGGCCGGTAAAGTCGGGAATTTCCACGCGCGTACGGATGCGGCGCCTAACGCGCTCGGCGCTGTCGGCCAGCCGCCGCACCGGTCCGGCGATGGTGCTTGCCAAAAGCAGCGACAGCACGATCATCACCGCCGAGGCGACGCCGAAAACCTTCAGGATGGCGAGCCGTTCCGCCGTGACCATCTGGTCGATGTCGTCGCCTTGCGTCGACAGCATCAGCGCGCCATGCACCGCGCGAAAACGCTGCACCGGCACCGAGACCGAGACGATCACCTCGCCGCGCTCGTTGATGCGAACCATGCTGCTCTTCTGTCCGTCGAGCGATTGCTGGACTTCCCTGTAGCCCTTGCCGTTCTCAGGCCCGAGTTCGCGGTACAATGGAAGGTCGCCGCGATTGAGCCAGGTGCGGATCGCGATCATCGCGCGCTCGGCGATGCCGGGCTTTTCGGCCGTGGGGGGCGGCAATTCGAAGCGCAGCACGTCGCCGCGGCCATAGAGGCTGCGGCTGTCGAGGATCAGCACGCCATCGCGGTCGTAAATCCTCGCTCGCGTCTTGGTCGGCGAGATCAGCCGCCGCAGCACGGGGGCGACGCGCTCCGGGTTGATCGGAAAATCCAGCCCGGACAATTCGTCCGGGGCGCCGTAGGATTCGCCGGGTTTCAAGTCGAGCAGCCGGTCGGGATCGATGGTGATGGTATTGGTTTCCACGGTGGCGGAGGCTGCGATGGCGCCGGCGATGATTTCGGCCTGGGTAAGCAGGCTCTGCGCACGGGCGTCGATCAGGCCGGCGCGGAATTGCGAGAGATAGAGGATGCTCGCCACCAGCGCGATCAGGCCGGCAAGATTGAGCGAAACGATGCGGCGGGTCAGGCTCGAAAAAGACAGCGCGAAGAAAAATTGTCCGGCCCGGCGCAGCCAGCCAAGCAGGCGTTGCCAGCCCTGGGCTTGCGGCTGCGCAACGTCACCGGCGGCATCGCCCAGCGCGAGGGTCGCACCCTCGGCATTCACGCTCGGCTCAGGCTGGGTTCGATCAAGCAATGGCCAAACCGTCCGTTAGATGTACGCCGCCAACTTAACAACGTCATTCCGGCCTGCGCCAAAAGGCGCAACCCGGACGACCATATCAGGTTTCCTTGAAGCGGTAGCCGACGCCGTACAGGGTTTCGATCATCTCGAAATCGTCGTCCACGACCTTGAATTTCTTGCGCAGCCGCTTGATGTGGCTGTCGATGGTGCGATCGTCGACATAGACCTGGTCGTCATAGGCCGCGTCCATCAAGGCGTTGCGGCTTTTCACGACGCCGGGGCGCGTCGCCAGCGCCTGCAGGATCAGGAACTCGGTCACCGTCAGCGTGACCGGCTCGTTCTTCCAGGTGCAGGTGTGACGTTCCGGATCCATCCGCAGCAGGCCGCGATCCAGCGCTTTGGCATCGGTTTCCTTTGGCGCTGCGGTCGGGTCTTTCGGCGCCGCGCGGCGCAGCACGGCCTTGACGCGTTCGACCAGCAGGCGCTGCGAGAACGGCTTGCGGATGAAATCGTCGGCGCCCATTTTGAGGCCGAACAATTCGTCGATCTCTTCATCCTTGGAGGTCAGGAAAATCACCGGCAGGTCGGATTTTTGCCGCAAGCGGCGCAGCGTCTCCATGCCGTCCATGCGCGGCATCTTGATGTCGAGGATGGCAAGGTCGGGCGGCGAGGTACGGAAACCGTCGAGCGCGGAGGCGCCATCCGTGTAGGTCATGATGCGGTAGCCTTCGGCTTCCAGCGCGATCGAGACCGATGTGAGGATGTTGCGGTCGTCGTCGACCAAAGCGATTGTGGGCATGAGCCTGCTTTCCGAATGTGGCTTAGATGACGGCGATCGCAGCGATGTGCCGTAGAAGTGGGCTTCGAACTTGGTCAGCGAGCAATGCAAGCTGGGCTGAAGTGTGACCGAGTTCCCAAAAGCGTTGATCAGCGATTTCGGGCCTATATAGATACCGGTTTAGCCGAAATAAGGCACGTTTCGCAATGAGATACTGGAACTGACGGATGCAGGAAACCGGCGATTTCAGCGCTCCCGGACTGGCCCGGTCGCTGCTGCGGCGCAGCCGGCAGGGCGCGCTCGCGACCCTGATGCGGGACAGCGGCGATCCCTATTGCTCGCTGGTCAATGTCGCAACCAGCTGGGATGGCTCGCCAATCCTGCTGATCTCGCGGCTGGCGCTGCATACAAGGAACATCCTTGGCGATCCCAGGGTCTCCCTGATGCTGGACGAGCGGGGTGAAGGCGATCCCCTCGAGGGCGCGCGGATCGTGCTGGCGGGCAGGGCGGAGGAAGCTGGGGGCGCCGAAGAGGGGGTTTTGCGCCGGCGCTATCTCAGCGCCCATCCTTCCGCAGAAGCCTTTGTAAATTTTAAGGATTTTTCATTTTTCAGGATACGGCCCGCGGCGGCGCATCTGGTCGCGGGCTTTGGCCGGATCGTGGACCTCGATCCCGGGCAGTTTCTGAGCGACATTTCCGATGCCGAGGCGCTGCTGGAGGCCGAGCAGGGCGCCATCGAGCACATGAATGCCGACCATCGCGAGGCGATGAATCTCTACGCCACAAAACTGCTCGGCGCGGAGCAAGCCGATTGGCGCTGTACCGGCTGTGATCCCGATGGAATGGACATGCAGGCCGGTACGCAAACGCTGCGCCTGGAATTTCCGCGGCGCATTGTCACTCCTGCCGCACTGCGGAAGGTTTTGAAAGAGCTTGCCGAAACAGCCCGCACCGCAGGAAGCGCACAAGACGCGCTCGAATAAACCAAATTTGACAGGATCGGCTTGGCAAGCGGGGCGTTCATCAGTAATAGGTCGCCGGACCGAGGCCGGATGGCTATATTGACGGTCACCGCGACAGCGGCGCGTTTGGCGGCATTCGCGCGATCGAGTACGCGGGTTCGAGGAGAGGAAGCTTCGTGCAAGAGATGGGCGTGCATAACGGTGCCTTCGGCGCCGACAAATTCGGCTTAAGAAATCTCAAGGCGCTGAACTGGAATTTCGGCGCGCCGCAGCTCTATGAGCACTCGCTTCGAACGGGCGAAGCCGTATTGTCGTCGGACGGCGCGCTGTGCGCGGACACCGGCGTGTTCACCGGCCGCAGCCCCAAGGACAAGTTCACCGTTCGCGACGCGACCACCGAGAAGAACATGTGGTGGGCGGGCAACCAGTCGATCACCGCCGAGCAGTTCGAGACGCTGTACCAGGATTTCATCAAGCACGCCGAAGGCATGACGCTGTTTGCGCAGGATCTCTATGGCGGCGCCGATCCGCAGCTGCGCATCAAGACCCGCGTATTCACTGAGCTCGCCTGGCATTCGCTGTTCATCCGCACGCTGCTGATCCGCCCCGAAGCTTCCGAGCTTTCAAGCTTCGTGCCGGAACTCACCATCATCGATCTGCCGAGTTTCAAAGCCGACCCCAAACGCCACGGCGTGCGTTCGGAGAACGTGGTCGCGATCGATTTCGCCCGCAAGATCGTACTGATCGGCGGGTCTTATTATGCCGGCGAGATGAAGAAGAGCGTGTTCACCACGCTGAACTATTACCTGCCGGAAAAGGGCGTGATGCCGATGCATTGTTCGGCCAATGTCGGGCCGGACGGCGACGCCGCGATTTTCTTTGGCCTGTCCGGCACGGGCAAGACCACCCTTTCCGCCGATCCGAAACGCACGCTGATCGGCGACGACGAGCATGGCTGGGGCGCAGACGGCATCTTCAATTTCGAAGGCGGCTGCTACGCCAAATGCATCAAACTGTCGGAGGAAGCCGAGCCGGAGATCTACGCTGCCAGCAAACGTTTCGGCGCGGTGCTTGAGAACGTAGTGCTCGACGAGAACACCCGGGAGCCCGATTTCGATGACGGCTCGAAGACCGAGAACACCCGCTCCGCCTATCCGCTCGACTTCATCCCCAATGCCTCGCGCAGCGGCCGCGCCGGTCATCCGAAGAACCTGGTGATGCTCGCCGCCGACGCCTTCGGCGTGATGCCGCCGATCGCAAAGCTGACGCCGGCGCAGGCGATGTATCATTTCCTCTCCGGCTACACCGCAAAGGTCGCCGGCACCGAGCGTGGCCTCGGCTCCGATCCCGAGCCGGAATTCTCCACCTGTTTCGGCTCGCCGTTCCTGCCGCGCGATCCGTCCGTCTACGGCAACCTGCTTCGAGACCTGATCGCAAAACACAATGTCGATTGCTGGCTGGTCAACACCGGCTGGACCGGCGGCAAATACGGCACCGGCCGCCGCATGCCGATCAAGGTCACGCGCGCGCTGCTCACTGCGGCGCTGAATGGCAGCTTGCGCAATGCCGATTTCCGCACCGACAAATATTTCGGCTTCGCGGTGCCGACTTCGCTGCCCGGCGTCGAGCCGCACATCCTCGATCCGATCAAGACCTGGGCCGACAAGGCCGAGTTCGACAGGACCGCGCGCAAACTGGTTGGCATGTTCGCGAAGAATTTCGCCAGGTTCGAAAAGGACGTCGACGCCGACGTCCGCGCGGCGGCGCCGGACCTGAAGCTGGCGGCGGAGTAACCGCCGTCATTCCGGCGCGCGCGAAGCGCGAGCCCGGGAATCCAGCCACACACTAACCGTCATCCTGAGGAGCCGCGCGCTTGCGCGGCGTCTCGAAGGATGGCCGCTTGCGCTTGTGGCCCATCCTTCGAGGCTCGCCGTGAAGGACGGCGAGCACCTCAGGATGACGGCGGTGTTATTTACGCCTTGAAATACGCGATCTGCGTCGTGGTCGCGAGCAGTCGGCCGTTCGGCGACCACAGTTCGCCACTCTGGTCGCCAAAACTTTTGTGAAAGCTTTTGGCGTCGGCGATAGCGAGAACGTGCCTGATATTTTCGGCCGCGAGATCGTCGGCATCGGCGTGAAAATAGGTTGTCAGCGACACGGTGCCGAACGGCACGAATTGATTACGGACGTGGAAGATGCGCCCGAAGCAGGCGTCCGACATCGACAGCAGCGACAGCGCGTCGACTGGACGCGGTTTGGTGTCGCCGATCCATAATTTGGAAAATGCGCTCGCCGGCTCAAGATGAGGCGCGCCGCCGAGCTGCGGCTCACCCTCGACAAAGCGGAAATCGTATTGCTTTACCCACGACATCTTCAGGCTGGTTTTCGGATAGGGCCGCGCTGCTTCGAACGGGGGAGCTTTCGGAAAGGGCGCCGGCTGGTGCGACCATGACGGGCGCCGCGCCGCGAACACCGCGGTGGCAAACGTCGCGACGTCTGTTCCACCTTGCGTGAGTTCGACCGACCAGTGCTGCGTCGAGCGGTTGGCCTTGATCAGACGAACATCGAGATCGAAGGGTCCTTGCGCGATCGGCGCGCAGAAATTGACGGTGAGCGCGAGCGGATCGCCGGAACGCTGCGGATGTTCCATGATCGCCCGAAGCATGGTCGCCGCGGTGACGCCGCCGAACGGGCCGACGAAGGCCCAGTAGTCCTCGCTGGTATGGCCGCTCCACCGGCTGTCGCCGGCGGCAACGCGCGTTGCGTCGTCGAACAGATGCGGGGCTGTGGTGAGCATGAGCTTCTCTTTGGTTGCTCGACGCATATTTCGTGGAATTGCGCCGGATGCAATGATCTCGAAGGTGGTCATTCCGGGATGCGCCTCTTGGCGCAGGCCCGGAATCCATACACTCCGAAGGTGGTTATGGATTCCGGGCTCGCGCTGCGCGCGCCCCGGAATGACGGACTACCCCTTCGCCTGCCGCGCCGGCGAAGGCCGCGCCGCCGACTGCACCGGCACGTTCCAGATATCCTCTGCGTATTCGCGGATGGTGCGGTCCGACGAGAACCACGGCATCCGCGCCACGTTGAGGATGCTGGCCCGGGTCCAGGCCGGAATCACCTGCCAGCGCGCATCGATGCCACGCTGCGCGTCGTAATAGGCGTCGAAATCGGCGCTGACCATGTAGTGGTCGAGATAGCGCAGCGCATGCCCGACCGATTCGAACCGGCCTGGGTCGTCGCGGGAAAAATCGCCGCGCTCAATCGCGGCAATCGCGCGCGCGAGCCGCGGCGAGCGCGAGATCACGTCGGTGGCGTCGAGCCCCTGCTTGCGCCGCACCACCACGTCCAGCGCCTCCATGCCGAAGATTGCGATATTTTCCGCGCCGACATGGTCGCGGATTTCGAGATTGGCGCCGTCCAGCGTGCCGATGGTCAGCGCGCCGTTGAGCGCGAGCTTCATGTTGCCGGTCCCGGAGGCTTCCATGCCTGCAGTCGAAATCTGCTCGGAAAGATCGGCGGCGGGGATGATGATCTCGGCGAGGCTGACATTGTAGTCGGCGAGGAACGCCACCTTGAGCTTGCCTGCGATCGCCGGATCGTTGTTGACGACCTCGGCGACGTCGTTGATCAGCTTGATGATCAGCTTGGCGTAGCGATAGCTCGCCGCCGCCTTGCCGGCGAAGATCTTCACCCGCGGCACCCAGTCGCGTTGCGGCTCGTCCTTGATGGCGTGATACAGCGCCACCGTCTCGAGCAAATTGAGCAGCTGCCGCTTGTATTCATGGATGCGCTTGATCTGCACGTCGAACAGCGCGCCCGGGTCGATCTGCACCCCGAGCCGTTCGCCGATCAGCCGCGCCAGCGCGATCTTGTTGCGATGTTTTACGCCGCGGAACTGCTGCTGGAAGGCGTTGTCGCCGGCCAGCGGCTCGAGGCGCGCGAGCAGCGAGGGATCGTCGAGCACCGCCTCGCCGCAGACCTCGCGCAACAGACCGGTCAATCCGGGATTGGCCAGCATCAGCCAGCGGCGGAAGGTGATGCCGTTGGTCTTGTTGGTGATGCGGCCGGGATAAAGATGGTTGAGATCGTGGAACACGGTCTCCTTCATCAGGTCGGAATGCATCGCCGAGACGCCGTTGATGCGATGCGAGCCGACGAACGCCAGCTGTCCCATCCGCACCCGGCGTCCGGACTTTTCGTCGATCAGCGATACCGAGGCGCGGAATTCGACATCATCGGGACAGCACGCCTCGGCCAGCTTCAGATGCGCCTCATTGATGCGGTAGATGATATCGAGATGGCGCGGCAGCATGCGCTCGAACAGTTCGAGCGGCCAGGTCTCCAGCGCCTCGGGCAGCAGCGTGTGGTTGGTGTAGGACAATACAGCGGTGGTGATCTTCCAGGCCTCGTCCCATGAGAAATTGTGCAGATCGACCAGGATGCGCATCAATTCGGTGACGGCCAGGCTCGGATGGGTGTCGTTGAGCTGCACCGCGGCCTTCTGCGCCAGTCCGCGCAACTGCCCTTCGGAGGCCAGATGCCGCTTGATCAGGTCCTGCAAAGACGCCGAGACGAAGAAATATTCCTGACGCAGCCGCAGTTCGCGGCCGGCCGCGCTTTCGTCATTCGGATACAGGAACTTGCAGATCGATTCCGCGCGGGCCTGCTCGGCGCTGGCGCCGAGATAATCGCCGGTATTGAAGACATCGAGTTTCAGGGGGTCGGGCGCGCGCGCCGACCACAGCCGGAGCGCATTGACGTGTGCGCCGCGCCAGCCGACGATCGGGGTGTCGTAGGCTACCGCCTGCACCGTTTCCGCCGGATGCCAGACGATGCGATTGCGGCCGTTTGCATCGGTGACGCGCTCGAGGCCGCCGCCGAAGTGAACGTGATAGACCACTTCCGGGCGCTGGAATTCCCACGGGTTGCCGAAGCCGAGCCATTCGTCGGGATATTCCTGCTGCCAGCCGTGCGAGATGATCTGGCGGAACAGCCCGAAATCGTAGCGGATGCCGTAACCGATGGCGGGGATCGACAGCGTCGCCATGCTCTCCATGAAGCACGCCGCGAGCCGCCCGAGGCCGCCATTGCCCAGCGCCGCGTCCGGTTCGCATTTGCGCAAATCGGCGAGGTCGACGCCGAGATCGCCGAGCGCCGCCTCGAACACCGGCAGCAGTCCCATATTGTTCAGGGCGTCCGTGAACAGCCGGCCGATCAGAAACTCCAGGCTGAGGTAATACACCCGTTTGCTGCCGGTATCGTAGCTCTGCTTGTCGCTGATCAACCATCGGTGCACGATGCGGTCGCGCAGCGCCAGCGCCGCCGCCTTGTACCAGTCGCGGCGCGTTCCGACCGCCGCGTCCTTGCCGATCGCAAGGGTCAGCTTGGCGAGAATCGCGCTCTTGATCTCGGCCAGCGCCAGTTCGTCGACCGGGGCGTTGAGCGGAGGGTATTTTGCTGGCTGCGGCTGGTCTGGCAAATCCGAATCCTGGAATGTCGCGTGGAATCATACGCGGATTGCGCCGGGATCGAAACCCGCCCCACGCCACGCTTGTGCGTTGCAATGCATGGCTTTTATGCAAGGACCGGGCCGCTCCCGGCCGCCTGCAGGGCGCCGCGATTGCTGCTATGATGAGGTCCGGGACCGACAACCTTGAAGGAGCGCGCCATGAGACTGACCATCGAAATCGCCGCCGCGGCGCTCCTGCTGTTCTGCATCAGCGCCACCAGCGCCGCCTTCGCCGCAGGCAAGGCCGGCCGCAGCGCCGACGGGGTGAGCTGCTCGTTCAGCGTCGCCAAAAATGCGTCGCCCGCCTCGCGCTGCGCCGCCATCCGCAGGCAATGCGGCGGAAAGTTCCACGCGAATTATTGTGGGGACAAGATGCTGTCGGCGATGTGAGAGGTGATGGCGTCGGAGTAGCACGTCGTCCCGGCAAGCGAGTTTGCATGAGCAACTGGGACTGCAACTGGTTCATTGCTCAGTACGGCTGAGGCGATGCAGATAGTAACCTGTAATTATTGAGAAAAAAGCAGGCACGAACAGGAGTTGATGAACGAGGATCACCAAACTAAGCAAATAGACCGGCATATTGGCCATCATCGCAAAGCCAAGGGGCCAAACAATAACACCTACGGGAATTGCAAATATCAATATTGCAATGGACGGCAGCAGCATCAGTATTTCGGTCGCGGCGGCACACCTTAGAAAACCTCGGCCTCTTCGGCGCCCCGCTATAAGCCAACCAATAAAGCCGCCGGGAATCGCGAAAACACAAAACAGCCAAAGCCATTTGTAAAAGTAGAATGTTCCCATGGCCCGACGAGCTACGGTGGGCGGCCGCGCGAGACCGCTGAATTTTTACAAATGTAAGATACACGCTGCGTTAGTTTAGAATACTCGTCATTCTAGAACAAATTAAGAACACTTTAGCAAGCCTTTGATATATCATAGTGATTCGGTGCTACCGCCACACAACATCTATGGTCTGTCCATCTTTGCGAGGACTACATGTCCGACATCGTCTTTGATCAATTCGCACTCACCCGCATCGCCGACTTCGCGCGGTCGCTGTCCCGCCTGCATGCGCTTTCGCGCCGCAAGCCTGTGGATGACGACCAGTTCGACCGCGAGTTCAACGCGGTGTGCCTGTCGGTGTGGGGCTACACCACCGACGATTTCAGCGACGACCTGCTCTCCGCGGCCGACCACGCCTTCCTCGATTCGCTCGACGAAGCGCAGGCGCGGATCTTTGCCGCCGGGCAGGGCTACGATCTCGTCGATGACAACGGCATGCTCACCGACTGGTGGGGTTTTTGCTGGATGATCCTCGCCGAAAAGCGGGGGTTGCTGACGCCGGAAAACCGCGCCGCCGCCCGCGCCGCGATCGAGGACAAGTACCTCGCGGCGCCGAATGTGATCGGCGTCATCGTGGGCCGGTAATGCTTGCAATGACGACTAATTGACTTCCGCGCGCTTCGCCCTTGCCGCCGAGGCTTTCGGCACGACGCTGACGGGGAGCGCATCGCGACTGCCATCCGCGAGCGCCGCGTCGCTAGCGACCGTCTCGGCAATGACCGGGGCCACCTTCATCTCGCCGAGCCTCGCGCGGATCTCCGCCGTCAGGCCCGGGTAGGAGGCGACCGGCGTGAAATCCGCGGCCTGGTTGGCGCCGAGCCTGACGCCGGTATAGGCCACGAGGCCGCTGGTGGTGGCAACGACGTCGCCGGCACGCAGCGAACTATCGAGCGTCAGATCCACCGGCGCAAGGCCCAAGGGATCGCGTCCGTTGCAGGTGCAGTCCGCGCGCAGCGCCTTGCGATAGGCGAAGGCATTTTCCGTATCGGCATAGCGTTCGCCCGCAGCGGAGGACGCGCCGTCGATCGAGCTGCCGAAGAACACCTTGGTCGCGCTGGCGGGACAAAACGCCTGGCACATCTGCGCCGGGCTGGCGCCGCCTCGCGTGGAAACCGGAAAATACTTGCCGTCGCAGCTGCGCACGCAGAATGCGGGCCCGTGGCCTGCGGTTATCACCGGCTTAGGCGGCGCGGCCTGCTGGTTGAGGCCGAACGGATCGGCAAAGAAATTGGTTTGCGCGGGAGCCTGGCGCGCCTGCTGCTTCTGCGGGTTGAAGAAGAAGTCGAACAAGCCTTCGGCAGACGCCACGCGCGGACTAAACGCAACCGGCCCCAGAGCCGCCATGGCAACGAGCATCATGCGGCGCCGCATGCGCTGAACACCCAACTCTTTACGCAACGCGAACTCCACCCAACGCAACACGGCCGCAGCGAACCCCCGCTTTCAGCCGGGATTCACCATAAGCGGGGGATGGTAAACGAGCGGTGACCGCGCCTTGGATTGACCAAAAGAAATGCAGACGCGTGTCCCGGACGCGGTGCAGCGCCTCTTGGCGGTGCACCGCAGAGCCGGGATCGTACCAAGCACGGTGTTCGCGACGGTCCCGGCTCTGCGGAGCGGCATGAAGAATGCCGCACCGCGTCCGGGACACGCGTTACCCCTTCAGAAACTCGCTCGCCTTGTAGAGCGAGCGGAACGGAAGCCCGGCTTCAGCGAAATTCTCAGTCGCGCCTTCTTCGCGGTCGACCATGGTGAACACCAGCGCGACCTCGCCGCCGGCGTCGCGCACCGCATCGACGGCCTTGATGGCGGAGCCGCCGGTGGTGGTGACGTCCTCGACAATGACGACGCGCTTGCCCTGCAGTGTCTCGCCCTTGGCGAGACCTTCGACCGCGAGGCGTGCGCCGTGCTCCTTCGGCTTCTTGCGTACGAAGAAGGCCGCGATGGGGTGGCCCTTCAGCCATGACAGCTGCGCGATCGCGCCCGCGATCGGCACCGCGCCCATCTCCAGTCCGCCGACGTAATCGACGTTGTCGTCCTTCAACGCCTCGAACGTCAGTTCCGCCAGCAATGCCGCGCCCTCGGCGTCGAGCATGGTCGGCTTCAGGTTGATGTAGTAATCGCTCTTGCGCCCCGAGGCGAGGGTGATCTCGCCGCGTCCGAACGATCGCTTGCGGATGATCTCGGCGAGGCGGGCGCGGGAGGCTGATTTGGACAAGGGCGGATCTCGTGTGAAGGCGGCGCAATCTATCTGCGGGCGGCCGCACATTCCAGCGCCGATGCAAGGTCGTCAACAGCGCAGCATCCGTTTCCCGGGCGCGATGCAGCGCGTAGCCCTTGCGAAGCGCTGCTTCGCTGAACCGGGACCGTAACGGACGCCGAATCGTCATGGCCGGGCTTGACCCCGCCATCCTGCGCATGACGAGACTGTGTTTGGTACGGCCCCGGCTCTGCAGCGCACCGCTGCGCAAGAGCTACGCGCTGCGCTGCGTCCGGGGAACGAGAGTATGTATTTGCCGTCGGTATGGGCGATTGCTAGAGACCTTGCACGCTTGAGCGAAGGGTAAAAAGATAATGACCATCGAACTGCACACCTGGAACACGCCGAACGGCCGCAAGATCAGCGTCGCGCTGGAGGAAATGCGGCTGCCTTACAAGGTTTACCCGGTCGACATCACCAAGGGCGACCAGATGAAGCCTGAATTTCTGGCCATCAGCCCGAACAACAAGATTCCGGCGATCGTCGATCCCGATGGCCCCGGCGGAAAGCGTGTCAGCGTGTTCGAGTCCGGCGCGATCCTGCTCTATCTCGGCGAGAAGACCGGAAAGTTCCTGCCGGGCCCGCTAATCGAGCGCATTCCGGTGCTGGAATGGCTGATGTGGCAGATGGGCGGCTTTGGGCCGATGCCGGGCCAGGTGCATCATTTCATCGCGCTGACCAACGAGCAGGACCGCGCCTACGGCTTGAAACGCTATTCGGCCGAGACGCGGCGGCTCTATGGCGTGCTGGACCGGCGCCTCGCGGACCGCGAATTCGTCGCAGGCGCGCTGTCGGTCGCCGACTTTGCGATCCTCGGCTGGGCCTGGCGCCATGAGCGCCACAAGGTGGCGTTTTCGGATTTCCCCAATGTCGGCCGCTGGTACGACGCGCTGATGGCGCGCCCCGGCGTGAAGCGCGGCATGGATGCGAAGCTGGATTGAAACTCCGATGTCAGCGCCCGGCTTGACCGGGCGACCCATTAATCGGCGCCATATCGGCCAAACTTCTTTGCCTCCGTATACTGGGTCGTCCGGTCAAGCCGGACGATGACAGCCAGTTGCTTTGCGGGCCGGAAGCGGACGAATCTGCTAGCAGTGCTCCATGGCCAGCGCCCCCCACGCCTCGATCACGCCAAAACCCCGCGCCTCCTGGCGCGAAGGCTGGGCGGTGTACCTGCAGCGCCGGGTGATGATCGTGCTGCTGCTCGGTTTTTCCTCCGGGCTGCCGCTGGCGCTGTCGGGCTCGACGCTATTGGTATGGATGCGGGAATCCCGCGTCGATCTCGGCACCATCGGCCTGTTCGCGCTGGTCGGCACGCCCTATACGCTGAAATTCATCTGGGCGCCGCTGGTCGATGCGCTGCACGTGCCGTTCTTCACCCGTGCCTTCGGCCGCCGCCGGGGCTGGCTGGTGTTCTCGCAACTATTGCTGATCTTATCGATCCTGCTGCTGGCGCTGACCGACCCGGCGCGTTCGCCGGTGTTGGTGGCGCTCGGCGCGCTCCTGGTTGCGGCGATGTCCTCGACGCAGGATATCGTGGTCGATGCGTTTCGCGTCGAAAGCCTTCCCGAGAGCGAGCAGGCCGCCGGCATGGCGTCTTATGTCGCGGCCTACCGCATCGGTATGCTGGTCTCGACCGCCGGCGCGCTGTTCATGGTCAGCGCGTTCGAGGGCACCGGAATCGCGCGGTCATCCGCCTGGATGTGGGGCTATGTGGTGATGGCGGCGCTGGTGCTGATCGGCACCGTCACCGCACTGGTCGCCACCGAGCCCGAGCAATCGGCGCGCGCCGAGGCCGCGACCCGCGCGGAGACCGCGTTCACGCGGGTGATGCATGCCGCGATCGGGGCATTCTCGGAATTTTTGGCGCGCCGCGATGCGTGGGCGGCGCTGGCCTTCGTGGTGCTGTATAAATTCACCGACGCGTTTTCCGGCACCATGACGGCGCCCTTCGTGATCGACCTCGGCTTTAGCCGCAACGACTACGCCGCCATCGTCAAGGGCGTTGGCCTTGCCGCGACCCTGATCGGCGGTTTTGCGGGCGGGTTCGTGGCGCGGCGCTATTCGATGGCGACCAGCCTGTGGATCGGCGGCGTACTGCAGGCGGTCGCCAACCTGTCATTCTCATGGCTGGCATATGTCGGCGTCGACCAATGGGCGCTGGCGTTCGCCATCACCGCGGAGAACTTCACCAGCGCCATCGGTACCGTGATCTTCGTCGCCTACCTTTCGGCGCTGTGTCAAAATCCGCTGCACACCGCCACGCAATATGCGCTGCTCACCGCGCTCGCCGCGGTCGGCCGCACCTATCTGTCCTCGGGCGCGGGCTACGTGGCGAAGGCGACGGGCTGGGAGCTGTTCTTTGCGATCTGCGTGCTGGTCGCGATCCCGAGCCTGGTGCTGCTGGCCTGGCTGCAGCGGCGCGGACATTTCGAGGAGCTGGGGACGGTAAAGGGTTGAGGGTGATCGCCGTTCGCGGGCTGCATGGAACCGTTTCGAGGCCGCGCGGTTAGTCGCTTTTGGAGCTCCGCAATCGCACAGGGCTTGGAGTCTTTCGGAGTGTCCATGATCCGCCAGCCTTTCAAAGCGCGTACTCCCGAAGAACTGGTAGGGTTGCTGAGCGCGATGGCGACCGCGGTGCTCGCGGTCATCATCGTCACCATGCTGTATTTCGGCCGCGACATCATCATTCCGATCGCGATGGCGATTCTCTTGAGCTTCGTGCTGGCGCCGCTGGTCGGATTGCTTCAGCGCATCCATGTGCCCCGCGGCATCGCGGTGGTCGGCGTGGTGATCTTCGCCTTCGCCGTCATTTTTGCGACCGGAAGCCTGCTCGCCACCCAGCTGGCGCAGCTCGCCGGCGACCTGCCGCGCTATCAATCTACCATCACAGACAAGATCCAGGCATTTCGCGAGACCACCGCGAGCCGGGGCACCCTCGAACGTGCTTCCGGCATGCTCAAAGACCTCAGCAAGGAGCTGGAGAAGCCGAAGGACCCGTTGCCCGCAACAGCCCTCAGGCCATCCCAGGCTGCGAAGGGCCCGGCGCCCCAATCACCCGTGCCGGTCGAAGTGCGGCAACCCGATCCCAGCGCGCTGGAGAGCTTGCGATCGTTGATTTCGCCGCTGCTGCATCCTTTGGCCACCACCGGCATCATCATTATCTTCGTCATCTTCATCCTGCTGCAGCGCGAGGACCTGCGCAACCGGCTGATCCGTCTTGCAGGCTCCCACGACCTGCAGCGCACCACCGCGGCGATAGACGACGCGGCGGCGCGCCTCAGCCGGCTTTTCCTGACGCAACTCCTGCTCAACGGAGCCTTCGGACTGGTGATCGGCATAGGGCTTTGGCTGATCGGCATTCCGAGCGCAGTGCTTTGGGGAATCCTGGCGGCGGTATTGCGCTTCGTGCCTTACATCGGCGCGGCGATTGCCGCGGTGTTTCCGCTGGCGCTGGCGCTGGCGGTCGACCCCGGCTGGTCGATGCTGCTCTGGACTTTTGCGCTGTTTGTCGTGGTCGAGCCGCTGGTGGGACATGTGATCGAGCCGATGGTTTACGGACACAGCACCGGGCTCTCCCCCGTCGCCGTCGTTACCTCGGCGGCGTTCTGGACCGCGCTTTGGGGCCCGATCGGTCTCGTGCTGGCCACCCCGCTCACCGTCTGTCTTGTGGTTCTTGGCCGTCACGTCGAGCGGCTGGAATTTCTGGACATCATGCTCGGCGACCGGCCGGCGCTTTCCCCGCCGGAAATCTTCTACCAGCGCATGCTGGCGGGCGATCCCACCGAAGCTTCTGAGCAGGCGGAGGAATTCCTGAAAGAGCGCTCACTTTCCTCCTACTTTGATGAAGTCGGCCTCAAAGGCTTGCAACTGGCCCAGCTCGACGCCGAACGCGGCGCCCTCAATCAGGAGCGCCTTGCCAAGATCAGGGACTCCGTCCGCGAGTTCGCCAATAACCTTTCCGACCAGGAAGACCGCGTCCCGCCCAAGGCCGCGGCTGCCGCGACCGCGGAAGCAGAGTCTGCGGCTGAGAACGTGGCGCCGGATGGGCCTTATGAGAACCTGCCGGTGCTAAAGAAAGAGGAGCTGCCGGCGCAATGGCAGGGCGAGCACCCCGTGCTATGCGTGGCCGGACGCAGCCTGGTCGACGAGGCCGCCGCGATCATGCTGGGCCAGCTTGCGACCGCGCACGGACTTTCGGCGCGGGTCGAAAGTGCCGAAGTGCTTTCAACCGCCAACATTTTCCGGCTCGATACATCGGGCGTTGCGATCGTCTGTCTGGTCTATCTGGAAGCCGGTGCGCCCGCCCACATGCGCTACGCGGTTAGGCGCTTGCGCCGCAAATTGCCGCAGGCGACCATTATCCTCGCCTGCTGGCTGAAAGAGACCAGCCCCGAGACGCTGCAGCAGCTGCGTGACGGCGCCAAGGCCGATCTGGCGGCGGCGAGCCTGGGCGAAGCCGTCAAGCTGTGCATCGAGGCTACTGGCGCAAGCGCGGCAAGCACCGCCGCGGTCCAGCACGAGCAGCCTGCGACGACGGCCGCGTAGCTCTCGATCGTCATGCACAGCCGGTGGCAAAAGATCAGCAGGTTTTGGGATGCCGAAGCCTCTCTGCTGGTTTCGGTGTTCGTGGTAGCCGCACTGCTGCTTGGCTTCGGCCTGATCGCCGCCGAGGTGACGGAAGGCTCGACAGCCGCTTTCGACCGTACCCTGATCCTGCTGTTCCGCGCCGGCTCTGACGGAAGGTCCGGACCGCTAGGACCGCCCTGGGTATTGGAAATGGCGCGCGACGTGACTGCGCTGGGGAGCGTGGTTGTGCTTGCCATCGTCTCCTCCGTGGTGGTGGTCTATCTGCTGCTGGCGAGGTCGGGCGCCCAGGCCTTGCTGGTGCTGGTCGCTGTGCTCGGGGGCCTTGCTCTCAACAGCGTGCTGAAAATCCAGTTCGGACGGCCGCGGCCCGATCTGTTCGAGCCCGCAGCGAAAGTTTTCACGGCGAGCTTTCCCAGCGGCCACGCGGCCTTCTCGGCGATTACCTATCTGACGCTGGCTGCGTTGCTGGCGCGAACCACGACCCGCCGCGGGCTCCGGGTTTTCTTCGTCGTCGTGGCGCTGACGCTGACGCTGATCATTGGACTGAGCCGCGTCTATCTCGGCGTGCATTACCCGACTGACGTCCTTGCGGGCTGGTGCGTCGGCTCGGCGTGGGCGTTGCTGTGCTGGGCGGTGCTGACCCGCCTGCAACAGCGAGGCCGGATCGATTGCCCGCGAGCCGCTTCATGAAGCCCCGGCGCGTCGGCATCGTACTGAACTCGTCCGCCGGGACCGCCGCGGGAAGGACGCAAGATGAATTGCGTGCGGAGCTGAAGGCTGCTTTTGACAGCCATGCGATCGCGGCCAGCTTCGAATTCGCAGCCGGTGCGCAGCTTCCGGCAGCCGCCGCGCGCGCTGTCAAAAGCGCCCGCGCAGGCGAGATCGACGCCATCATTGCCGGCGGCGGAGATGGCACCATCCGCAGCGTCGCCGGCGCCGTGGCCGGCTCCAATATTGCCCTCGGCGTGCTTCCGCTCGGAACACTGAACCACTTCGCCAAGGATCTGAAAATTCCGCTGCGCCTGGACGAGGCGGTCGCGGTGATTGCGCGGGGGATGTATCGATCCATCGATGTCGGCGACGTCAACGGCGAGGTCTTCATCAATAATTCGTCGATCGGGATCTACCCTTATCTGGTGCTCGACCGCGACCGGCGCAGGGAGCGTCACGGCATGTCGAAATGGACGGCGCTGGCTTTGGCGGCGTGGCGGCAGTTGCGTAATCTGCCGCTGCGACGCTTGCGGGTCCACACCGAGAACTGGCGGGCCGAATGTCGCACGCCCTGCGTGTTCATCGGCAACAATGCCTATGAATTGAAAGGCGCCTCGTTCGGAAGCCGCGGCAGCCTGGACCGCGCTGAGTTGTGCCTGTTGGTAGCAAGGCGGCAAGGCCCGTTCGGGTTGCTCTGGCTGGGGCTCCGGTGCCTGGCCGGGCTGGTGGACCAGCAGGATCTACGGACCTTCACGGTCCGCTCGGTCGACGTCAGCTCGCGCCGAAAGCATCTGTTGGTTGCGTTCGATGGCGAGGTACGGTCGATGCGGACGCCGCTGCACTATCGCATCAGGCCGGGCGCGCTCCGCGTGCTCGCCGTCGCTGCAAGCGAATGACTTCGATGCGCACCATCGCCCATATCTCCGACCTGCATTTCGGGCGGCACAATGTCGAAGTCACCGAGCATCTTCTAGCCAGCCTGGAAAGCATCCGTCCTGACCTCGTGGTGATCAGCGGCGATTTCACCCAGCGCGCCCGGCAGGTTGAATTTGTCGAAGCGCGGCGATTTCTCGACCGCATCGGCTTTGCTAAACTGGTCACGCCGGGAAACCACGACGTGCCGCTCTACAACCTGTTCAGCCGCACCTTGTCGCCGTTCCGCAAATACCGGCGTTACATCGCGCCGCTGGATCGGCCGTTGAGCTGGTTTGAAGACGACGAACTGGCGGTGCTGGCGCTGAACACCGCGCGCCGTTTCACCGGAAAGAACGGCCGGTTGTCGCAGCTCCAGATCGCCAGTATCGGCCGTATCTTCGCCGCCGTGCCGCGCGAGAAAACCAGGATCATCGTCACGCATCACCCCCTCGCCATTCCCGGAACAGAACATCCGGTTGAACTCGCCGGACGCGCGCTCGCCGCGTTGCAGGCGATCGCGGAAGCGGGCATCCATCTGCTGCTGTCGGGACATCACCATAACGCGCTCAGCGGGCCGGCGACCGAACTGAGCGGCGGCGGCTCGATGCTGATCGTGCACGCCGGCACCGCCATTTCCACGCGCACCCGGGGCCTTGGCGGAAATTCATACAATCTGATCGAGGTCGCGCGCGGAAACGTTGCGGTAAGGGTGATGAAGTGGGGAAACTCGACCGGGTTCGCCGAAACCGAGCTTGCCTGCTATGCTTTCGATAAAAATCGTTGGGCGCGCGCGGCCGGCTGCGGCGGGCCTTTGTTTGCTTGATCTAATGCTTGGTCACCACGCTCCACTTCGTCACCACCGCCTCGCTCATCACGCCGGGATCCTGCGCGCAGGAAACCTCGTCGACCTTCACCGAGATTTCCTTGCCGATGAATCCCTTCAGCTGCGCGGTCTGCGCATCGCTGTTGGCTACGATCTGGAACGTCTCCGGCCCGGTTTCGAGATTGCACAACCCGTTCGGCGGCGGCAGCCGGCGCGGTTCGCTGACGAGTTGATAAGTGTTGATGCGCTTGCCCTTTTTGCCGCCGCGCATGCGCATGGCGTTGAGCTGTCCCGATAGAATATCGCCGGCGTTGATCAGCTTGCCCGGTTTTGCCGGCGGCTCGGCCTGCTGCGCCGGTGCGTCCGATACGATCGCAAGAACGATAGCCGCTGCCAGCGCCGCACATTTTCCGAAGTCACTTCCAGTCATAAGTCCTCTTCCGGTTCTTGCTTTTCAAAACAACGTGCGCTGCCGCATGGCGGCCGACAGCGTGCCTTCATCGAGGTAGTCGAGCTCGCCGCCGACGGGAACGCCGTGGGCGAGCCGGGTCACCTTCACATTCGCATCCAGCAACAGGTCGGTGATGTAATGCGCGGTGGTCTGGCCGTCCACGGTAGCATTCAAGGCGAGAATGATCTCCGTCACCCGCGCATCATGCGCGCGCTTGACCAGGGCGTCGATGGTGAGATCCTGCGGGCCGACGCCGTCGAGCGGCGACAGCGTGGCGCCGAGCACGTGGTAAAATCCATTTGTGGCATGCGCGCGTTCCAGCGCCCACAGGTCTGCGACATCGGCGACCACCACGATGATGGCCGGGTCGCGCCTGGGATCCGTGCATACCGTGCACGGATTCTGGGTGTCGATATTGCCGCAGGTCTTGCAGACCTCGATCTTGTCGATCGCGACCTGCAGTGCGCTCGACAGTGGCGTCATCAGCGCCTCGCGCTTCTTGATCAGATGCAGCGCCGCGCGCCGCGCCGAGCGTGGCCCGAGGCCGGGAAGCCGCGCCAAAAGCTGGATCAGGCGTTCGATTTCTGGACCGGCAACTGCAGTCGGCATTTCAGGTGAGGCCCAGCCCCGGCGGCAATTGCAGCCCGCCGGTCAGCGCCTGCATCTTCTCCTGCATCGCGGCTTCGGCCTTGCGGCGCGCGTCATTATGCGCGGTGACGAGCAGGTCTTCGAGGATTTCGCGCTCCTCCGGCTTCGCCAGCGAGGGGTCGATCTTGACCGCCTTCACTTCCATTTTCGCGGTCATGCGCACGGTGACGAGGCCGCCGCCGGAAATACCCTCGACCTCGACGCGGTCGAGTTCTTCCTGCATGGCCTGCATCTTGGATTGCAGCTGGGCTGCCTGTTTCATCATGCCGAGGAAATCAGCCATAATTCTTTCCTTTGAAGGTCATCGTTGCCTTGACGGTTACAGATCGTCGTTGTCTGAAAACTCGGCGGGGTCGTCACCCGTGGCATCCGATTCCGGCGGCTCGGGGGCGAGCTTACGCACCTCGACCACCTTCGCGCCGGGGAACCGGGCCAGCACTTCCTTGACCCGCGGATCGGATTCCGCCGACCGCTCGCGCTCGGACTGCTTCAGCTGCGCCTGCGAGCGCAGCGTCGGCTGGCCCGCCTCATTGGAGACGATCACGGTCCAGCGCCGGCCGGTCCATTGTTCGAGTTTTCGCGACAGGTCGTTGATCAGCGTGCGCGCCGCGCTGCGTTCCAGCGCCACCTCGAGCCGTCCGTCCTCCATGCGCACGAGGCGAATATCGGCCTCCAGCGCGGCTTTGATGATCAGGTCGCGCTTTTCGCCCGCAAGCGCGACCACTTCGGCAAAGCTGTTCAACTTCAGCGCGGACGGTGCCGACCGCACGTCCGCCATCTGCTCGCTGATCTCAGCGCGCGGCGATGGCTCCGCGCTGCCGCGCGGCGCGGAAGATGCCCGCTGCGCGGATTGCATCGAACCCGATGGAGCCGCCGGCGCGGTGCGCGGCGCGGCGCCGCCGGTCGCGGGCGAGGCGCCGCCGTTCTGCTCCAGCATTTTGATCGCTTCGTCCGGGGTCGGCATGTCCGCGACATAGGCGATGCGTACCAGCACCATTTCCGCGGCCGCCGCGGGCCGGGTCGCGGCCTGCACTTCGGCGATGCCCTTGAGCAGCATCTGCCACATCCGCGCCAGCACCCGCATCGACAGTTTTGCGGCGAAATCGCGGGCGCGCAGCCGCTCCGTCTCGCCAAAAGCAACATTGTCGGCGGTGGCAGGCACGATCTTGACGCGGGTGACGAAATTGACGAATTCGGCGAGATCGCTGAGCACCACGATGGGATCGGCGCCGGTATCGTATTGTTCGCGGAATTCCTTGAAGGCGCTGGCGATGTCGCCGCGCGCCAGTGCATCGAACAGGTCGATCACCCGTGTGCGGTCGGCAAGCCCCAGCATCTGCCGCACCGCGTCGGCGCGCACCACACCGGCGGCGTGCGCAATCGCCTGATCGAACAGCGACAGCGAATCGCGCACCGAGCCTTCCGCGGCGCGCGCAATGATGCCGAGCGCTTCCGGCTCGGCTTCGACGTTTTCCTTTTTGGCGATGTTGGCGAGATGCGCCATCAGCACGTCGGCATCGACCCGGCGCAGGTCAAAACGCTGGCAGCGCGACAGCACCGTCACCGGCACCTTGCGGATCTCGGTGGTGGCGAACACGAATTTGGCGTGCTCCGGCGGCTCTTCCAGCGTCTTCAGGAACGCGTTGAAGGCCGCGGTCGACAACATGTGGACTTCGTCGATGATGTAGACCTTGTAGCGGGCGCTGGCCGGCGCGTAGCGCACGCTGTCATTGATCTGGCGCACGTCGTCGACCCCGGTATGGGAGGCGGCATCCATTTCCAGCACGTCGATGTGCCGGCTTTCCATGATCGCCCGGCAGTGCACGCCGAGGGTGGGCATGTGGATGGTCGGGCTTTTGACCGAACCATCGGGCAGTTCGTAGTTCAGCGCACGCGCAAGAATCCTCGCCGTGGTGGTCTTGCCGACGCCGCGCACGCCGGTCAGGATCCAGGCCTGCGGGATGCGGCCGGTCTCGAACGCATTGGAGACGGTGCGGACCACCGCTTCCTGGCCGATCAGGTCGTCAAAGCTGGCGGGACGGTATTTGCGTGCCAGCACCCGGTAGGGTGTGCCGGCACTGGAGGTCTGGCTGGCGCCGAGATCGAAACCGCCCTGCTGGGCGCTATCGGGGTCGTTGGGAGGCATTGGAGCGCCAGCATCGGTCATCGATCGATCCGCAATTGATTGTCTCTCGAAGCCGGCTTGCGGAACAACGCAACAAATTCAGCGCAAAGCCGATATCGGCTTTTGCGCGATTCGCCCGAAAAAAACAGGTAGGAGACTGACGAGCGACCCGATCCGGACCTCGTTAGGGCTGCTTCCTTCCGGACCTGACCCGGTTGGCGAGTGGCTCGTCCACCGCCAATCTCCCGGTGCCTATTTGGGGCTAAAGCGAGCGGAAAGCAAGCGCGGCCTCCACTGTCATACCCCGCGGAAGCGGGGTATCCAGTACGCTGCGGCTTCTCACTTCAATCGCCGCTCTGGAATACCGGGTCATCCGCTTTCGCGGATGATGACGACTTGATATGGAACTCAGATGCCCTCCGACTGGTCGCTGCATTCCCGGCTCAAGGAAGACACCATCGACATCGGCGACCTGCCGCTGTGCCGGGTGCTGGTGATCAAGGACGCGCATTACCCGTGGCTGCTGCTGGTGCCGCGCCGGCCCGACGTCAGCGAGATCATCGACCTCGACGAGGTGGCGCAGGGGCAATTGATGACCGAGATCAGCCGCGTTGCGCGTGCGCTGAAAGAGGTCACCAAACGCGACAAGCTGAATATCGCAGCGCTTGGCAATCTGGTGCCGCAGCTTCACGTGCATGTCATCGCGCGCCGCTCCGGCGACGCGGCCTGGCCGCGTCCGGTCTGGGGCGTGATGCCGCCGCTGGCGCATGACGCCGAAGAAGTGCAACATTTCATCAGCGCGCTTCGCCGCAAGATATGGCTTGGTTGATTCATGAGTGCATTCGATTCGTTTCCGTTAGGGCAGCCCGCCTTCGTCAGTCACATCCTCGACCGCGCGGCGCATCTGCGCGGCAACGATGAAAAGCTGTTCGCGCTGGAAGGACATCGCGACGCCAGGGCCTATGTGGTGTATCGCGACTCGCTGGTGGTGAAGCAGGAAGCCGACGGCCCGCGCGCGCTGCTGACCATGGACGAGGCGCTGAAATTCGGCGCCAATCCGGGCACGATCTTCTTGGGCCTCCGCGATGGCGCCGCCGTATTCGGCATGGGCATCAAGCCAGAGGCGGTGGAAAAATTGCTGACCCGCAACGACGTCGCCGTCACCGAGCTGCGCGGCATGGCGATGCAGGGCGTGGTGCCGCCGAGCGAACTCTCCGCGATTGCAATGGCGAAATCGATGGTGAGCTGGCATCAGCGCCACGGCTTTTGCGCCAATTGCGGCACGCGCTCGGCGATGAAGGAAGGCGGCTGGAAGCGCGATTGCCCGAACTGCAAGACCGAGCATTTTCCGCGCACCGATCCGGTGGTGATCATGCTGGTGACGTCGGGCGACAAATGCCTGCTGGGACGGCAGAAGCATTTTCCACCCGGGATGTGGTCGTGCCTTGCCGGCTTCGTCGAGGTCGCCGAAACCATCGAGGACGCGGTGCGCCGCGAAATCTTCGAGGAATCCGGGATTCGCTGCACCGATGTGAGCTATTACATGACCCAGCCGTGGCCCTATCCGTCATCGCTGATGATCGGCTGCTCGGCGCGCGCCACCAACGAGGACATCGTCGTCGATCGCACGGAACTCGAAGACGCACGCTGGTTCGATCGCGGTGAAGCGATGCTGATGCTGAAACGCGAACATCCGGACGGTCTGGCTGGTCCTCATCCCTTTGCTATTGCGCACCATTTGCTTGGGCGCTGGCTGCAGCCGTCCCCCGATTTGCGCGCATAGCGGGAACTAGTCCGTGGCTCAATCGGTTAACAGCAGGGGCTCGGGTCTGTCAGACGTAATGGAAGCGCCGATGAATTTCCATGTCGCCGCTCCGAAAATCCCTCCGCGCATTTTATGCATCGGCATGCCCGTGCGTGATCTGACGTTCCGGATCCAGCAACTGCCGGAGCGCGGGCTCAAGGTCAGTGCCAGCCACTTCGATGAAATCGCCGGCGGCAATGCGCTCAATGCCGCGATCGGGATCGTGCGGCTTGGGGGCCGCGCCTCGGTCTGCGGACCGATGGGCGATTCCCGCGAGACATCGGCCAGGTATATTTTCGAGCGGCTGGCGCATGAAGGCATCGATACCAGACATCTCCTGCATATGCCGGGGCTGGTGACGCCGATCTCCAATATCATGATCGACCCCTCGGGCGAGCGAACCATCGTCACATTCCGCGATCCGGAATTGTGGAAAGTGCATCTGCCCGAACCCGACACGCTGCTCAGCGATTGCGATGCGATCCTCGCCGAGAACCGCTGCGCGGAATTCTGCACCGAGCTGTGCGCCGAGGCGCGCAAGCGCGGCATTCCGGTGGTGGTCGATGTCGATCGCGCAATGTCGATGCGCGAGGGCCTGCTGACGGCGTCGTCGCACCTGATCTTCTCCAGCGAGGCCTTGCAGGCGACCGCCGGCATTGCCGATGATGCCGAGGCGCTGATGAAAATGGCGAAGCTGACGCAGTCGTTCCTGGCCGGCACGCGCGGGCCGCTCGGCACTATCTGGCTCGACGAGCAGCAAAAGCTTCGCGAAACCCCGGCGTTCCCGGTGCACACCGTCGACACGCTGGGCGCCGGCGACATCTTCCATGGCGCGTTTGCGCTCGCCATCACCGAAAACCAGGATGTGCCCAGCGCCTTGCGCTTCGCCTCGGCCGCCGCGGCGCTGAAATGTACCCGTTTTGGTGGCGCCTTTGCCTGTCCGCAACGTCCTGAAGTGGAAGCGCTTTTGGACGGTGACCGGGCTGGTTGCGGCGAACGGGCCGGGAGTCGGGCTTGATATAGAAGAATTTTCTCTATATGAGGTATCTCGACCTCATAAATGGAACAAAGTTCTTCCCATGACCGATCTCGCCGTTCACGTCCTGGAGCCCAATCGCCGCCTGGACGCCATTGATCGCAAGATTCTGACCGTACTGCAGGAGGATGCCTCGCTGTCGGTCGCCGAGATCGGCGACCGGGTCGGGCTGTCCTCGACGCCCTGCTGGAAGCGGATCCAGCGGCTGGAGGCCGACGGCGTGATCCTGCGCCGGGTGGCACTGGTCGACCAGAACAAGATCGGCCTCGGCATTTCGGTATTCGTCTCGGTGGAGAGTTCGGATCATTCCGAAGGCTGGCTGAAGAAGTTCGCCGAGGCCGTCAGCGCCATGCCCGAGGTGATGGAGTTCTATCGCATGGCCGGCGATGTCGATTACATGCTGCGCGTCGTCGTCGCCGACATGCAGAGCTACGACGTGTTCTACAAGAAGCTGATCGGCGCGGTGAACCTGAAGAACGTCACCTCGCGGTTTGCGATGGAAAAGATCAAGTCGGTGACCGCGCTGCCGATTCCGGCGGTATCGACGGGGTAAAGCGGCGCGCTAGATGTGGTCTTTCAGGAGGTTGTCCATTCGGCCCTGACCGGGAACTCTGAAATCGCCAAACACCAGCGATTCGCGGAGAACCGAATGGACACCCACAAGAATGCCGCCCTGACGCCCAAAGGTCGAGAGGCCATGGTGCGATCTGTGATGGAAAAAGGACTGACCAAGGCGGCTGCGGCGCGTCAGTTCAACACCACCCCGAAGACGCCGGGCCATGACATGGGAGTTCGTTTCAAATCTTCTGATTATACTCGCCCACCTCGGGATGCCCGCGCAGCACGCTGTCCATCGCCTCGAACATGTCGCGCATGCGCTGTTCGGACACCGGGCTCTCCACCACGACCACCAGTTCCGGCTTGTTGGATGACGCCCGCACCAGGCCCCAGCTGCCGTCCTCCACCGTGACGCGCACGCCGTTTACGGTGGTGAGATCGCGGATCGGCTGGCCGGCGACTTTCTCGCCGTTCGTCTGCATCGCCTCGAAATGTTTTATCACGCGCTCGACGACGCCGTATTTAACCTCGTCGGCACAATGAGGGGACATGGTCGGCGACGACCAGGTTTTCGGCAGCGCGTTCTTCAAATCCGCCATCGACTTGTCCGGCGCCCGATCCAGCATCTCGCAGATCGCGATCGCCGAGATCAGACCGTCGTCATAGCCGCGGCCGAGCGGCGCATTGAAAAAGAAGTGCCCGGACTTTTCGAAACCCGCCAGCGCGCCGAGTTCGTGGGTGCGCCGCTTCATGTAGGAATGACCGGTTTTCCAGTAGGTGGCTTTCGCCCCCTGCTGCTGCAGTACCGGGTCGGTCATGAACAGCCCGGTCGATTTCACGTCGACCACGAAATGCGCGTCGTTGGTGATGGCCGACATGTCGCGCGCGAGCATGACGCCGACCTTGTCGGCGAAAATCTCCTCGCCGGTATTGTCGACCACGCCGCAGCGGTCGCCGTCGCCGTCGAAGCCGAGGCCGACATCGCACCTGTGCTGCAGCACCGCGTCGCGGATGGCGTGCAGCATGTTCATGTCTTCGGGATTCGGATTGTATTTCGGAAAGCTGTGATCGAGTTCGGTGTCGAGCGGCACCACCTCGCAGCCGATCGCCTGCATCACCTCGGGCGCGAACGCGCCGGCGGTGCCGTTGCCGCAGGCGACCACCACTTTCAGCTTGCGCTTCAGCCGGTGATTCCCGGTGAGGTCGTCAACGTAGCGCGCCGGAAAATTCTCGTGGAACTGATACGAGCCACCGGCCCTGTTCTTGAACTCGGCTGACAGCACGATCTGCTTCAGCCGCTGCATCTCGTCGGGGCCGAAGGTCAGCGGACGGTTGGCGCCCATCTTGACGCCGGTCCAGCCATTGTCGTTATGCGACGCCGTCACCATCGCGACGCACGGCACGTCCAGTTCGAACTGCGCGAAATAGGCCATCGGCGTCATGCACAGGCCGATGTCGTGCACCTTGCAGCCCGATGCCATCAGACCGGAAATCAGCGCGGTTTTGATCGAGGCCGAGTAGCTGCGGAAATCGTGCCCGGTGACGATTTCCTGCTTCTGCCCGAGCTCGGCGATCAACGTGCCGAGCCCCATGCCCAGCGCCTGGATCCCCATCAGGTTGATTTCCGTGCCGAACAGCCAGCGCGCGTCGTATTCGCGAAAGCCGGTCGGCTTCACCATCGGCTCGGATTCGTAGGCGTAGGTGTTGGGCGCCAGGACGGAATGCGGTTTGGGAAACATGCTGTCGATGGCCTTGCAGGAGAAACGTCGGGCTTGCATAGCCAATGCGCGGGCCGAGCGGAAGAGGCGAGGGGCCAACACCCTCTTGTCGTCCCGGCGAACGCCCGGCGAGCGCCGGGACCCTACCACCGATGGTCAGGATTTCGCTGATTAGATCCGCAATTTGCTGGCGCCTCCCGCATTACCGACAACGGAGGCTATGGGTCCCGGCGTTCGCCGGGACGACAAGATTACTGCTCCAGCACCATCTTGCCGCCGGCATATTCGAACCGCTTCAGCTTCGACAAGAACGACAGGCCGAGCAGGTTTTCCGATAACGCCTCGTCCGGCAGCACCATGGCATCGACGTCGCGCACCACGAGTCCGCCGAGTTCGACCATGGCAAGCCGGGTGCGCGCCGCCTTGATGGTGCCGTTGGCGGTGGCGACGGTGGCGTTGTAGTCGCCGCGTGAGGGCCGCAGGCCGAACCGCGCCGCGGATTTCTCGTTGAGAGCGATGACCGAGGCGCCGGTGTCGACCATGAAGTCGATGCGCTGGCCGTCGATGCGGCCCTCGGCCTGGAAATGGCCGCGGGCGTCGCGCGGAATGCTGAGGCTGCGGGTGCCGGTCGGCGCGACGGTTGGCGGAGCCTTGCCGGACGTGGTCCTGGCGAGCGCGGGCGCCGCGGTCATCTTGTCGGCGGTTTGCGCCATATAGGTGCCGGCTCCGACCATCAGCGCCGCGAAGATCAGGATGTTACTCATGACCGCGATCTCACCACATCCGGCGGCAAACCGCTGCTAACGGCGCCCCGGAACCGTGCAATTTTGGCGAAAAGGATGAGCGAAGCGTTAATGCTGACAGGTGCAACAAGCACCGATGTCATCCCCGCGAATGCGGGGACCCGGTATTCCAGAGGCCGAAGTGCAAATACTGGCGCTCTCGAATACTGGGTCGTCCGGTCAAGCCGGGCGACGACAACTGGATTCACGTCCCTCGCGGCTTCACCCGTCGCGTCGGCATTGCGCTCGCGGGATCCTCCGGCCAGGGATGCCGCGGATAGCGGCCGCGCAGGTCGGAGCGAACCGCGGCGTAACTGCCGCGCCAAAAACCCGGCAGGTCGCGCGTCACCTGCACCGGGCGGTGCGCCGGCGACAGCAGTTCCAGCACCAGCGGCACCGCGCCGTTGGCGACCGACGGGTGGGCGGTGAGCCCGAACAATTCCTGCAACCGCACCGCAATGGTCGGTCCCTGCTCGGCCTCATAGTCGATCGCGAGCATGGTTCCGGTTGGCGCCTCGAAATGGGTCGGCGCCTCGCGTTCCAGCCGCGCGCGCAAATCCCACGGCAACAGCGCCATCAGCGCATCCGACAGCTCGCCGGCCGAAAACTCCTTCAGCGAGGTCTTGTCGAACAGCGCCGGCACCAGCCATGCCTCGCGCTGCGTCGCGAGCGCGTTGTCGGACAAGTCCGGCCAGGGTTCGCCCTCGGCCTTGCGCAAGAACATCACGCGGCCGCGCCATTGCTGCAGCGGTTTTGACCATGGCAGCCGGTCCAGTCCTGCCGCGATAAGTCCGTCGGCCAGCACCCGCGCGGTTTCCGCAGACGGCCTCACTGTCAACGGCGCCTCCGACAGCGTGATCGCGTGCAAGGTCCGCTTGCGCCGCGCGCGCAACGCCATGGCGCTGCGATCGAAGGTGATCTCGTCGGCGCTTTCGATTCCGTCGGCGAAGTGCAATTCGAGTTCTGCCAGCACGATCGGCGCGGCCAGCAGGATACGCCCGCTCGCCGCGGTGCCGGTCAATTCGGCGACGGCGATATAAGGGGCGCGGGCCAGCGCCGAGGCCTGATCGACGGCGGCCCCGCGTCCATTGGCGAGCAGGAAGCTGCCATTGCCGCGATTGCGCGCGACGCGGTCGGGAAACCCGAAGGCCAGCATCACGCCGGTGGAAGGCGGATCATTGGAGGAAGGTGCATCTTCGGCGGCGGCGACCTGCGACGCCCAGCGCTCTGCGAGGCCGCGCGAGCCTGTGGCGCGCGGCGAATGATCGCGGCGGAATTGATCGAGCCTCGCGTCGAGATCGACGCTGTCGCCGCCGAGGCCCCGCTCGGTCAGCACCGCCGCGATGTGAGCTGCTTGCAAGCCCGCACCGAGCCGGTGCGAGTCCATGATCATGCGCGCCAGCCGCGGCGGCAGCGCCAGCGCGCGCAGGCTTTTGCCTTCCGCGGTGATCCGGCCGTCGCCATCGAGCGCGCCGAGTTCGCGCAGCAGGCTGCGCGCTTCGTTCAATGCGGGGGCGGGGGGCGCATCGAGAAACGCCAGCGTCGCCGGATCGCTGACCCCCCATTGCGCGAGATCGAGCACCAGCGACGACAGGTCGGCGCTGAGGATTTCCGGCTGGGTGTAGGGTGCGAGCGATGCGGTCTGCGGCTCGTCCCACAGCCGGTAGCAGATGCCGGGTGAGGTGCGGCCGGCGCGGCCGCGGCGCTGATCGACCGCGGCGCGCGAGGCGCGCACGGTTTCCAGCCGCGTCAGACCGATGTCCGGCTCGTAGCGCGGCACGCGGGCGAGGCCCGAATCGACCACGATGCGGACGCCCTCGATGGTCAGCGATGTCTCCGCGATCGAGGTGGCCAGCACAACCTTGCGCCGGCCTTTTGGCGGGGGCTCAATCGCGCGGTCCTGCACGCCCGCCTCGAGCGCACCGAACAGCGGCACGATATCGATCGCGCCGTCCTCGATGCGCTCGCTGAGGAAATTCTGGGTGCGGCGGATTTCCGCGGCGCCCGGCAGGAATGCCAGCACCGAGCCTGGATCGGCGCGCAGCGCTATTCCGATCGCATCCGCCATCTGCCGCTCCAGCGGCGCATCGGGCTTGCGGCCGAGATAGCGTGTCTCGACCGGAAAAGCGCGGCCCTCGCTGGCGATCACCGGCGCGTCATCCAGTAATCTTGCCACGCGCGCGCCATCCAATGTCGCCGACATCACCAGGATGCGCAGATCCTCGCGCAGTCCGGTTTGCGCGTCGCGCGCCAGCGCCAGACCCAGATCGGCGTCGAGCGAGCGTTCGTGAAATTCGTCGAACAGCACGGCGGCAACGCCGGTCAGTTCCGGATCGTCGAGGATCTGCCGCGAGAAGATGCCCTCGGTGACTACCTCGATGCGGGTTGCGCGGGACACCTTCGAGCCGAAACGGACGCGATAGCCGACGGTGTCGCCGACGCGTTCGCCGAGTGTCTTCGCCATCCGCTCGGCGCTGGCGCGCGCCGCGATCCGCCGCGGCTCCAGCACGATGATTTTCCTGGTCCCGATCCACGGCCCATCCAGCAGCGCCAGCGGCACCCGCGTGGTCTTGCCCGCCCCCGGCGGCGCCACCAGCACCGCGGCGTTGTTTTCCGCGAGCGCGCGCGAAAGATCGTCGAGCACCGCGTCGATGGGGAGGGGGGTGTCGAAGGGGCGGGGCAAAACTTTCATCCGTCGTCACCCGCGAAGGCGGGTGACCCAGTAAACGCAGGTGTTACTGATTACAAGGACTGCGTGTACTGGATACCCCGCATGCGCGGGTATGACAGCAAACATCACCCCCGCGGCTCGGCCGTGCGCCCGACGCTCTCATAAGTAAACCCGAGCGCCGCCATGTCCTCGGGCCGATAGATGTTGCGCAGGTCGACGACCACCGGCTGCGCAAGTTCGCGCTTCAGCCGCGCCAGATCGAGCGTGCGGTATTGCACCCATTCGGTCACCACCACCATGGCATCGGCGCCGCTCACGCAGGCGTAAGGGTCGTCGCAATACTCGATATCCGGCAATTCGCGGCGCGCCTGCGTCATGCCGACCGGATCGTGGGCGCGCACCTTCGCGCCCATGTCGAGCAGCCCCGTCACCAGCGGGATCGAGGGCGCCTCGCGCATGTCGTCGGTGTCGGGCTTGAAGGTCAGGCCCAGCACGGCGACGGTCTTGCCGCGCAAGGACCCGCCGGCCGCGGCGGCGACCTTGCGCGCCATCGCGCGCTTGCGGTTGTCATTGGTGGAAACGGTGGCCTCGACGATTCTGAGCGGCACGTCGTGATCCAAAGCGATCTTCACCAGCGCCCGGGTATCTTTCGGGAAGCATGATCCGCCATATCCCGGCCCCGCATGCAAAAATTTCGCGCCGATGCGGTTGTCGAGGCCGATGCCGCGCGCGACCTCCTGGACGTCGGCGCCGACTTTCTCGGCGAGGTCGGCGATCTCGTTGATGAAGGTGATCTTGGTGGCGAGGAATGCGTTGGCCGCATATTTGATCAGTTCCGCCGTGCGTCGTGCCGTGAACATCAGCGGCGCCTGGTTCAGCGACAGCGGCCGGTAGATGTCGCCGAGCACTTTTCGCGCGCGTTCGTCGGCCGTGCCGATCACGATGCGATCGGGAAACTTGAAGTCGCGGATCGCGGCGCCCTCGCGCAAGAACTCCGGATTGGACGCGACCGCGAACTCGGCTTTGGGATTGCTCTCGCGGATCAGCCGCTCGACCTCGTCGCCGGTGCCGACCGGCACCGTCGATTTGGTGGCGACCACGGTAAAACCCTTGAGCACTGCTGCGATCTCGCGCGCGGCGGCGTGGACGTAGCTCAGATCGGCGTGGCCGTCGCCGCGCCGCGACGGCGTGCCGACCGCGATGAACACCGCATCGGCTTCGGCGACCGGCCCGGAAAGATCGGTCGTAAAATCCAGCCGCCCGGCTTTGCTATTGGCTGCGACCAGCGCATCGAGGCCGGGTTCGAAAATCGGGATCTCGCCACGGCGCAAGCTTGCGATCTTGTCCGCGTCCTTGTCGACGCAGGTGACCTGGTGGCCGAAATCGGCGAAGCACGCGCCGGACACCAGCCCCACATACCCCGTGCCAATCATGGCAATTCGCATGAAACAGCCTGTCGGTGATGGTTAATAGGGTCGCTCCAAGGTGAGCGCGTCTTAGAGCATTTTGCCGCCAAGGGGAAACGATACTCGCCATTGTTCCCCGGACGCAGCGCAGCGCGTAGCCCTTGCGAAGCGGTGCGCTGCAGAGCCGGGGTCGTACCGGATACGGTGTTCGTGACGGTCCCGGCTCTGCGGTGCACCGTCAAGTGACGCTGCACCGCGTCCGGGAAACGAATGACTCGAAAACCGGCACATCCTTTGAATGAATAAAGGAGAATGAAACCGAATCCGCCCATGATGCCGACATGAAGGCCGAAATGAGACAGCGATGACCCCGAACGGCACATCCTTAACGCCGCGGATCGACTGGGTCGATTACGCCAAGGGCATCTGCATCGTCATGGTGGTGATGATGCATTCGGTTTTAGGCGTCGAGGCCGCCGCCGGCGAGACCGGCTTCATGCATGCGCTGGTGGCTTTCGCAAAACCGTTCCGGATGCCGGACTTTTTCCTGATCTCCGGGCTGTTTTTGTCGGTGGTGATCGCCCGCGACTGGCGCAGCTATCTCGACCGCAAGGTGGTGCATTTCGCCTATTTCTATGTGCTGTGGGTAACCATCCAGTTCGGCTTCAAGGCGCCCTCGTTCGCCGCCGAATCGAGCTGGAGCCATGTCGGCTATCTATATCTGGAATCTTTCGTCGAGCCGTTCGGCACGCTGTGGTTCATCTATCTGCTGCCGGTGTTCTTCGTCGTCACCAAGGCGACGCGCCGCGTGCCGCCGCTCGCGGTGTGGAGCGCCGCCGCGGCGCTGGAGATGCTGCACATCGCGACCGGCTGGACCGTGATCGACGAATTCTGCGCGCGCTTTGTGTATTTCTTTTCCGGCTACCTGTTTGCATCGCAGCTGTTCGCGCTGTCCTACGGCGCGCGGGCACGGCCGGCGCTTGCGCTATGCGGCCTTGCGCTATGGGCGCTGCTCAACGGCAGCCTGGTGCATTCAGGCTTCAGCGAATGGCCGGGCATCTCGCTGGCGCTAGGCCTTGCAGGCTCTAGCGCCATCGTCGTCGTCGCCACGCTGCTGGCCCGCGCGCGCCTGCTCGATGCCTTGCGCTATTGCGGCGAGCATTCCATCGTCATCTATCTGGCCTTCTTCCTGCCGATGGCGGCAAGCCGCACCGTGCTGCTGAAGTTTTCGCCGATCCACGACATCGGCGTGATCTCGCTGCTGGTCACGATAACCGGCGTCGTCGGCGCGCTTTCGATCTGGTGGTTGGCGCGAGGCAGCCGCGCGAACTTCCTGTTCGAGCGACCCCCCATGTTCTGCATCGCACCGAGAAAGGCGAGCGCCGGATTGCAGGCGGCGGAGTAATCTCCGCGGTTATGGCAGTTTCCCCTCACCCGGATGTCATTTTCGATGCCATCCGACCTCCCCCCTCCGGGGAGAGGTGAAGATCGCACTCCGCTTCAACCTAAATTCATCATGCTCTAGGCCCGCCGCAGGATCCCGGACGGAGGGCCGCGGTTCGTTTGTCAGCCCCCGGGACCGTCCTTCAGTATATAGCCCATCAGATCGTCCACGTTGTGCTCCAAATCCCGGATGATGTTCTTGACGACGTCTCCGATCGAGAGCACGCCCACGACCTTGCCCGCGTCCAGCACCGGCAGATGGCGAAAACTGCGCGCGGCCATTATTGCCATGCAGCCATCCAGTGGATCGTCCGGCTTGACTGTCACCGGCTTGGCCGTCATCACCTGGGCTACCTGCGTCCGCGTCGCATCGAGCCCGGGCAGCAGCACTTTGATCGCGCAGTCACCCTGGGTCACGATACCGACCAGCAGGTCGTCGTCGATGACCAGCACCGACCGGACCCGATTGTCACGCATCCGGCGCAAGGCTTCGACGACCATGTCGCCGGAACGAACCTGGACCAGGGGGCCACTCTTCTGGGCCAAAGCGTTTTTTACCGTGCTCATCAATCTCCCCTCGTGGGCCCTGTCCAGCGCCGCCTTGATGGTCCGCATCGAAGGATAGTCGAAATATCCTGCCTCGTCAGCACCGCGCTGATGTCGCCGGGGAACGCAGGAGTAGGCTCGCCGGGATTTCCGGGATCTAAAGACCGATTTCCGTTGGCTGGATGACAAGTTCGAACTTGTCCGGCTATCGAGCCAAAGGTTTTGTCGCTTGATAAGGCAGGATCGCTTTAGTTCTTCATGGAGTGGGAAGTGGAACGGCGGGGAGGTGCAGGGCGGGGAAGCGATGGTCCTATTCACCTCTACCCCCAAAAACCCGATCCGCGCGACCCTTCCCGCCGGCTGGGCCGTGCCGCTGACGTCGCCTCATGCCGCAGCCTTCGCAATGATGTTATAGTAGACATATTGCTAAATACCCGTCTGACGATCAATGATGCCACCGAAAACGAGGTTGGCCCTCCGCCGCCGTGCGCGGCGAATCAGAAGGTAGAAGCCCGTGCATCCATTCAAAACCGTCCGCTTCCTGACCGTGTTGGGCGCACTCCTGCTCGTGCATCCTGCGCTCGCCCAGACCAGCGATCAAAACGCGCCGGCGCCGCCTGTGGCAGCTCCCGCGCCGGCGGCGCCAGCGGCCGCGCCTGAGCCGACGCCGGTGGCGCCGTCCGCACCGGCAGCGGATCTGCTCAAACCCGCAGAGCTGGATGGACTGGTTGCGCCGATCGCACTGTATCCGGACACGCTTCTGGCTAACGTGCTGATGGCGGCAACCTATCCGCTGGAAGTGGTCCGGGCCGAGCGATGGATGGAGGCAAACAGCAAGCTGAAGGGCGACGCGCTGAAGGCCGCCGCGGAGAAGCAGGACTGGGATGCGAGCGTGCAGGCGCTGGTCGCAGCGCCTTCGGTGCTGCAGATGATGAGCGAGCGCCTCGACTGGACACAGAAGCTCGGCGAAGCCTTTTTGGCGCAGCAGCAAGACGTGATGGATGCCGTGCAGCGGATGCGCGCGAGGGCCTATGACCGCAAAAAGCTCTCGACGACGCCACAGCAGGTCGTGACCGTGCGGCAGGAGCAGAACAGGCCGATGGTCTATATCGAGCCCGCCGTTCCCGACGAGCTCTACGTTCCCTACTATGAACCGGCGGTCGTCTACGGAGACTGGCCGTATGCGGATTATCCGCCCTATCCCTATTATTGGGGATATCCCGACTATATTGCCGGCGGCGTCATCGCGACGGGCATCGCCTTCGGCGCGGCCTATGGGCTGGGGCGCTGGGCGAGGGGTGGCTATTGGGGAGGCGGCGGCTATTGGGGCGGCAGCCGCGTCAACTGGGGCGGCGGCGCCATCAATGTCAGCCGCGGCGCCCGCGCCGAACAATGGCAGCACAACCCCGCGCATCGCGCGGGCGCGCGCTATAACAACGCGAACCTGCAGCAGAAATTCGGCAAACCCGGCCAGCTTCCGGCCGGCGGGCGGCAGGGTGCGGGTCAGGGAGCGAACCGGCCAACTACAGGTGACCGCGCCAAGGGGGCCGGTGGTGGCCGACAGGACGCCGGCAACCGGCAAGGCGCAGGCAATCGGCAGGGCACGGGCAACCGACAGGGCGCGGGCAACCGTCAAGCCGCCGGCAATCGCCAGGGCGCTGGCAACCGCGCAGCCACCGGAGCAAACCGGGCAGCCCCCCGGCCGCCCTCACGCGCTGGCGCCGGTCACGGCGGAGGTGGACGGGTCGCAGGCGGCGGCGGACCTCGCCCGGCATTCCACGGCGGCGGCGGTGGCGGATTCCGCGGCGGCGGTGGCGGCGGATTCCGCGGTGGTGGCGGTGGTGGATTCCGCGGTGGCGGCGGCGGTGGGTTTCGCGGCGGTGGCGGTGGACGCCGTTCGGATATGGCGCTCAAGCACGACGTCGTGCTGCTTGGCCATCTGCAAAACGGATTGGGCTACTATCGCTTTGCCTATAACGGGAGCCAGAAGGCCTATGTCGGCGTGATGGCGCAGGAGGTCGGCGCAGTGCGGCCCGACGCGGTCGAGCGCGGCAGCGACGGCTATCTGCGCGTGCACTACGACAGGCTGGGCCTGCAATTCCGCAGTTACGACGATTGGATCGCGGCCGGAGCCAAAATACCCGGCTTGCGATCGGCAAGCGGGCATTAGAGCGTGATGGGTTTAGATCGAATCGCAGCGCTCCTTGCCTCTCCCGAAGGGAGAGGTCGCCTCGCATCGTCAAGATGCGAGGCGGGTGAGGGGTTACGGTCTATCGTTAGTGCGAGAGCCCCTCACCCGGATGTCATCTTCGATGCCATCTGACCCCTGCGGGGAGAGGTGAAGATCGCACTCCGCTTCAGATGTCGCTGCGCAGCAGGCGACATCATTCGATCACTTCGTCAGCAGCAACAAGCATCGAGTTCGGCACAGTCAGACCAAGCGCCTTCGCGGTTCTCACGTTGATGACGTATTCGAACTTGGTCGGCTGCTGGACAGGCAGGTCGCCGGGCTGTTCGCCGCGAAATATTCGATCAACATAGACCGCGGCTCTTTGAAATTGATCCGGTACGTCGGGGCCGTATGACAACAGGCCGCCCGCGGCCGTATAGTAGCGAAATGCAAAGACTGCGGGCACCTTGTACCTGATCGTGAATTCGGCGATCTCTTTGTAATGAAAACCGAGGAACGTGTCGGGAGGAACGATAAGGCCGGTACCGCCCCCAATCCCGGACAACGCCAGCTGGATATCTGCGAGGTCATGCACCTTGATCAACGTTGTCTCGATCCCGTCGTTTGCAGCCGCGGTCTCGATGGCCTGATAGAATAGTTGTGTGACAGGACTCGAGCCCGGGTTCATCATCAGCGCAACGCGCGTTACCCCAGGTGCCACTTCCCTCAAAAGCCCCAGCCACTTGCCTGCCACGCTCGGCTCAAGATTCGTGAAGCCGGTTATGTTCGCACCTGGATGGGCGAGGCTCTTCACAAACCCCTGGACGACCGGTTCGCTGACGGCCGTGAAGACAATCGGTATGGTGCGGGTGGCTTGCTGTGCTGCCCGAACTGCCGAGATCGAATTGGCGAGGATGAGGTCCGGGGAAAGACTCAACAATTCCGTAACGGCGGCCTTCGCCTGCTCCGGACCGGAGTTGTTCCATCGATAATCGACCACCACGTTCTTGCCGACGGTCCATCCGAGCTTGTCGAGACTCTGTTCGAAGATCGCCCGATGGCGTTGCGCCAATGGATCGCCTTCGGCGTTCTGTATCAGTACACCGATCCGACGCGCGCGCTTGGGCTGCTGTGCACTTGCCGCCAGCGGCCACATCGCTGCACTTCCGAAAAGTGCAATGAATTCCCGCCGCCTCATGCCCGCCCCTCCAGACGGGTGCATCCTAACTGCTCCAATACGCCTCCCGGAAGGCCGAAGGTGCTTGGGTACAAATTATCTGAAACTGCGATACCGGTGCGGGCCGGAACCTGACATCGCCCGCAATGTCGGCCGCAGGTCCGAGTCGCCTGCTTATTCGATCACTTCGTCAGAGCGAGCGAGAAGCGTCGCCGGGACTGCGAGGCCCAGTGCCTTCGCGGTCTTGCTATTGATCACCAGCTGAAATTTTGTCGGCGCCTGGACCGGCAAGTCGCCCGGTCGCGCGCCCCTCAGAATGCGGTCGATATAAAAAGCCGCTTGCCGTGCCTGATCCTGAATATAGACGCCGTAGCTCATCAGACCGCCGTCGATGGCAAAGGCCCGCAAGGGATAGACCGCCGGATGACGCTGCTTTGCCGCCAACTCGATGATCAATCCCCGCTGAGCCAGCACAATGGGGTCGGGCAGCACCACAAGCCCAGTGCTCGGGTGACCGGCGAACGCGCCGATCGCCAAGTTGATCTCGTCCGCAGTGCGCACCCCGCAGTCGACCGGCTCGATTCCCATGGAGTTCGCTTCGCTCTCAATGGTTTGCCTGATCCTCACCAGCGCGGCCGGATTTCTGACGATCGCCACACGGGTCAAGTGGGGTGCGAGCTCCTTGAGGATTTGAAGCCATTTGCCTCCCATCTCGGGCTCGAAGTTTGCAAAGCCGGTTACGTTTCCGCCCGGCCGGGCGAGGTTGGCGACAATGCCGGCGCCTTCCGGATCGGAAACGCCCATAAAGACGATCGGGATCGATCGGGTCGCCTCCCGCAACGCCGCCAGCACCGACGTACCTTCGGCAAGGATGACCTCGGGCGGGTTTGCCACCAACTCGGCTGCGTGGCTTCGCATCAGCGCGATGTCGCCGGAGGCCCACCGATAATCGACGTGAATGTTGCGCCCCTCGACCCATCCAAGCTCGGGCCAGGCGGATTCAAACGCCCGGATGCGCAGCTGTGCTTCCGCGTCCTTGGGCGACAGCCCCATCAGTACCGCAATTCTGCGGGGCCGGGGGCTCTGCGCGCACGCCCCGCGGCAGCAGGCCAGAATTGCACCACTAGCAAGAGTGAGGAATTGGCGCCGTCTCAATCCGGTCTTCATGCACCTCATCGGCCTCTTGGATTGTACCTGTCCAGCTTAGCAGTTTGATGGCCACGGAACCTCGGAAAAGTTCGATCCGAACTAAAAATGCGCGAGCGGAGGCCCTGCACTCGACCGGGGACCCAGTATTCCAGAGTGCTTGCAGTAAGCGCTGTGCGCACAACGGGCGCCTCTGGAATACTGGGTCCCCGCTTTCGCGGGGATGACAAGCGAGTTTTAGGTCTTCACAGGCTGTGATTCCCCGCAAAAATCCTTAGATTGCCGCTATGCCGAAAACCTCGCCAAAAGCCGCCGCGGAACCTGCCGCCGCAAACAAGCCCGCCGCCGTAAAACCCGTTGCCGCAAAAGCGCCGGGCAAGGGCGACCACATCTTCCTGGTGGACGGGTCGTCCTATATTTTTCGCGCCTATCACGCGCTGCCGCCGCTCAACCGCAAGTCCGACGGGCTGCAGGTCAATGCCGTGCTCGGCTTCTGCAACATGCTGTGGAAGCTGCTCCGCGACATGCCGGAGGACAACCGGCCGACCCATCTCGCCATCGTGTTCGACAAGTCGGAAATCACCTTCCGCAACAAGCTGTATCCAGACTACAAGGCGCACCGCGCGCCGGCGCCCGACGACCTGATCCCGCAATTCCCGCTGATCCGCGAGGCGGTGCGCGCCTTCGACCTGCCCTGCCTGGAGCAGGCCGGCTTCGAGGCCGACGATTTGATCGCGACCTATGTGCGGATCGCCTGCGAGCGCGGCGCCAGCGCCACCATCGTCTCGTCGGACAAGGACCTCATGCAACTGGTGAACGACTGCGTCACCATGTACGACACCATGAAGGACCGCCGCCTCGGCATTCCCGAAGTGATCGAAAAATTCGGCGTACCGCCTGAGAAGGTGGTCGAGGTGCAGGCGCTGGCCGGCGATTCCACCGACAACGTGCCGGGCGTGCCCGGCATCGGGGTGAAAACCGCCGCGCAATTGATCACCGAATACGGCGACCTGGAAACGCTGTTGCAGCGCGCCGGCGAGATAAAACAGCCGAAACGGCGCGAGGCGCTGATCGAGCACGCCGAGAAGGCGCGCATCTCCCGGCAGCTGGTGCTGCTCGACGACAAGGTCGATCTCGAGGTGCCGCTCGAGGAACTGGCGGTGCACGAGCCGGACGCGCGAAAACTGATCGCGTTTTTGAAGGCGATGGAGTTTTCCACGCTGACGCGGCGGGTGGCGGAATATTCGCAGGTCGATCCCTCGGATATCGAGGCGGCGAGCGCGCTGAAAAGCCCGTTCGCATCGGACCGGCTGCCGCCGGATTCGCCACAGGTGGCCTCGCTCGGCGGCGAACCGGACGATGCTGCGAGGGGTACGCATATCTTGCCGCAGCCGGGCCGGCTGCCGCTGGAAGGCGGCGGCGGGCAAAAACCTACGGCGCTGGCAAGACCCGAGCGCGGCACGGCGACGTCGCTGACGCCGCAGGCGCTGGTCACGGCGCGCGCCGAAGCCGCGCGCAAGACAAAAGTCGAGCGCGACAAATACCAGGCCGTCCGCACGCTGCCCGACCTGAAGGCGTGGATCGCGCGCGCTCACGATGCCGGCCACGTCGCGCTCGACGCCAAGGCCACCTCGATCGATCCGATGCAGGCGGAAATGTGCGGCATCGCCTTGGCGATCGCTCCGAACGAGGCCTGCTATATCCCGCTCGGGCACAAGCAGTCCGGCGACGGATCGGGGCTGTTCGCGGCGGGGCTCGCGCCGGACCAGATCAAGGCCGCCGACGCGCTCCAGGCGCTGCGGCCGCTGCTGGAATCGCCGGGCATTTTGAAGATCGGCTTCAATATCAAATTTTCGGCCGTGATGCTGGCGCAGCACGGCATCCTCCTGCAGAACCATGACGACGTCCAGCTGATGTCCTACGCGCTCGATGCCGGGCGCAATTCGCACGCGCTCGATGCCTTGGCGGAAAGCCGTCTCGGTCACGCGGTGATCAGTCATGGCGAGGTCACCGGCAGCGGCAAGAACAAGCTTACCTTCGATCAGGTCGCGATCGACCGCGCCACCGCTTACTCGGCCGAGGATGCCGACGTCATCCTGCGCTTGTGGCGGGTCTTGAAACCGCGATTGGTCGCCGAGCGCATGACCTCGGTCTATGAAACGCTGGAGCGGCCGCTGATCGCGGTGCTCGGGCGCATGGAGCGGCGTGGCATATCAATCGACCGCCAGGTGCTGTCGCGACTGTCGGCCGATTTCGCGCAGACCGCGGCAAGGGTCGAAGCCGAGATCCAGGAGATCGCCGGCGAGCCGGTCAATGTCGGCAGCCCGAAACAGATCGGCGACATCATCTTCGGCAAGATGGGAATTCCCGGCGGCAGCAAGACCAAGACCGGGGCGTGGTCGACCTCGGCGCAGATCCTCGACGAACTCGCCGAGCAGGGCCATGAATTTCCGAAAAAGATTTTGGAGTGGCGCCAGGTCTCCAAGCTGAAATCGACCTATACCGACGCGCTGCCGACCTACGTGCATCCGCAGACCCATCGCGTTCACACGACTTACGCGCTGGCGGCGACCACCACCGGGCGGCTGTCGTCGAACGAGCCCAATCTGCAGAACATCCCGATCCGCACCGAGGACGGCCGAAAGATCCGCCGCGCCTTTATCGCCAGCGAAGGCCACAAGCTGGTGTCGGCGGATTACTCGCAGATCGAGCTTCGGCTGCTTGCGGAGATCGCCGACATCCCGGTGCTGAAGCAGGCGTTCCATGACAAGCTCGACATTCACGCCATGACGGCCTCGGAAATGTTCGGCGTGCCGGTCAAGGACATGCCCGGCGAAGTGCGCCGCCGCGCGAAGGCGATCAACTTCGGCATCATCTACGGCATCTCCGCGTTTGGCCTCGCCAACCAGCTCGGCATCGCGCGCGAAGAAGCCGCCGCTTACATCAAGAAATATTTCGAGCGCTTTCCCGGCATCCGCGCCTACATGGACGAAACGCGGGAATTCTGCCGCAAGCACGGCTATGTCGAGACGCTGTTCGGCCGCAAGTGCCACTACCCCGACATCCGGGCGAGCAATGCCTCGGTGCGCTCCTTCAACGAGCGCGCTGCGATCAACGCGCGATTGCAAGGCACCGCGGCCGACATCATCCGCCGCGCCATGATCCGGATGGAGGATGCGCTCAAGGCAAAAAAGCTATCGGCGCAGATGCTGCTGCAGGTGCACGACGAATTGATCTTCGAGGTGCCCGACAATGAGGTGGCGGCGACGCTGCCTGTGGTGCAGCACACCATGCAGGACGCGCCGTTCCCCGCGGTGCTGCTGTCGGTGCCGCTGCAGGTCGATGCACGGGCGGCAAACAACTGGGACGAGGCGCATTGAACACCCTCTATCGTCATTCCGGGACGCGCCCCTTGGCGCGGGCCCGGAATCCATAACCACCGTGCCGGCAACTCTCGCGCTGAACGCGACATTGGTGGTTATGGATTCCGGGCTCGCTCGCTTTGCTCGCGCCCCGGAATGACGGTGGTTATTTTGGCGCCTTGGTTATCGCGATCCGTATCGCCGCAAGCGGCGCGCTATCATCGAACTCGATGCCGCCGTCGCGAAGCCGCACGCCGAGATCGCGCCACAGCGCATCGAGATCGGGCGTTACCGGCTTTGCTCCCCACTCGTCATGCAGCTTGGTCAGCACGTCCCCGCCGACCGCCTTGTCCGCCGTCGCGAGTATGCGATCGATCGGCCAATCCTGCTCGTGATTGCCGCCGGCGGCGAGGACGCCGCGCATGGCGTCCTGCAGGCCAAGCTTGTTGTCGGTCGCCTTTCGAATCTCGATATCGGCGAAAAGGCAGAACATCGCGCCGCCCCAGTACTTGCGGCCCCAGGTATCGGTGTTATCGAGGCCTCGGTCGCCGGCCTGCGGCAGACCCTTTGGCATGTCGCGCATCATTGCGAACCAGATTTCCTTTGCCGTGAGATCGCCGGCCTGAACCCGCGCGACCGGCTCGATATAGACGGCAAGCCCTTCCGACAGCCAGGCATGGCGATCCTCCATGTCGGGCAGCGCGAGATGCACCATTTCATGCACCAGCACCCAGTCGCGTTTCAAATCGTCGATGCCGGCGTCGCGGCCGAGCGGAATCCGTATCGCCGCGCCGCGATAGCCCCAGGTCGTGCCGCCGCGCACCCGTGTGCCCTCGACCGGCACGAACAGAAGCCGCAGCGACTTGACGGGAAAACGGCCGTAATAGGTCGAGACCGCTTTCGCCGACGCCGCGACCCACTCCAGGATTTGTCCCTTCGGCAGCGCGAACTCGCCCGCGCCGAACGCGATATGAATCACGCCGGAGGCGACGTCGAGATCGATTTTCGGCATCCGGTCGAACGCGTCATAGGGCATGCGGTCGCCGCGCATCAATTCCGATTGAGCGTTGGCGCGCGGCGCAAGGACGCCGAGCAACAGCACCGCAACCGCCGCGAGCGATCGCAATGAGCTGGCGCGTCTCATCGGGAAACGTTTCGGGTTTTGCGATCGGGCGCCTTGCGTTTCCCGGCGAGAAAGGCCGAGGCCTGTTCGGCCATGTCGTCGACCATGGCCTCGAGCAGGATTTCACCCTTGGCGCGGGTTGCCAGGGTCGGATCGCCAAAACTGCCGGAGCGACTGTAATTAGGCGAACCGGCATCCGTGCGGGAGAGTGGACCCGGCGTGTCATGCTTCAGCCGAGGACTCGCCTCCGCGCGCGCGGTGTCGACCAGATGCGGCGCCAGCACCAGCATGATGGACGTTTCCAATTCGTCGGCGTGGCTGCCATGGCTCTGCTCGGAGAGTTTTGCGGCGGCGCGGCGATAGCGCGGGCCATCATGGACCTTGAGATGCAGCGCATCCGAATCGCCGAGCCATGCCAGCGCGCGATCGACCGCCGCCAGCGTGCTGATGCCGGTATCGAGCACGAACAGCGCGCGGCAGCCATAGCCTATGATTCCGGCGGCGATTTCCTGGATCAGGGCCTCGAAGGTCGGCGCGGACAGGCTGGCGCTGCCGGCATAGTCGACAAAGGCCGGATAATATCCGTAACTGACCGTCGGCCAGATCACGGCATCGATGCGATCGGCCATCCGCGCGGCGAGCCATTCGGCCTGAATCCGGTCGGTATTCATCGGCAGATGAAACCCGTGCTGCTTGGCGCCGGCGCCAACGGGCAGAATCGCTGCGACGCCGTTATCGATGCGGCCGGCGACCTGGTCCCAGCTGAGATGTTCGATGAAATTCCGGTCGCTCTCGGTACTCATGCGCCGACCTCTCAATCATGGATCGAGACACTCGTCAGCAGTCCCGACGTGACCCAGCCGTGCAGATAGCCTGCGCCGCGCGCGGCCGCGCCGTCCGGATCGTCGTAGGTCGCCAGCATCGAACACAGTACGCCAAACGCAATGCCGTTCGCCGCTTCGTCCCACATCATCGCTTCCTCCGGCGCAAGCTCGCGGAACATCGGCGTCACGTCCTGGCGCCAGATCAGCAAACGGCCGGGCTCGTCCAGTGCAATCGCGTCGGGCGGCGTCTCGTCGTTCTTGAGCGCCAGCCACACCGCCGCGGCATTGGTTGACACGTCGAGCCGGCATGAAGAGGGATGGGGCTGGAATTTCAGCGCGCTCCAGACCTCGGGCGCAAAGCTTGCCATATCGGCAAGTGCAAGCACCGGCGCATCAGCGGCATCGAAGGCGTCGTTCAACGCTTTCTCCAGCGCGGCGAGATCGCTGACGATGCGATGGCTGCTGTACGGCTCGGCGGATTTCAGGAAATCCGGCAGGCCTTGGCTGAACCAGCGCAGGTTCGGATGATGCGACGGCCTTGCGGCCACATAGGCATATCCCATCGCGTCGAACATCTCGTCGCCGAGATAGCTGTGAAGCAGCCCGTGGTCGTTGCGCAGCGCATCGACCAGCCGCGAACCATAAGCGTGGCGGTAAACCCCGTAGAGTACCTCGCGCTTCTCCTTCGGACTGTCGAGGATTTCGGCGAGAATGGCGTCGTCGCCGCTGAGAATGCCGCGCTGAAAATCATCCTGCTGCCGCGCGAAGTCGCTCATCCGGCAGGCCGCGGGTGTATTTTGGCTGCCATCTCGCGCATCTGGTTGACTTCGGCGACCAGCTCCTCGAGGGGCGGAATGTTGTCGTCGCGCTCGATCATGGTCGAGACGCGGCCGAACCGCTTCAGCGACGCAGCGTAGAGGTCCCAGACATCGTCGCACACCGGATGGTCGTGGGTATCGATGATATGCGTTCCCATGTGGCTGTGGCCGGCCATATGGAACTGCACCACGCGGTCCGCCGGAATGCCTTCAAGGAAGGTATGCGGGTCGTAGCCGTGGTTGAAGGCGCTGACATAGACGTTATTGACGTCGAACAGCAGCCAGCAGCCGGAGCGGCGCGACAGTTCGGTGAGGAATTCCCACTCCGTCATCTCGCAATTGCTGAACTGCACATAGGTGGAAACGTTCTCCAGCACGATGGCGCGGCCGAGATAATCCTGCACCAGCTGCACGCGGCTGATGACGTGGTCGAGCGCCTCACGTGTGTAGGGGATCGGCAGCAAATCGTGCAGGTTCTTGCCGTGCACGCCGGTCCAGCACAGATGGTCCGACACCCATTGCGGCTCGACGCGTTTGGCAAGGTCACGCAGGCCTTGCAGATAATCGAAATCGGGCGGCGCGGTCGAGGCGATCGACAGCGATACGCCGTGCATCACCACCGGATAGCGCTCGCGGATCCGGTCGAGAACCCGCAGCGGCTGGCCGCCCGGCAGCATGTAGTTCTCGCTGATCACCTCGAACCAGTCGATCGGCGGCCGGCCGTCGAGAATCTCGTCGTAATGCTGGGCGCGCAAGCCCAGTCCAAAGCCCAGGAATGGCGGCTTGGACGATGGCGCGTCCCGGTTCGCAAGCGGCGCCCCCGCCGGCAATGGCGATTTGCTTACGACGTTCATTCGATCTCCGCTCGCGGCCTGCCGGAATCCGGCTCCGTCGACGATCCTATCACGAAAACAAGGGCCCGGCGCGTGGCCGGGCCCTGCAACTCTCCCGATGGCGGGTCAGGACGGCGTGAACTTGCCCTTCGCGGCCGCGCACTGCTCCTTGGTCATGGCCGAAAAACCCTGGCCCTTGCAGGCGTTCTGGCCCTTGCAGGCGCTCGCGCCACCTTTGCAGGCGCTCTGGCCCTTACAGGCGTTGGCGCCGACACATTTTCCCTCCCCGGCCGCGTAGGCAACGGTCGACATGGTGGCGCCGGCCAGAAACAGGGTGGCCGCGGCAGCCGCAATCGCGGCACCTGACTTGGAAGCAACCTTCATGAGCATTCCTCCAGAATTCCAAAAAGGATGCATCGATTGTAGGCTGTGAACCGGCCGACAGACCTGCACCCGGATTCAACTACGGGGCGGATTCGTTTCGGTTACACGGCGGGCAAAATATAAATTGGCAAAATTCAAGTAACCGGCACCGGGGCCTGCAAACTTCGAATTCATCCGCGTCAAACAGGCGGGAGCCCGACATCCACATGCCGGGCCCCCGAATGCATCACGGTTGATAGATCAGCCCTTGACGAACGCGCCGCCGGTGGCCTTGCACTTGGCTTCCGACATCTTCGCGAAGCCCTGACCCTTGCAGGCGTTCAGGCCCTTGCAGGCATTCGCGCCGCCCTTGCAGGCGCTCTGGCCCTTGCAGGCATTGGCAGCCATGCACTTGCCGTCCGCGGCATTCGCGGTCGTCGATCCGGTCGAGACAACGGCGCCGGCGAGAAACAAGGTGGCAGCTGCTGCCGCGAGCGTGGCGCCCGATTTGGAATCCAACTTCATGACGATCTCCTCGAACATTGTTGATACTAAAATGCGATGCCGTCGATCACAGAACCGCACGACGAAACGTCCGGATGCGTTTTCAAACTGCCGGGAAAACCCGCCCCTTGGAAATCTCATCCGCACTCAGGTACGGGCTTCGCGTGATTTGGTTACAGCGGTTTCAAAAGAAAGTTTCTTTTTTCAAGCCCCACAGCCCGTCTAATGCCTAACCCCGGCGCCTGAAGAGTATTTCGTTGCGTGGCAAAGAAAGCCGGTTAGGCCGGGGCAAGTCCGGAAAAACCCGACTCTTCAAACCATTAGCTTCCATGGCGCGATCGCAGGTCGGCCGGTGTCTGCATTTTGCAGTGCAACGTCGGCATCAATTCGAAGCCGCGCGCGACGGTTTCAGCTTCGCCATCTGCTTCACCGTCGCTGCAAGCTCCTCGGCGTTGAACGACGGATACGAGCAGATGCGGTTGCTGCAGGCGAACGCCGCGGGCTCGCCGAGGTCGGGATATTCGACATCCGGATTGGGCAGCTTGCCTTCGCTGAGATCGAGCCATTCCAGGCGCTTGTAGCGCGCGGGATAAGCCCGCGCCGCCGCATGCAGGGCTTGCGCGCGGGGATCGTCCTTGTGCCCGACAATGGTCATGTGCGTCGGTTCGACCGCAAGCTCCTCGTCTGCGAGCAGTACGCCCGGCATCGGCCGCGCCGCCTCGGCAGAAATGCCGGTCAGGTAGCGCATCGCATGCGTGGCGTGGGCCTTGTAAACGTCGTCGCCGAAATAGCGGTTGAGCAGGTTCATGAAGCGGGCGACCTGAGTCTGGTCATCGGCATGTTTCGGCGGCCTTGCGAACACGCCGACCTTGCCTTCGCTCGTCTTCGACGCGACAAATCCGCCGGCCTCGTCCTTGAAATTGGCGCCGATGAAATCGCCGGCCTTGGCGGCTGCGGTCAGCCAGTCGCGGTTGCCGGTGGCGGCATAGAGATCGAGAAAGGCCTGTCCCATCGCGAGGCTGTCGCCGAGGAACGGACCGCCGCGATCCTTGTCGCCATGACGAAATCCGCCGCCGGGAATCGCGCGGTTGGCATTGACCCATTTTGCGGCGCGCTCTGCGATCGCCAGCACTTTTGCGTCATTGGTGACGTTATAGAATGCGGTCAAACCGCTGATCGCCCAGCCATTCTCACGTGCGTAAAGGCTCTTGTCGACGCGCGGCATGCCGAGCTTGCGCCGCCCGGCGTCGCCGAGCGCGTAATATTTGTGACCATCGGTGTCGTGGTCGAGATCGGCATCCTGGCTGACATGGAAAGCGCCGTCGGGACTGATCAGGAAGTCCGCGAGGTAACGCTCGATGTCGCGCGCAGCAGTGAGATATTTCTCGTCCTTCCAGAGCGCATAGGCCTGGCTGTATTGCCTTAAGTACTGCGCCTGAAACGACATGATCTTTTCGAAATGCGGCTTGCTCCAGCTGCCGCCTTCGGAATACTGGAACACGCCGCCCCACACCGGGTCGATCAATTCGGTCGCGGCGTCGAAAGTCTGTCGCGCGCGTTTGGCCGCGACGTCGTCGCCGGCCTCGGCGCGGCTGATCGCATGGTCCATGCTGTCGGTATCGATATATTTCTGGTTGTCGCCCCAGCCGCCGAGATCGTCGTCGTAGGATTCCTCGACATTCATGGCGAGTTCGGCGCGCTGATCCTTGGTCAGGAAGGCCGATGCCGAAGGCCTGATCTCAAAAGCATCGCCGACCGAGGGGCCGGGCGACGGATCGTCGATGATCGCCTTGAGCAGGGCCTGCATCCGCGCCGGCTCGATATAGCCGCGGATCTTGGCGATCTCGGTGCCGTCGGGGCCGAATACGATGGTGGCCGGCCAGCCCCAGTCGCCGTAGCGGCTGGAGAGATCCGGGTTGGCGTCCTGGTCGACCCGCACCGCAATGTATTTCGAGCCCAGCAATTCGATGACTTCGGGATCGGCGTAGGTGGTCTTCTCCATCACATGGCACCAATGGCACCACACCGCTTCGAGATCGAGAATCACGAAACGCTGCTCGGCCGCCGCGCGGGAAAACAGGTCGTCGCTCCAGCCATTCCATTGCAAGGGCCCGGCCGCGATGGAAGGGGAGGCCGCGACAGCGGCGACAGCGAAAGCCAGTGCGCGCACGAGTTTCATGATGCCTTCCGGGATGCCGATCGGTCGGGAGAGTTACGCGGGCGCGCCAAATCGGGCTCAGTGTTTCTGCCTTGTCACGGAAACGTGAGACCGGTCCGCCTCGCGCGGCTACTTTGGCGCGTCCTCATTTCCTGTCGTGCGCAGCAGCAGCCGATCCAGCGAGACCGCGCCGGGACCGGCAATCGCAAGCCAAAGAAACGCAGCAAAATAGGTCATTTCCTCGAACCCCAGCAGGGTTTCCAGCGAATCGACGTTTTCCCATTTCGCCGACTTGATGGCGACCAGCATGACCACGGCCAGGATCGCCGCCGGAATCCGGGTGAACAGGCCGAGGATCAAGAGGATGCCGCCGAAGAATTCCACGCCGGATACGAAGGGGGTGAGGATTTTCGGAAACGGGATGCCCCATTCGGTGAAATTCTGGATCATCTGCGGCAGGTTGTTGAGCTTGCCCCAGCCGGTGAGCATGAACACGTAGCCGACCACTAGCCGCATCACCAGCGGGCCGGCCCAGGCGAAATAAGCCGCGATGCGCGCCGGCAGCATGATGAGAAGATTGACGATGAAATTCATGAAAGCCCCCGATCGATTGTGAAACACCGGTGATGCGGTGTTTCGTCCCCCGCGGCCTGATTGTTACGCGTCTTTAGCCGAAATTCCGCAGCGCATGTTCGATGGGTCGCGTCGGCAGGCAGATCGGAAAAGACCGCACCAAGGGCGTGCCCGTGGCCATGCTTCGTAGCCGAAGACGGTGAGCACCTCAGGCTGACGGCGGTGTCCGTCTATTCCCCCGCCTGCAGCTTGCGGGACAGCGGCGGAAACAGTTCGGGGCGATCCGATTTGACGATGCGCGGTGTCTCGGCGGGTTCGCCGGTCTTGCTGAAATCCAGTTCCTCGATGCGGCCGGCGCGCTTTTCGATCTTGTCGGCGGAAATCAGGATTTGCCGGACGTCCTCATTGACCTGGCCAAAATGGTTCTGCAGTTTCAGCACGCGCTCGCGCAGGCGGCCGAGATCGTCGCCGAGATGCATGACCTCGGTGCGGATCTGATCGGCGGCGTCGCGCATCCGGGCGTCTTTCAGGATCTGCTGCATCACCTGGATCGCCAGCATCAGCAGCGACGGCGACACCAGCACGACGCGGGCGCGATAGGCCTTCTGGATCACGTCATCGAAACCGTCATGGATTTCCGCATAGACCGATTCCGACGGCACGAACATCAGCGCGGTATCCTGGGTCTCGCCGGGGATCAGGTATTTCTCGGCGATGTCGCCGACATGCTTCATCACGTCCGCGCGCAGCCGCTGGGTGGCGAATTTCCTTTCGTCATCGCTGCGCGCATCGTGCAGCGCCGTCATCGCTTCCAGCGGGAACTTGGCGTCGATGCAGAGCGGGCGCTGATCGGGCAAAAACACCACGCAATCCGGTCGCTTGTTATTGGAGAGCGTGTGCTGGAACGCGTAGGAATCCTTCGGCATGCCGTCTTGGACGATAGCCTCCATCCGTGCCTGGCCGAACGCGCCGCGCGACTGCTTGTTGGCGAGCACGTCGCGCAAGGTCGTCACCTGCGAGGTGAGGTCGGTGAGGTTCTTGTGCGCATTGTCGATGATGCCGAGGCGCTCATGCAGCGCACGCAGGCTTTCCATGGTGTTGCGCGTGGTCTGCTCCATCGACTGGCCGACCCGGTGGGTGACCGAATCCAGCCGCTCGCTGACTGCGCGGGCCATCTCGGCCTGGCGTCCCGCCAGCGCCTGTCCCATCGCATCGACGCGGCCGGTGGCCTCGGACTGGGCGCGCATCATCTCAGCGAGGCGTTCCTCCAGTTCATCGGCGCGGATGGCTTGCGCCATCGCCAGCGCCGCGCCGCGGCTGCCGGAGCGCGCGATCACCACCGCGATCGCCAGCAACAGGATGAGCGCCAGCGTGCCAAAACCGATCAGCGCCGCGCCAGTGGTGACCGGCGCGTCGCCGATCATGAAAAGGATCTCGTTCATGCCGCCGTTGTAACCGATTCGGACGCCAATGCGAACGAAGAGGGAACATTTATGGTTAATAGGCGGCTAATTTTTATGGTTAACACGAGGTGATGTTGCTGCTTACCGCCGGCTTAAGTTTCGTGGTTAAGGCGGGGTAAAACCGCGGGCTTGGGGCGCGCATTGACCCCGCCAGAGCGGCAGATTAAATCGCCCGCCATGGCCATTCGCGAAATAATCATCCTTCCCGACAAGCAGTTGCGGCTCATTTCCAAACCTGTCGAAAAAGTCACGGCGGAGCTACGCAAACTCGCCGATGACATGTTCGAAACCATGTATGCCGCCCCCGGGATCGGGCTTGCGGCGATCCAGGTCGCGCAACCGATCCGGCTGATCACCATGGATCTGGCCAAGAAAGAAGCCGACGGCGAGAGCAAGCCGCGGCCGCGCGTCTTCATCAATCCGGAGATTCTGTCATCATCGGAGGAGAAGTCGACCTACGAGGAAGGCTGCCTGTCGATTCCGGAATATTACGAGGCGGTGGAGCGACCGGCGCGGGTACGCGTTCGTTTCACCGATCTGGACGGCAAGCTGCACGAGGAAGACGCCGAGGGCCTGTACGCCACCTGCATCCAGCACGAGATCGACCATCTCAACGGCGTGCTGTTCGTGGATTATCTGTCGAAATTGAAGCGCGACCGCGTGCTGAAGAAATTTGCCAAGGCCGCGAAGCGGGCGGCGGAGTAGGGAGCCGGACTCTCAATTCGTCATGCCCGGCCTTGTGCCGGGCATCCACGTCTTCAAGCCTCAAAGCAAGCGAGACGTGGATGGCCGGGACAAGCCCGGCCATGACAAGGTAAACTATATTTTTGCGGGACACTTTCCGAAGATGCCGCTTCGTCTGATCTTCATGGGGACGCCGGAATTTGCGGTGCCGACGCTACGTGTGTTGCACGACGCTGGACATGATATCGCGGTGGTCTATACGCGCGCAGCAAAGCCGGCCGGGCGCGGCATGAAGTTGCAAACGACGCCGGTGGAGCAGCAAGCGAGAGGTCTCGGAATTCCCGTGATTTCGCCCACCACCCTGAAAACGCCCGAGGCGCTACGAGACTTTCGCGCGCACAATGCTGATGCAGCGGTAGTTGTTGCCTATGGCATGATCCTGCCGCGGGCGATTCTTGATACGCCAGAACGCGGCTGTTTCAACCTGCATGCCTCGCTGCTGCCGCGCTGGCGCGGTGCTGCGCCGATCAATCGCGCGATCATGGCTGGCGATTCGGAATCGGGCGTGATGGCGATGAAGATGGATGCCGGCCTCGACACCGGCGATGTCGCCATGGCTGAGCGCGTCGCGATCACCGACGCGATGACCGCTGCGGACCTGCATGACGCGCTGGCGCCGCTCGGCGCCGGGTTGATGGCGCGTGCGATGGGCGCATTGGAGCGCCGTGAACTGCGGCTGACCCCGCAAAGCAAGGTCGGCGTGACCTACGCCGCCAAAATCGAGAAAGCCGAAGCCCGCATCGACTGGGCAAAACCTGCGCGCGCGGTGTTGCGGCATATTCACGGGCTGTCGCCGTTTCCCGGCGCGTGGTGCGAAATGCCGATCGAAGGCGGGCCGCGCGTGAAAATCCTGCGCTGTGAAGTTGCCGAAGGCTCGGGCGCGCCCGGTGATTTGCTCGACGATCGCCTGACGATAGCCTGCAAGGAAGGCGCGATTCGCATTCTCGAACTGCAGCGCGCCGGCAGGCAGCCGATGAAGGCGGGCGAGTTTCTGCGCGGCACGCCCCTGAAGCCGCCCGCTCGAGTGAGCTAGCCGACGCATCGACACTCTAAAATCGTCATACGCGGGCTTGACCCGCGTATCCATCTGGAAAACAAGATTCCTCGCTACGATGGATTGCCGGGTCAGGCCCGGCAATGACAACCGAGATGGATCATTGCCGCGCTACAAGCTGACCATCGAATATGACGGCGCGCCGTTCTCGGGCTGGCAGATCCAGGAGAACGGGCCCTCGATACAGGGCGCGCTGGAGAGCGCGGTGACGGCAATCTGCGGCGAACACGTCCGTGTCCACGGCGCGGGCCGCACCGATGCCGGCGTGCACGCGCTGGCGCAGGTTGCACATTGCGATATCGCAAAACACTTTGCGCCGGGCCGGCTGCGCGATGGCCTGAACGCGCACCTGCGTCCGCATCCGATCGGCGTGCTCGCAGCCGAGATCGTGCCGGAAACCTTTGAGGCGCGGTTCTCCGCGATCCGCCGGCACTACCGCTATCGCATCGTCAATCGCCGCGCCAACCTCGCGATCGACGCGGGGCATGTCTGGCGCGTGCCGAAACCGCTCGATGCAGACGCGATGCATCAGGCCGCGCAAAAACTGGTCGGCAAGCACGACTTCACGACGTTCCGCGACGCCGAATGTCAGGCAAAATCGCCGGAGAAAACCCTCGACCAGCTCGATGTGGTCCGCGACGGGGACAACGTCAATATCTTCACCTCGGCACGCTCATTCCTGCACAGCCAGGTTCGCTCGATGGTCGGTTCGCTGGTGTGGGTCGGCGAGGGGCGCTGGAGCGCCAATGATCTTGCGGCCGCGCTCGCCGCCCGCAATCGCGCCGCCTGCGGCCCGGTCGCCCCGCCGGACGGGCTGTATCTGGTGCGGGTGGATTATTAGGTTCTCGTCGTCGCCCGGCTTGACCGGGCGATCCAGTACTCCGCGCCCTCTGAAATCAAATTGAGACGCCGCCGGATACTGGGTCGTCCGCGTTCGCGGACGATGACATTACGGCCTATGCAAAGTACCGCTCCAGCACGCCCCGATAGATCCTGGTGAGTTTTTCCAGATCGGCGACCGGCGTGCGTTCATCGACCTGATGCATGGTCTGGCCGACCAGGCCGAACTCGATCACCGGGCAATAGCGCGTGATGAAACGCGCGTCGGAAGTGCCTCCGCCGGTGTTGAGGTCCGGCTTGCGCCCGGTGACCTCCTCGATCGCCGCCACCACGAGATCGGTGAAGGCGCCGGGTTTTGTGACGAACACGTCGGCGTTCGACGGCTCCCAGGCGATCCTCGCCTTGATTCGATTGCCCGCCGCCTTGGTCATGCGCGCCTCGATCAACTCCCGAAGCGATTCCTGGCTATGGTGATCGTTGAAGCGGATGTTGAATTTCGCGCGCGCCTGGGCCGGGATTACGTTGCTCGCGGCGTTGCCGACATCGACCGAGGTGAATTCCAGATTCGATGCCTGGAAATGTGCGCTGCCGCGATCGAGCGGCTCCTGGCTCAACGCAACGATCAGCGCCGCTATGTCGGGCACCGGATTCGACGCGCGATGCGGATAAGCCACATGGCCCTGGACGCCGTCGACATAAAGCGTCCCGGACAGCGAACCGCGGCGTCCGACCTTGATGCAGTCGCCAAGTTCTTCGACGTTGCTGGGTTCGCCCAACACGCAGTGATCGAATTTCTCGCCGCGCGCCGCCGCCCATTGCAAAAGCTTCACGGTGCCGTTGACGGCGATGTCTTCCTCGTCGCCGGTGATCAAAAACGAGATCGAGCCTTTCGGCTGGCCGCCGTTTGCGGCGAGATAGTCGAGCGCAGCCGCGACACTGCAGGCGATGCCGCCTTTCATGTCGACGGCGCCACGTCCGTACAGAAACCCGTCCTTCACCTCGCCCGCGAACGCGCCGTGGGTCCATGCGCTCTCGTCGCCCGGCGGCACCACGTCGGTATGCCCGGCGAAGGTGATGTGCGGCGCCCCGCTGCCGATGCGGGCGTAGAGATTGTCGATGTCGGCGGCGCCGGGTTCACTGAAGGTAACGCGATGCACCTCAAAGCCAGCACCCTTAAGGACGGCTTCGAGGATGCCAAGGGCGCCGGCGTCGGCCGGGGTTATCGAGGGACAGCGCAGCAGATCACGAGCGATGGAAAGGGCGTCCGTCATGTGGCTCGATTTCAGCTGCGCGGCGGAGGTGGCGGATAGCGGAGCGGGTCGGGCCCGTACTGGTTCGGACCGGGCGTTCCGGGCAGGCAGCCAAGTTCGACAAAGGCCCAGATCAAGATCGCCAGCGAGGCGAGCGAAAGGACGACGCCGCCGCCGAGGTCAGGCGCCGCGGTTTGCCAGCCGCTGAGGATGCCCGGGCCAAGCCAGAACAGCAGGATCCACCAGCCGCTCTTGTCGCGGTCATGCAGCCGCTTGACGCCGACCGCAAGGCCCGACCATGTGCCGAGGATCAGAAGAACGACCCCCACCAACCAGATCAGCAGGCCCTTGCCGGCAAAGCTCCAAAGATTATTGCTGTCCAATCCGCCAAGCCACGCGATGATGGCGATGAAGAATGCGATCCAGGTCACGATGTAGATCAAGACCGCGAGCCAGTATTTGCCGCGATTGATCCTTCCCTGGAAGCTGAAAAGCAGCGTCGTCCAGTCCATGCGTGCCTCCCCCTCAAATCTTTCCGTGGCCGATTATGTCACGAAAATTGCCCGAAGGCGCGGACTTCAGTCCCGCAGCAACTCGTTGATGCTGGTCTTGGCGCGGGTGCGCTCGTCGACGCGCTTGACGATCACGGCGCAGGCCGTGGACGGACCCGGCTGGCCGTTCTTCAGCGGCCGGCCGGGCAGCGCGCCCGGCACCACCACGGCGTATTCCGGCACTTCGCCGACAAACACCTCGCCGCTGTCGCGGTCGACGATCTTGGTAGAGGCGCCGAGGAACACGCCCATCGCCAGCACGGCGCCCTTGCGGACGATGACGCCCTCGGCCACTTCCGAGCGCGCGCCGATGAAGCAATCGTCCTCGACGATCACGGGCTCGGCCTGCAGCGGCTCCAGCACGCCGCCGATGCCGACGCCGCCGGAAATGTGCACGCGCTTGCCGATCTGCGCGCAGGAGCCGACCGTCGACCAGGTGTCGATCATGGTGCTTTCATCGACATAGGCACCGAGATTGACGAAGGACGGCATCAGCACCACGTTCTTTGCGATAAACGCCGAACGGCGCACGATAGCGCCGGGTACCGCGCGAAAACCGGCGTCGCGAAAACGGTTCTCGCCCCAGCCGTCGAATTTCGACGGCACCTTGTCCCACCACGACGCCTTGCCGGGGCCGCCGGAAATCGCAGCCATATCGTTGAGGCGGAAAGACAGCAGCACCGCCTTCTTCAGCCACTGGTTGACCTTCCATTTGCCGCTCGCCTCGCGCTCGGCAACGCGGGCCTCGCCCTTGTCCAGCAGGTCAAGCGCGTGATCGACCGCCTCGCGGACTTCGCCTTTGGTCACGGTGCTAATGCCGTCGCGCGCATCGAAAGCCGTGTTGATGGTGGATTCGAGGGAAGCAAGGGACATCGAGATTTCCTTGGGATTGCGACGGCGGTTACGAGGCTTTTGTCGGGATTTGGGGAGGGAGAGTCAAGAACACAGGCTCGTCATGGCCGGGCTTGTCCCGGCCATCTACGTCTTTTTTTACGAACGCAGAAAGACGTGGATGCCCGGGACAAGCCCGGGCATGACGGATTCACTTCCCGCTCAACCCCTCCAAGAACCCCGTCAGATCATCGGTGACGTGATCGACATGGGCGGCGTCGCGGCCTTCCAGCTCCCAGTCCTCGCGCACGACATTCTTGCTGCCGTCGGGCACCACCAGCACCGTAGTCATGCCGAGCTGGTGCGGGATCACAAGATTGCGCGCCAGGTCCTCGAACATCGCCGACGATTTCGGATCGACGCCGTGCAGCTGGAGAAATCTCTGATAGGTCTGCGGCGCGGGTTTCGGCTCCAGCTCGGCGGCGATGATGTCGAACACCGCCTCGAAATGCGAACCGATGCCGAGCCGTTCCAGCACCTTGGCGGCGTGATCGGTCGAGCCGTTGGTCAGGATCAGCTTGCGGCCCGGCAGTTTGGCGATCGCAGCGCCCATCGCCGGATTCGGCTCGAGCGGCGAATGATCGATGTGATGCACATAAGCGAGGTAGTCGTCGGCGCTGACGCCATGCAGGCTCATCATGCCGCGCATGCTGGTGCCGTAGCGGCGGTAGTAGTCCTTCTGGATCCGCCGCGCCTCGCCGGCATCGACCTTCAGATAATTGCTGATGTATTCGCCGATCCGCTTGTCCACCTGCTGCCACAGATTGACGTGATGCGGATACAGCGTGTTGTCGAGATCGAACACCCAGGTGTCGATGTGGCTGAAAGGACGTTTTTCTTCCATCACGGCATCGCAAATCGCAGCGTCTTGCCGCCGCTGCTCATATCCACGGGCGCAAATCCGGTGGCAGCGAGACCGCGCGTACCGCAATCGCCCTGCTCGTTGATCTCGAACTTGCTTTCGCGGGTGCAAAGCCTTGTGGCGCCGCCCCAATTCAACGGTCTGTCCTTGAATTTGATGACATGGCCGTCATTATCAATCGCCTCGGCGAAGCTAAAAATCTGCTTCGGCTGGCCGCTGACGTCGGGGTGCAGGCATTTGCCGGGTTCGATGCGATACCAGCCGCGGCTGGTCACGGCCTTGCCGTCATCGGTCCCGACCGCAGCCATGATCTTGTGCGGCGTATCGTTGCACCAGGTGAGGCCGGCGGAAGAGGGCGACTGTACCGCGTCGATCATGACCGTGAAGAAATTCGACGCCTGCACGATGTCGGACGTCAGTCCGCGATTTTTCAGGAACGCCGCCAGCGCGGCCTGCGTCTTGGGTCCGTCGACGCCGTCGATTGGGGCTGCGTCATAACCCGCGATCACCAGCAGCCGCTGGATGCCGGCCAACCTCGCTTGTTCGTCGTCGTACTCACTGTCCTCCGCCAGATAAGCCACCAGATTGCCGTCATCGGTCTGCGTCGGCCGGATTTCGGTGAACGGCGCCGGCGTCTGACCTGCGCGGCACTGGCGCGCCGCGGCGATGACGAAATTGTCCGGCGCGATGCACAGCGTGTCGGCGCCATTCTGCGGGATCGGCGAGGAGCCATAGACGCCGAGCGCGCGGGCATTGAGCAGGATGCGGTCGGCGGTCAAGGTGCCCTGGGCGACCACCCGGCACGCCGCGGGATCGATGCGGAACCAGCCGCGCGTGGCGGTAGCGGCCTTGTCGTCGATGCCGATGGCGGCCTCGACCACATAGCTCATGCGGTTGCAGAGTTTCAGGTCGGCATAGGCCGGCATGGAGCTTGCGAGCAGCACGACCAGAGCGGGAAGCAGCGCACAGGAAATGGATCGTACGATCCCCGACTCGTCATGCCCGGGCTTGTCCCGGCCATCCACGTCTCTCGTGTGGCTGCGAAGCAAGACGTGGATGGCCGGAATAAATCCGGCCATGACGGCTGCAAAATGTGTGCCCGCTCGGGTCTTCATCACTTGTGGATCAGCGTGCCGGTGCCTTGATTGGTGAACAGTTCGAGCAGAACCGCGTGTGAAAGCTTGCCATCGATGATGACCACGCCCTGCACGCCCTGCTCCAGCGCATAGATACACGTTTCGACCTTCGGGATCATGCCGCCGGAAATGGTGCCGTCGGCGATCAGCTTACGCGCTTCTTTCACCGACAATTCGGGAATGAGCTTCTTCGATTTGTCGAGCACGCCGGGCACGTCGGTCAGCAGTAATAGCCGTTTTGCCTTCAATGCGCCGGCGACGGCGCCGGCAAAGGTGTCGGCGTTGACATTGAACGTCTGGCCGCTTTCGGAGGTCGCCAGCGGCGCCAATACCGGAATGAGATCATGGCCGATCAGCTGGTTCAGCAGCGTCAGGTCGACTTTTTCCGGTTCGCCGACAAAACCAAGGTCCACCACTTTCTCGATGTTCGAGCCTGGATCGACCATGGTGCGCGTCACCTTCGACGCCTTCACCATGTTGCCGTCCTTGCCGCAGAGCCCGACCGCCTTGCCGCCAGCCTCGTTGATGTAGCTCACGATCTGCTTGTTGATCGATCCCGCCAGCACCATCTCGACAATCTCGATGGTGGCGGCATCGGTGATGCGCAGGCCTGCGGAAAATTCCGACTTGATGCCGAGGCGCTGCAGCATGGTCGCGATCTGCGGGCCGCCGCCATGCACCACCACCGGATTGATCGCGGTCTGCTCCAGAAGCACGATGTCGCGCGCGAAGGCCTTGGCGAGGTCTTCCGCACCCATGGCGTGGCCGCCATATTTGATGACGATGGTTTCCTCGTCATATTCTTGCATATGCGGCAGCGCCTCGGACAGGATGCGGGCCTGGTCGAGGGCACTGATAAAGGGCGCGTCGGTCATGAAGTGGTCTCGTTACCGGCAGGATGGGGCGGGTTCTATCTGATTGGCGGGCAGGGCGCAAAGCTTCGTAGCCCGGTAGCCCGGATGGAGCGCAGCGAAATCCGGGACAGTGTGCGCGTTGAGACGGCGATCCCGGATTGCGCTACGCTCCATCCGGGCTACGAGGGCCACACGCCGCCGCTAACGCGACCATCAGCCAGCCAAGGATCAAAAGCGTCCCGCCTGCCGGCGCGGCCATCGGGAAAAGGCTGTGCCCGGCATATTGCCGAAGCGTCAGGTCGGCGCCGAACAGCGCCGCGGCAATGACAAAGCCGAACGCAGATGCGAGGCCAAGCCGCCTATGAATGACGCCGCGCTCGACCAGCAAAACCGCCGCGAGCACCGCGCTGGCGTGGAACAGCAGCATCGACGACGCCGACGCCAGCCGCGTGGCGTCGGGCTGATGTGCGGATGCTGCCGCCAGAGCGACGCCGGCCGCGCCCATCGCACCCGCCAGCGCCACGAGTAACCGGAACAATCCGCCGCGCGTCACCGGCGCTCCTCGATCAGGCGGACCATCGCCGCGCGCAATTCCGGCAGTCCGGCGCCGGTGCGCGATGAGGTCACGAGCAATTCCGGGAACGCCGCGGGATGCTTTGCCAGCGCCGCCGCGGTGGTTTCGGTGCGCTGCTCGAGTTCGGCAGTTTTTACCTGATCGGCCTTGGTCAGCACGACTTGATAACTGACGGCGGCCTTGTCCAGCGTCGTCAACACATCGCTATCGGCATCCTTGATCCCGTGCCGGGCATCGATCAGCACATATACCCGCGCCAAACTACTGCGGCCCTGCAGGAATTTGTGAATCAGCGTGGTCCATGACGCGACCTTGGCTTTGGGCGCCGCTGCATAGCCATAGCCGGGCATATCGACCAGCCGGAAGCCGGCCTGCTTCGGCCCTTCGAAGAAAATCAGTTCCTGGGTGCGGCCCGGCGTATGCGAGGTGCGCGCAAGCGCGGTGCGGCCGGTCAGCGCATTGATCAGGCTGGACTTGCCGACATTGGAACGGCCGGCGAATGCTACCTCCAGGCCTTGCATCGGCGGCAACGTTTCGATCGAGGGGGACGCCCAGATGAATTGCCAGTCGCCGGCAAACAGCCTGCGGCCCTGTTCGATCAGCTTCGCATCGGGTTCGGTGGACATGGGAAGATTCCAATTCATCGTCATGGCCGGGCTTGTCCCGGCCATCCACGTCTTCCCTTTTTGCCAACGCCGCAAGACGTGGATGCCCGGCACAAGGCCGGGCATGACGAGTTTAAAAGATTCTTGCGCCGCTGCTTTGCAGCGCCTCGGGGTAACGATCCTACGTCGTCTTGTTCGCGGGCTTCTCGACCGCCGGCTTCCTCGCGAAAGTGGCCTTGAGATTGTCGAACAGTTCTACCTTCACGCCGTTCTTGCGCATGATAAAACTCTGCTGCAGCACCGAGAGCAGGTTGTTCCACGCCCAATAGATCACCAGACCTGCCGGGAATCCCGCAAGCATGAAGGTGAAGATCAGCGGCATCCAGTCGAAGATCATCTTCTGGGTCGGATCCGGCGGCGTCGGATTGAGCTTCATCTGGATCCACATCGTGATGCCCATGATGATCGGCCAGACTCCGAGCACCAGGTAGTAGCCGAGCACCGGGATGTGGGTCGGATCGAAGTGCAGCAGGCCGAACAGGTTGAACAGATTGGTCGGATCCGGCGCCGAGAGGTCCTTGATCCAGCCGTAGAAAGGCGCGTGGCGCATTTCGATGGTGACGAACAGCACTTTGTAGAGCGAGAAGAACACCGGAATCTGCAGCGCGATGGGAAGACAACCGGCGATCGGATTGATCTTCTCCTTCTTGTAGATTTCCATCATCTCCTGCTGCTGCTTCACCTTGTCGTCGGGATAGCGCTCCTTCAGTGCCACCAGTTGCGGCTGCACCGACTTCATCTTCGCCATCGAGGCGTAGGATTTGTTGGCGAGCGGGAAGAACAGCAGCTTCACCAGCACCGTCACCAGCAGAATGGCGACGCCGAAATTGCCGACCAGGTGATAGAACCAGTCGAGCGCCAGGAACATCGGCTTGGTGATGAAGTGGAACCAGCCCCAGTCGATCAACAGATCGAAGTGATTGAGGTTGAGCTGCTTGTTGTAGCCGCCGAGACCCGCGAGCGGAAAATTGATGCCGACGACGCTGGCTTCCTTGGCGCCGGCGAACAGCCGCGCGTTCGCGCTGCCGGTGCCGCCGATGGCGATGGTCTGCGGATCAAGCAGGTAATCGGTCTGGTAGGTTCTGATGGCCCCGACCGGATTCGACGAGAACCGCGCCTGCAGCTGCGCGTTGGTGTCCGGCAACAGTGCCGATGCCCAGTATTTGTCGGTGATGCCGAGCCAGCCATTCGTGACCTTGAAGGTCTTCACCTTATCGTCGTCGATTTTCTTGTAGCCGTATTCCTGCAGACCCTGATCGCCGAGGTAGCCGATCAGACCTTCGTGCAGGATGTAATAGCCGGAGACCGGCGGCGCGCCATGGCGCGAAATCAGCGCGAACGGATACAGCGTAACCGGCGCGTTGCCGACATTGCTGACGTCGTCCTTGAGCGTGAACAGATAGCGGTCGTCGATCGAGATGGTGCGGCGGAAGGTGAGGCCGTCGCCATTGTCGAATTTCAGGGTAACCGGATTGGTGGGTGTGAGGTCGCCCGAACCTTCCTGCTGCCACAGCGTATCGCGGTCGGGGAGGCGGACGGTCGATCCGCTGGCCGGCACCCAGCCGAATTCGGCGTAATAGGGCTCGGCGGTACCCGATGGCGAGAACAGGATGATCGGCGGCGAGGCTGGATCGACGGTCTCCCTGAACTGGATCAGCGCCAGATCGTCGATCCGCGCACCTTTCAGGGAAATGCTGCCGCTGAGGCGCGGCGTGCTGATCTTGATGCGAGGGGCGGCCGCGATGGCGGTATCGCGCGGAACCACGGCCGCCGCGGTGGCGGGCTGATTTGCCGCAGGGGCATTGGCCGACGGCGCCGGCGTATTCGGCTGCGGCGTCGCGCCGGGCGTGGTCTGGGTCGGTTTCACCAGCTCGGCCTGGGTCTGCTGCAGGGCGCGCTGCCGTTCCATCTGCGGGACGTTGTAGAAATATTGCCAGGCAATCAGCACGAGGCCGGACAGAATGACGGCGAGAATGGTGTTGCGGTTATCGGTCATCGTTCAAGGTCTCGTCATTCTTCGTTGCGGCTTGTGGCCTGCGAGCATTTTGGGGCTGCCGATCGAGGCGGTGCAGCGCCGAGCGGAGATCGTCCAGCATGGTGGCGAAGTCGTGGGTGAGCGCGGTACGACGGCCGACTAGCACATAATCACTGTGCGGCCGTAGCGATACGGCATCCAGTCGCTTCACCAATTCGCGAAGCCGGCGGCGGACCCGATTGCGTTCGGTCGCGGTACCGACCTTCTTGGTGACGGTGAAGCCGATGCGGACCGGACCGTCGTCGCCGCGGGCGCGGCTCTGCACGACAAAGGCAGCGCTGTTCATCCGCGGCCCATTGGCAACGGCGAGGAAGTCCGCCCGCTGCCTTAACCGATCCATGAAGAGATCTCTTGAAAGAGGCCCGTTCAGGCGCTCAGACGCTTGCGGCCGCGGGCGCGGCGGGCGGCGAGAACCTTGCGGCCGCCGGCCGTCGCCAGACGGGCGCGGAAGCCGTGACGGCGCTTGCGCACCAGTTTGCTGGGTTGGTAAGTCCGCTTCACGGGTCGTTCTCCGCTGACCGGGCAAAATTCGCCTGATTAATGAGATAAGTCCGTTAGATGCTGGCCCCAAACATGGGCCGTTTCCGGCCCAAATGAGCCGCCCCGGTCAAGACCGGGCCACCGCGGACAGTTGGCGCGGCTTATACGGGAGCGACCCCTTTTCGTCAATGTGCCGGGCGTCATTTCGGCGCCCATCGAAACGGCACAATTGGCCGTGAATATAGCTGGTTTCACGGTGTTTCTGAGAGACGGCCAGGGTCGGCCTTGGCGCCCTGGCGCGGGCTCCCTAGATGCGGGTCCGCCGGACATTAGCGATCCGTAATTTGACCGGTTCCGGAGCCGGACGCATCCTGAAAGACCTGAGATCAGGGGCAGATATCGTGTCAGAAGCCGCGCCGCAGCCGAAAGCCGACTTGTCGCGGCGGCTTGGCCTGTCGGGCAAGCTGCTGCTGCTCACCATTCCGCTGGTGATGATCGCGGAAGTGCTGATCTATGTGCCCGCGATCGCCAACTTCCGGGTCAACCGGCTGAACGACCGGCTGGCGGCGGCGAATACCGCCGCCTTGGTGCTGGACGCCGCGCCCTCCGGCATGGTGCCGGAAACGCTCGCCCGGCAGATTCTCGGCAGCATCGGAGCGCGCGCCGTCGCCATCAAGATGGGGCAGCAGCGCCGCTTGCTGGCGAGCGCCGACCTGCCGCCGCAAATCGATCACGACATCGACATGCGCACCATGACGGTGTGGTCGGCGATCGTCGACGCATTCGAGGTGATGCTGGAGAGCGGCAACCAGTCGATCCGCATCGTCGGACCTGCGCCCGGCGGGGCGCAGTTCATCGAGGTGGTGGTCGATGAGTTGCCGCTGCGGCAGGCGATGTACCGCTTCTCCAGCAACCTGCTGCTGGTGTCGCTCGGCATCGCGGTCCTGACCACGGCGCTGGTGTATCTGGCGCTACATTATCTTTTCGTGCGGCCGATGCGGCGACTGACCGCCAATCTGGTCGGCTTCCATCACGATCCGGAAAGCTCCGCGCGCATCATCGTGCCCAGCCAGCGCGGCGACGAAATCGGCGTCGTCGAACGCGAACTGTCCGACATGCAGCGCGACCTGGTGTCGATGCTGCACCAGAAGAGCCGGCTCGCCGCGCTCGGCCTTGCGGTATCCAAGATCAATCACGATCTGCGCAATCTTCTGGCCTCCTCGCAGCTGCTGTCGGATCAGCTTGCCAGCGTGCCCGATCCGCGGGTGCAGCGCTTCGCGCCGAAACTGATGCGCTCGCTGGAGCGCGCCATCGCGTTTTGCCAGTCGACGCTGTCCTACGGCCGCGCGCAGGAGGCCGCGCCCGACCGCCGCATGATCGCGATCGAGCCCGTCGTGAACGAGGTACGCGAATCGGCAGGGTTGGCATCGGATGCGTCGATCGCCTGGATCAGCGCGATCGAGCGCGGCCTCGTCATCGACGCCGATCCCGATCATTTGTTTCGCGTCCTGCTCAACCTGGTGCGCAACGCCGCGCAGGCGCTGGAAGGCCGGCCGCGCAGCGACGCCGCGGCCCAGCAGATTCGCATCACCGGCCGCCGTGAAGGCGCGGTCGCCATCATCGAGGTGTCCGATACCGGCCCCGGCGTTCCCGCAAAAGCCCGCGATCACCTGTTCGAGGCGTTCCAGGCCTCCGGCCGCCCGGGCGGCAGCGGCCTTGGCCTCGCGATCGCCGCCGAACTGGTCCGCGCCCATGGCGGCGACATCCATCTGGTGGAAGGCACCATCGGCGCGACATTCCGGATCGCGATCCCGGATCGCCCGGTGGAATTGCAGACGGTGCGCAGCGAGCGGGCGAAGGCGTAGCAATCGCGCCGTTTCGCGGGTTTTGTGCGGGTTTTCGGCGGATCGACCGACGCCTGTAGCCTGGCGGATGCGTTTTCCGGAGCTTGCCAAGCCGAGCCGGAGCCGGTAGCTATGGCCCGCTTTCGCAGGCATTCTTATATGCCGGAATGTAGCGGCAACGGGGCCTCCGTGCTCCGCGATGCAAGCCGAAACACGCGCCCGTAGCTCAGCTGGATAGAGCACCAGACTACGAATCTGGGGGTCAGGAGTTCGAATCTCTTCGGGCGCGCCATTTTCCTGCACCGAAACATGGTGCGGCGGCTGCACGCTTCCTGCCGACCGCCACAACCAGCGCCTTGGTGTCCTTTGGTTCGCGACAGCGCCGATGGAATCTCCGGCGAGACGTCAGAAGTGGCATCCACCTTGGCTATCATGTCAGCTACAATGCAGCCTCAGGTCAAACGACATGGAGCTTGCTCAAATGGATTTGACGGATAGCGAACTAGGCGAACGCATCGCGTCAAGAAATCACGATACTTTTGCGAGCCTTGAACGACAGCTGCGTACGACCCTCGGCGTCATTCCCTTTGTCGGAGCGGGCCTGTCAGCATCCATAAAGTTGCAAGGCAACCCGTCCCGGTTTCCCCAATGGGGCGACTTGCTGCGCAATTTCGCGAAAGGCTTTGCATTTGAGGACGAGATCGAAAAGCGGATCGGTGGCGGGGATTATGAGGGTGCGGCGTCTGTAATCCAGCAGAACCGACCCTACGCGCTGAAACCCGGCATTCGTCAAGCATTCAACCGAAAGATTGCCGACGAGCAAGTGTTGCGAGGGGCGGTGTCGTACCTACCGCTTCTAGCAAGCGGCCCGGTTATCACGACCAACTACGATAAGGTGCTGGAGCGGGCGTTCGAGGTTGCGGATCGCCGTTTTGAGACAATCGTTGCGGGCCCTCTTGAAGATGCAATCGTCGCCGCAATCCACGGCAACGAGCGTGCGCTCATCAAGATTCACGGCGATTTTACCGACGGCAGATTCCGTGTGCTGACCGCAGAGGATTACGAGGCTGCCTATGGTAGCATGAAGAAAGATCCCGCGCAGAGTAATCCGGATATTGGCAGCCTTACATGGCTGCTATTTACAAATCGACCGCTGTTGTTTCTCGGATGCAGCCTTGAACGGGATCGCACGGTAAGCGCGCTAGGCGCGATCCGCAAGCAATTACCAGGATTGACCCACTACGCCGTGCTGGAGGCGGAGCGATCGAGAGAAGCTTGGGAAAAACGACAACAGCATCTCGAGGCGTTGGGCATACAGGTGCTGTGGTTCATGCCCGGTCAGTTCGATGAGATCGAGGGATTGCTCCGCACGGTGATCGAGTCGGCCTCGGTACGTCCACTCGACCCGCTGCCTGCGGCCCAGCGGCCGCGCAAACCGGCGGAGCCAGCGCCCGACTTGGCGGCCGTCTTGGCAAGCCTTCCGAAAGAAGATGGGGCGAAGGAAGCGGAGGAGTTCCGGGTCCAACTGGATCTTATCTCCGGGAAGCTTCGCGATGGGCGGCTCGGCTTCTTTCTTGGTGCCTATGCAGCCTTGAAGCCGGACCTGCTGGGAGACACCTTTTATCAGAATCTGGCGGAAAAATTTAACTGTCCCGCGCTTCGGGGCGGCCGCGCGGCCATTGCCGGGTATATCATCCGTCGTCACGGCTACGCCGAGCTGTTGAAAGAAGTGCGTGCAGCCATTGGACAGCACGCAAAGCATCCCAGCATGCTCCACCGCTTTATCGCCGCGCTGCCGGCTTTCCTCCGCGCGGGCAAAAACCCCGCACAGTTATGCATTCTCACAACCAACTACGACACGCTGATGGAGCAGGCGCTGATCGAGGCGGGCGAATCATTTCATCAGCTCTACTATGTTAATGATGGTGGCAGCGGCGTCGGCTGCTTCATTGAACGATCGTCCCATGGCATGATACGGCAAGTGGAAAGGCCGGAGAATCTTCGTCATCTTGACTCGTCTACCCACCTTTTCGTCAAGCTTAACGGCGGCCTTGCCTGCCACGGCGACCTGGAAGAGCAGGTCTCGATCATTGAAGCGCATTTCGAGCGACTGGCGGCGCGCATACCTAGTATCCTGCCCCAGTATCTCCGGACGGAATTGCAGAGGCGATCATTTCTGTTCCTCGGTCACGGACTTGCCGAGCCAGATGTTCGCGCCCTGATTGAGCACGCCGCTGGCGATGATCGGATCATGCGGTCCTGGGCTGTGCAAGCAAGGCCGACCGAGCCGACCTATCTTCGGGAATGGCAGGACGACGTGGAACACTGGCCGATGTTCGGTCTGCAAGTCCTGGAAGCCGACCTGAGCCGCTTCAGCGCCGCTCTCTGCCGCCGGATCGCCGAAGGGGCGCGGGCACCGACATCCAGCAACGTTCCACCGCCAGGCAAACGCGGCCCCGATGGCATCGGCGGGATTGTGTTCGTCAGCTATCCGAATGACATAGCGCCGCCAATCATGAAGCAGATCGTGTCGCGAGTGATCGCTGGCGGATTACAGGTCTGGCTTTGGGACCCATTGCCCTTCAGCTTCACTGAAGAAGAGTCCGGCAAGATCGTGTCCGTCGTGCATGGCGAGCCTTGGCTTGAAGCAACGCATCAGGCGGCTCGCAATGCGGACGCGGTTCTGTTCCTGATTTCTCAGCGCACACTCCGAAGTGAGTTTCAGGCGCATGAACTTGCCATTGGTTTGAAACGGAAACGGGTGGTACCCTGCATCGTCGACGAGGACCTGAAGTTTGATCAGTTGCCGACAGAATTGCAAAAGCTGTACATAGGCAAAGTTACCGAGCAATCATTGTCGACGGACAAGGGCAAAGCCGAGATGAACAAGCTCGTCGCGGGTGTGGTCCGTATGGCAAAGGTCAAGCGGGAGCCAACCGGCACAGAATGATGATGGGAATCGCCCTAGAGCTTGGCTCGGCGGACGAATCCGGTGAAGCGGTAAAATAGAAGAAGCCGCTGCTAGAATTCATCGGGCCAGGCCGCGAGCCTTTTCTTTTGATAGACGATGGGCCGCTGATAGATGCGCTGGTCATCCCGCCGCAGCAGAAGCCCGTGCGGTTCGATGTGAAGAAGCATCATCTCATCCGCTCCACGATATGGACTACCGGCGGACCAGGGAGTTCGTCGCGCTGATGGACGCGATTTTTCCAGAAGGAGGGACTCCTGAAGAGCGATAAGCGCGACCCGGCGAAGCAAGACGCCTACCAGAAGGTCGCGACCCTTCTCCTTTCTCCGGTTTTGCGGGAGGTGCTGTGCAAGCCGACTAATTTTTCAATGAAAGGAATCGTGCTGGCGCGGCTCGATAGAGCGGTGTTGGGAGATTTCGATGCGTTCGTGCTGGCCTCTCTCCTCATCTCGCAATTCGAGGGACAGGTCGTCATTCCCGATTTCGGCTTCTATGGTCGTGAGCATCATGTTTCGCTCATAAGACAGGACAGGCTCGTTGCCGGCGTGAACACGCTTTCAGAGGTGCCGGAGCGGTTACAGCATGCGCTCCTGAGGATTCCAGAGAATACAGGCGCAAGGATGACGCACGAGGATGCGGAGATCTTGTCGAAGTACCGCGGGTTCGTTCCTCGAACGGTTCACACTCCGATTTCATCCACGAGGCGATGTGCGGGTGTAGTCGGCTCTGGATAGCTTAAAGTTGATGGTTGTGGGGCTTTAACAACACCACGCCCTGCGGCTTATGCAACTGCCGCAGCAAGCGGAGCCGACATAGCATAGTTTGACGAGATCGTAGGAAGAGCCGTCTGGGTTATGGCAGGTGAAAAAGCAACTGGCCCTGTCGGGCTTATTGAGAGGCCCGCCGTTTTTTGGATAACGTTTGAGTAATGTCGAGATGCCGATTGCGCCATTGGAAAATTTGCTGACGTTGATTTGAACATCAGCAACACCCGGGATCGAAGTATAATTCGATCCGAATACTGCGTCTTGGGCAAGAGCGATGCTAAAAGAGAATGCGATAAAGACTAGGGGAAGAAGCCAGCGCGTCATTTTGAAAACCCCCTGCTAAAATAATCATGATGCTAAAGAAGGGAGAGGCTAGGAGTCAACGGTGAATGAAGGTGAGGCGTGCCTGTGGACTCCGCCGAGCGCGGCATAAAGGCCTGCGGTGTTCAATTCTCTCCCTTTCTGCCCTGTCCATTATCGCTTAAACCGTCCGCGTCCGATGAAAGGATTCAGGGGCTTGGCGTATGGAACGGCGGGACGATATTTGCCGCAGCTTTTCGGCCTTCACCACGCAACCGACCCACAGCAGGCGCCCAAGTTCAATCAAGCCATACCCCTTGTTCTGATTGCAAACGATTTGAAGGACAAAGGAAAGGCACAGGACGTGCGAGCGCCGACATGACTCATCAGCGAGGCTCAAGCCCATACACCCTGGCCGCCGTCCCCGAAAACAGCGCCGTCTTGTCTGCTTCACTGTACTGCGCCGCGATGCGCTTGAAGGCGTTGAAGATCACCTGGTAGCTGCACTGGCCCTTGTCCGGCGGAAAATTGCTTTCGAACATGGCCCGTTGCGGGCCGAACGCGGCGATGCACGTCTCGATATAGGGGCGCCACGCCGCGGCCGGAGCACGAAACGTCCGAACTTCACGGGCTGGCGATTGCCCTGGAGTTTGACCGAGGACGGGTCTTGGCATTGAATGATCCTGCGTGAGGAAAAGGGCAGGCTCATGAAGGTATTTGTCAGCTACACCCGGGACAAAGATGAATTTGTTGCCGTTAGCCAGTTCACCAAGCATTTTGCGAACGAACTCGTCGGATCGGTTCCCGGCTCCACGGTATTTCAGGACACAGAGAACATTGGTCCAAGCGATCCCTTTACGGAAATAATCAAGCGTGAACTTGACGGCGCCGACGTGCTGTTGGTTCTCGTTTCTCCCGCCTGGCTCGCCAGCCGCTGGTGCCGCAAGGAGTTTGATCTGTTTTCCGCCAAGAAGACAGCGCAGGGTCAACCTCGCTGCATTCTGCCGGTACTCTGGTTTAAGACACCCGCGCTCGAAAAACCTGGGAGAGATCGGATTGCACGGAAGCTTGCATCGCTGGAGTTCGATGATTGGCGCGATCTCCGGCACGAGGCATGGGATAATCCGGAGCCGCGCAGACGAGTCGCAAGGCTGGTAGAAAAAGTCGTGACCAAGCTCGGTAACCAAAAACCAATCGAGGTGGAAAAGGCTCCTGCACGAAAGCACCGCCCGCGCAAGGTTCAGAAGGCGAAAGCAAAAAAGGCACGCCGCGTCTGAGCATCAAACAGTTCGTGACGCGAGTGCGGATATCGCATCAACCGCGCCCGAGCCCATACACCCTCGCCGCCGTCCCCGAAAACAGCGCCGTCTTCTCCGCCTCGCTATACTGCGCCGCGAGGCGCTTGAAAGTATTGAAGATCACCTGATAGCTGCACTGGCCCTTGTCGGGCGGGAAGTTGCTCTCGAACATACAGCGCTCGGCGCCGAACGCCTCGATGCAGGTCTCGATATAGGGGCGCCACGCCGCGGCCAGATCTTCCGACGATGGCGGTGTCGGGCGCTGGTGAAAATCGTAGCCGAGCAGGCACATCGCCAGGCCGCCTAGTTTTACCGACACGTTCGGGCATGCCGCGATGTCCTGAATCGATTTCTTCCACCCGGCAAAAATCTCCTCGCGCCGGCCCGCATAGGCGCCGAGCCCGATCGGACCGCCGCAATGATCGAGCACGATCCTGGTGTCGGGAAACGCCCGGGCAAGGTCGGCAAGCTCGCCGATCTGCGGATGAAACAGCCATGCATCGAAACTCAAACCGAGCGGCGCGAGGCAGGCAAATCCCTTGCGAAAGGCCGGGTCGAGCAGCAGGCCTTTCGGACGCGAGGCGTAGATGCCGGCGACCTCGGGGTCGGCGTCCCATGCCGAGGAATGCCGGATGCCGCGGAAGCGGCCGCCGCCTGCGATGATTTCCGCCTCGAGCACCGGGCGCGCGGCGTCGCCCAGCAAGAGATTGGCGTGACCGACGATGCCGGCGCAGATCGCGGCGGGACCGTAGCCGCCGCTGGCGCTCATCGCGGCTATGCCATTGGCAAATTCGACTTCGCCGACGGGGCGGAACGCTTCCGGCCCGCTTGCGCGATACATCGAGCGGGCTTCGACATAGACGGTGGCGACGACGTTGTGGCCGGACGCGAGGTCGGCGACAAATTCCTCGATCAGATAGCGCTGGCCGCCGCGATCCCACAGATGATGATGCGGATCGACGATCGGACGCGCCGGATCGATGATGTCCTCCGTTCGCAGCGCAAGCCAGTCCTCGCGCGGATCGGCGTACAGCCCGCTCTTCGACGCGGGGGCATTGCTGGCGGCCATGGGTCCTCCGGGCTTTGATCGCGAACTGGCGCGCGCCATACGCGGTCGGGAATAAATGACGGCCGGCGCCTCAGGCGAGGGAATCCGGCGCCTGCGGGCGGCGCGCTGAAAGGTAGCGCGTTCCAAATTTCTCGCGTTCCGATTGCACAAAGGCCGGAAAGCTGCGATATTGCAGCCACCCGGAAGTTATTCCGGCAAGTGCCGCTGCGATCAATCAGCGCGGCGGAAGCGTTTTCAGAAGTAGATTTTTTTAGCAGGAGGATTTCCATGGCTACCTTGCTGCGGCAATCGCCGCCTTTCCGCAACTGCATTTCCGGCATTTTCCTTTTCGGATGCGCATTGACAGCTGCACTTGTGGCGTCTCCCAGGGCCGAGGCCCAGATGACCACCACCATCTGCAAGCAGACCAACCCATCGCCCAATCCATGGGGAACGTCATTTACATTCACAGGGGCCAACAGCTGGGCCTCCGGGTCGGGAAAGGATTTTTCGGTGTATACGCCGACGCCCTTGCCGACGAATCCCTTCCAGATGAAGGACGGCGACTGCAAGACCATCGACATCACCACTCATGACAAGTTCAACCGGTTTACGGAAAGCCCCGTGCCGCCGGGATGGTCCCTGACCAACATCAAGTGCAGTTTTCAGAAAAGCGCGGTCTTCATCGTCGGGGGCAACCCCAACAAGGCCTTCCAGCCCGGCGACAATACGGTACGGATCGACCAGACCGACCCTAACGTCACCTGCACTTTCATCAATACGCTGGCCTGTTTCCGCCCGAGCAGCATCTCGCTGCCGCCTTGCACGCAGCCCGGCCAGCAGGTGAATCTCGACTTGAGCACCAGGAACACGGCTGGCGTCGATCCGAACTGGACTGTCACCCCAGGCGGCCCTAATCCCACTCACACGACGCTGCCCCCCTGGGTTGCGCTTCCCAATAACTGGGTCAAGCCCACCAACAAGCTCGGTGCGTATACCTACACGCGCCGCTTTCATTTGCCCTGTTCTCCGGACTCTTATAAATCGCTGGACCTCAAGGGAGACTTTGCCGCTGACAATGGCGGGAAAGTGTACCTGAACGGCAACCTTCTCGCCACCTGCACCGGTCCCTTGTGCTTCCAACTTCCTGCCGCAGGGACGCCTTTTAGTCAGACCGGTCCTGCGAATTTTGTTGCAGGGATGAATCAACTGACGGTGACGGTCGATAACGACCCGGGGTCGTACACCGGCTTGTCGGTTACCGCCAAGGTCAGCGCGACCTGCGGGTCCGATTGTGTCTGCGGATGTCCGCCCGGCACCATTCTCAAGGGCGGATCATGCGTGACGCCGCCGCCCGACCAAAACAAAACCGAGCGCGTGCAAAAGAAGCGCTAGGGATGGTTAGCGGCCGGGACGGATCGCAAACCTCCGTCCCGGCATGGCGTCGCGGCGCGACAGATGCGGGCCCCTGCTCGGTGAGCGGGGGGCTCGCCGGGCCCTGCCTCAGACGCCGTCGAGAATAATCACGGTCGGCCCGTGCGGCAGCGAATCGCGCGAGATTCGCAACGTCCGCTCGGGCCGCAGCTCGATCTCGAACTGCTGGCCGATCCGGCGCATGAAATCGTCGAGCGGGGTGGCGAAGCGATGCATCGGCAGCACCACCGAGGCGCGCAGCCGCCGCGTGATGTCGGAAACCCCGTCGAGCGACATGGTGTAGCTGCCGTCGATCGGCACCATCACGATGTCGAGCCGGCCGATCGCCGCGAAATGGCTGTCGTCGAGCTTGTGGTGCAAATGCCCGAGATGGCCGATGCAGAGGCCGGCGACCTCGAAGATGAAGATCGAGTTGCCGTCCTTGACCATCTCGCCATGGGAATCGTCGAACAGATAGCGGCGGATGTCGGTGGTCACGTTGCGGATCAGCACGTCGCCGACGCGCAGCATGACGTTCGCAGGCTTGCCGTTCTCGCCCCAGCCATGCAGCACATGCTGGATGCGGGAATCCGGAAACAGCGTGTAATGCGTGCTGTGCGCCCGGTTCATGGTGACGATGTCGGGCAGGCGGCCGATCCGGTAGGCGCCGTTATAATCGGTGGCGATCCGCAGGCCCGCGGGTGTCTCGATGACGTAGGTCGAATGGCCGGCATAGCTGATCGCGACCTCGTCCGTGTTCGTCGCGGTGCGGCGCAGGCTGACCGGGATGGCGCGCGGCGGCGCCTTCGCCATCGCCAGGCATTCGCTGCCCCGTGCGATGTCCTGGGCGGCGGCTGGAGCGAACGACAGTCCCAGCACGGCAAGGACGATGGACAGGCATCGCAGCATGACGAACCCTCCAATTGTGCCGGCATGATAGCGCCGAATGCGGCGGCCGTCATTTTGCGTCGGCATCGCCTTTTTCTTGGGAAGCGCGGCTGCGCAGACCCGCAGTCGGGTCAAGCCCGGGTATCCAGCTGTGCAGCGCAACCCCTCCACGCTGCGCTGCGTCCGGGGGCACGCCGAACCGGCCGCGGGCATTCCGCCCGTGCGCTTCCCGTGATACGGAGTGGCTGAACCGAGGGGAAATAAAATGGCGGCAACGGTGAATCTTGCGGCGCTGAAAATCGATGATTTCAGGCCGCATCTCGAGGCGGTTTTCAATATGCAGGCCGCGGGCGGCACCTTGCCGTTGAAGCTCGCCAAGGTCGACCCGGTCGGAGATAGCGGGCGCGCGGGCGGTGCGTTCTCGCTGATCTTCGTCGCGCCGAAAGGGCCGTGGCTGCCGCAGGCGATCTATCCGGTCGACCATCCGGTGCTTGGCACGATGGAGATTTTCCTGGTGCCGGTCGGGCCGGCCTTCGGCGGCAACAGCTACCAGGCGATCTTTACCTAGGCCGCGCCCCGGACGCGCAGCGTTCCCAGGATGGGCAAAGGCGCGCTTGCGCCGTGCCTACCAGCGCCAATTCCGGATGCGGCGGATTGAACCGCTAGGTGATGGCGTCAGCTGTTATACCTATCGTTGACCGCCTTGCGGTGACATGCGAACACCGGCGCCTTGTTCAAGGTCATGCAGTAATCGCCGCCGGCGATAACCGGAACATTCTTCTCCTTCATTCCGGCCGCCAATATGACGATGCGATCCCCGCGCGTGTAGAAAATCCGGAAGTAGCAGACATTCGGCGCGCGCGCGTCGCATCCGAACGGCGCGCGGGCGGTCGGGGCTGGAGCCGCGGGAGTCGGTGCCGGCATCCGCCATGTTGGGGTACTCGGTGCGGGAGCCGCCGGCGTTTGAGCGGAGGCAGCGCCGCACAAGGCCAGGGCGGTTGTAACAACGAGACAGGCGCGCTTCATCAAAAATCCTCCACGTCAGTTCGTAGCCCGGATGGCGCGCAGCGCAATCCGGGGAGTACCACGGTGCGAGGGCCCCGGATTGCGCTGCGCTCCATCCGGGCTACGGACAAACCTGTAGTCAGCACAGGCCGCTGGATGCCTGCATCAATCCATCGACGATCAGCTTGCGCCAGGCCGGGCCGTTGCAGATGTCCTTGTTCGGGATGAAGCGGCTGCCGCCGAACCAGGGATGGTTCAGATTGCTGCTGGTCCAGTCGATTCCCACGCCTTTTCCGTCCGCGAGCTTGACGTTGCTGAACCAGTCGAAGCGCGCTTCGAGCCGGCTGTACGGCACGTCGACCTGGAAGCCGATGAACAGCGCGGTCGGCGCCTGCAGGCGATAATTGCAGAAATATTCATCGAGCGGCAGGGTCGCGTCCGGGATCGGCGAGGAGGGCACGAATTGCAGGCTGTTGACCGGCACCACGGCGGGCAGCGCCGCGCGGTTTTGTCCGTTGGGCTTGATCCACGGAAACACCATCATGCTCCCGGCGCCGTAGCTGCCGATTTTTCCGCGAACGAAGCTCATGCTCACGACGCCGGTCAGTCCGAGGCCGGAGGTATTCTGCCGATACAGCTGAAAGTTTCGCCGCGACGCGCAATCGACGTTCAGCCGCACGGGAAGAAATTGCGCCATGCCGCCGGGCACGCAGGCCGGCGTCTGCGCGGCGGCGGGTCCGGGATTCCGCAACATCGAAACCGCGCCCACCGACAAGCCAAAAAATGCGCGTCTGTCGAACCCGCTCATGCAACGCCCCACAGCAAATAATAATAAAATGCTCAGCCGGAGATAACGTAGCGCAGGCGTGGCGGGTGTAAACCAACCGGGGATGGTCGGCGCGCGGAGTCACCCGCTGGGCGCAACGTCTGTGCCTCTTCGCAGCGGGGACCCGGTATTCCTGAGTTGCTTGTTGTTTGGCGCCGCGCAGCAGATTGCCGGCCCTGTGATTACTGGGTCGCCCGGTCAAGCCTCGTCGTGGATGGGCAAAGCCGTAAGCGGCCGTGACAGCAATGCGAGAAAACGCGGCGGATTTACGCTTTCGCCGATCCGCCCTACGCTAGTTCACCGTCTGCACCACGCTCGACACCGGCCGCGCGCTGATCGTCGGCAGCTTGGCGTCCTTCACCACCTCGGCGTCATACTCCGCCAGCGTCTGCACCGGCATCTTCGGCTTCATCTGCACCACCTTGTAGCCGCCGGCTTTCAGCTGCGCGAGCAGCGACGGCAGGGCTTCGGCGGTGTGTTTCTGGAAATCGTGCATCAGGATGATGCCCTTGCCCAGTTTGTTGAGCTTGGTCATCACCGTTTCGACGATCTTCTCCGGCTTGCTCGCCTTGAAGTCGAACGAGTCGAGGTCGGTGGAGAACATCGCGATGTCGCGGGTGCCGAGATAGGTCACCATCGCCGGCGGGTGCTGCAACTGCGGGAAGCGGAAGAACGGGGCGGGCTGGGTGCCGAGCGCCAGACGCACAGCGGAAAAACCCTTCTCGATTTCATCTTTCGCCTGCTGCTCGGTCATGCCCTTCTTGTTCAGGTTGACGTGCGACCAGGTGTGGGAGCCGACGGTATGGCCGGCCGCGGCGACCTGCCGCAGGATGTCGGGATGCCAGCTGGCGTGCTTACCGACGGCGAAGAAAATGCCGGTGGTGCATTGCTCGGCCAGCGCCTTCAGCACGGCCGGGGTGTTGACCGGCCAGGGGCCGTCGTCGAAGGTCAGCACCACTTCCTTGTCGGCCAGAAAATCCAGCTGCTTGAAATGCTCGAAGCCGAATCCGGGTCCCCCCGTGGCGTCGATTTCGACCACCCGGCCGATGCCGAGCGCATTGGGATTGGCGCAGGCGCGTTTAGCCGGCACTGGCGCCGGTTTTGGCTCGGATGCCGGCACCGTGCCGGTCACGTCGGCGAGCGCGTCGGCCTTGGTGGCAAGCTGCGCCGGCGGGGCAACCGGTGTGGCGGGAGCCGAAGTTTGCTCAGCCGCTTGAATTTTTTCAGGGGGCGAGGCCGCGCTCCTCATCCATACCGCACCGCCAACGCCTGCCGAAACCAACCCCGCGACGACCAACCCGGCTACTACTACGCGCATCGCATTCCCCACAACGAATGGAACCGCGCGTCATCGCGTGGGTCCTTTCATTGCGTTTTAGAGCAATAACGCAAAGCATCCGTTAATGATGCGCGCAGGCGCGGGACATTACTCCGACCGGAGAACCAGAGCGCCAGCATCCCACTTGCAGTGGCAAGGCCTGTGGAGGCGATCCGCGAGCGGCTACCGCCGCACCTCAGCTGCCATAGAGATACTGCGGCAGCCACAGCGTCATGCCGGGCCAGATGTACATGATGACCATGCACACGATCACGATCAGCATGTAGGGCATCATGCCGGAAAAGATCTGGTTGAGCGTGACGTGCTTCGGCGCCACCCCCTTGAGATAGAACGCCGACATCGCCACCGGCGGCGACAGGAACGCCGCCTGCAGATTGACGAACACCAGGACCCCCCACAGCACCGGATCGATGCCGAAATGCTTCAACAGCGGAAGGAAGATCGGAACGAAGATCACGATGATCTCGGTCCATTCCAGCGGCCAGCCGAGCACGAAGATGATCGCCTGGCTCAGGATCATGAACTGGATGGGGGTCATGTTGAGCGACAGAACCCATTGCTCGACCAGCGCCTGGCCGCCCAGAATGGCAAATACACCGGAGAACAGCGCCGAGCCGACGAACAGCCAGCACACCATCGCGGTGGTCTTGGCGGTGAGGAAAACGGCCTCCTTGGTTCGCTTCCAGTCCAGCGTTCTGGCCTGCAGCGCCAGCAGGAAGGCGCCGGCCGCGCCGACGCCGGCGGACTCGGTCGCGGTCGTGATGCCGAACAGGATGACCGCAAGCACGACGACGGTCAAAAGGCCGAGCGGCATGATCGAGGTCGACAGCAGCTTGATGATTTCAAGCCGGTCGGCATCGAGCCGCCTGTAGTAGCGGATCTGCCACAACAGGCACACCAGGGCGACGCCGCCGAACCACCAATAGAAGGCCGCCGGCGGGCCGAGATCGGCGGGCACCTCCGGCTTTTGCAGCCCCTGCATCCCAAGCTGCTGCACGCCCTCGACCGCGGCCTCGGCTCCCCCCTGCGGATGGATGACCACATACCACCAGGTCAGCGCCAGCGTACCGGCAACGATGATGAACGGCACCAGCGAATAGCCGAAGTTCTTGAGCAGCATCATGTAGCTGACGCGACCCGTGCCGGTTTCGATCGCCAGCGCACGCGACGGCGAAAACAGCGACGTCGCGAGACCGACGAAGACGTTGTTCGAATAGGCCGCCTGAAACTTGCGCAGCCAGTCCGCCACCGGCACGCGCCGCTGCGCCTCGGGCAAGGGCGGCGCGATCTTCGGATTGAGCATCGCCCAGCCGACGATGTAGACGAGATAAAGGAACGACAGGAAGAAACCCGGGAACATCGCCGCCGCATACAGTTTTACGACGGATTGCCCGGCGACCGCGGCATAGACGATGATCATCACCGATGGTGGGATCAGGATGCCGAGCGTGCCGCCGGCCGTGATGACGCCGGAGGCAAGCTTCACATCGTAGCCGGCGCGCAGCATCGGGTTGAAGGCGATGACGCCCATCAGCACCACGACCGCGCCGACCAGACCCGAAGCGATGCCCCAGAACGTGCACACGATCAGGGTGGCCACCGCGAGCGAGGCCGGCACGTTCCGGAACGCGAGCTGGATCGAATAAAACATCTTGTCGACCAGCGCGCCGCGCTCCATCACGTATCCCATCAGGACGAAGAGCGGGATCGATACCAGAACGTCGTTGGTCATCGCGCCATAGGTGCGCTGGACCATCAGGTCGAATACCGAATTGTCGGTCAGCATCTGATGCGGCGCGTAAAAGGCGATATAACCGAAGAACATGCCGAGGCCCATCAAGGTGAAGGCCGTCGGGAACCCCATCATGATCACAATCACGATCAGGCAGAGCATCAACAGTCCGAGTGCGGGATCGCTCATGTCTGCAAATCTCCGCCCATGCCGCGCTGCCGCGCCTCTTCGTCGATCTGGCGCGCCCTCTCGATCGCGATCTGGCGCGACTCCTCGTCGACATACTGACTGCCCGCGAGCTGTTCCTCGACGACGTCGATCTCGGAGACGTCCTTGAGGCGGCTCGGCCATTCGCCGGTCCGGAGGCAAACCACGCAGCGCACGATCTCGGCGATGCCCTGGATCATCACCATCAGGCCCGCGAACGGGATCATGAACTTGAATTGCCAGACCGGCGGGCCGTTGGCGGTCACGGTGGAGTGCTCGTTGATGCGCCAGGATTCGGCGGCAAAAATCCACCCCGAATAGATCAGCGCGGCAATGCCCGGGATAAAGAATACGATGTACAGCAACAGATCGAGACCGGCCTGGGTGCGCGGCCGCATCGATGAATAGAGGAAGTCGCCGCGCACATGCGCGTTCTGCGCCAGGGTGTAGGCGCCGCACATCATGAAGCAGGTGCCATACAGCATGTTCTCGGCGTCGAATATCCACGCCGTGGGAACGTTCAGGATGTAGCGCTTGAACACTTCGACACAAACGACCAGCATCAGCACGATCATCAGCCAGGCAAAGGTCTTGCCGATCCAGGTGCTGATGCCGTCGATGGTATGAAGAACGCCCTGAACGTTCATGATGGCTCCCCCAGCCGCGGTTTCATGGAGGTCAAGAACAAAGCACCATTCCGTACCCCGACGGAATGGTGCTTTGCCAGTTTACCGCGCCGTTAGATAGGCTTTTTCGCGTTCGGTCCCCAATAGTGATCGAACGCCATCTTGCGCGAGACCACGGTGTCCTGTTCCCACTGCGTCGCTCGCTTCGCAAAGGCGAGCTGCGACTCGACGATTTCCTTGAACAGCGGGTTTTCCGCCGCTTTGGCCTTGGCGACCTCGTCGAACGCTTCGAGCTGGCGCTTCAACACCGAGTCCGGCGTCTTGTAGACCTTGACGTTATCTTTGGTCTGCAGCTCTACGTAGTCCTTGGAATAGCGGTCGATCGCCTTCCAGGACATGTCTTGGGAAGCCGCATCCACCGCGTTGGCGATGATCGCCCGCATCTTCTCGGGCAGGCCGTCGTATTTGGTCTTGTTGAAGGTGATTTCGAACTGCTCGGCGTTCTGATGGTAGCTCTGCAGCATGTAGACCTTCGACACGTCGGGGAATCCCAGCACGCGATCGGACGTGGCGTTGTTGAACTCGGCTGCTTCGAGCAGGCCGCGGTCCATGGCGGCGACGATTTCGCCGCCGGGCAAGGCATTGACGGCTGCGCCCATCGCGGAGAACACGTCGATCGAGATGCCGACGGTGCGGAACTTGAGGCCCTTGAAGTCATCGACCTTGGTGATCGGCTTCTTGTACCAGCCGAGCGGCTGCGTCGGCATTGGCCCGTAGGGGAACGAAACCACGTTGGCGCCGATCGAGGCGTAGAGTTTCTCGAGAAGTTCCTTGCCGCCGCCATATCGGTGCCACGACAGCAGCATGTTGGCGTCCATCGCATAGCCGGGACCGGAGCCCCACAGCGCCAGCGCCGTCTGCTTGCCGTAGTGATAGACCAGCACGCCATGGCCGCCGTCGAGCACGCCTTTCGACACCGCGTCGAGCAGCTGGAACGCGGGCACCACGGCGCCCGCGGGCAGCACCTCGATCTTGAGGTCGCCGCCGGTCATGTCGTTGACCTTCTTGGCGTAGTCGAGCGCGTATTCGTGGAAGATGTCCTTCGACGGCCAGGTGCTCTGCCAGCGCATGCTGATCGGGCCCTGCGTCTGCGCAATCGCCGGTGCGGCGACCGTGGCGGCGGCGCCGGCCGCGGCGACTTTCAGGAAGCGGCGGCGCGTCGAGGTCTTGTCCTTAGGTGATACGGTCATGGCTTTCTCCCCTTTTGATCCCGGTCCTTCGGCGACCGGCCTTGATTTATTGGCCGCAAGACAAGGGCTTGCGCACGGTTTTGGCAACTGTGATCGCAACGATGCGACGCTTCGACGCGGCTTGCAACGGAAAAGCGTTCAGCGCGCGTTGTGGTTTATTCCCGGGCCCGCGTGATTTTTTTGTCGGGATGAATTGGCTTCGACTAAAGGTGTAACCTCAGACGGCCGGCGCGCTCCGGGGCTGCGCCGCCAGCATCGCCCGGCGGTCGTGGATCAAGGTCTGCAGGCGGTGGGCGGTGACGTTTAAGGTCGTGTCGTCCATCGCGTTCTCGTCGCCGCGGTTCGCTCTGGCGCGCTGCGCGGCCAGAATGCCATCGATCTCTTCCTCGATTTCCTCGAGTTCGGATTCCTTGCCGGCCCTGCGGATTCTCCGCCCCAATGTGTAAAGCGAATCCAGCGCCGCTTCGCTGGTTTGCGGGTGCCCGACGCCGAGAAATTTCCACGCCGCCGCCAGCACGGTCGCCAGCGCCCCCAGCACCATCGGCGTCAGGTAGATCGCGTTGCCCCACTCGTCCAGGAAGCTTTGCGTGGTGCCGTTGAAATAGGCGGCCGCGCCTGGATGCACCGACAGATAGGCATCGGGATCGGTGTCGGGCGCCGTGACCTGCGCCAGGATCGGCAGCTCGCCGATCAGATCCCTGCGCGCCGCGAGCAGCGCCTTGGTGAAGCTCGCGATCAGATCGCTGCTCAGCTTCTTGTTCGCCACCAGATAGAGTGACACTCTCAGCGTGGTCAGATCGTCGTCCGGAACGGCAGGCGAGCCGCGCAGCGTGCCCTTTGGCACGTCAAAACTCTCATAGGCGCGTGCGGTTTGCGCAATGGCGCCGGCGGATTCGATCGCGATCACCACCGGCGTCGTCTTGGCGTTCTGCGGGAACAGGTTGCGCACCATCGTCAGGTATTTCTCGGACAGGGGAGTGACGACCAGGATGGCGCCCACTTCCTTGGTCTCGATGGCGCGCCGCGCGTCCGCGGGCGCAATGTTCTTGAACACGACACCTGCTTTTGCCAGATCGTATTCCTTGGTCAGCACATCGACGACTTTGCGATTTATCTCGCCGCCGATCACGCCGACCGTGCGGCGTTTCAACCCCGCTACGTCGGAAATCGGCGATCCCGGAGGCGCGATCAGCAGCACCACGGCTTTGGCCACCACGACCACGGCCTGGGCTTGCGAGAGGTCTCCAACGTCGCCGCGAACCGCCGCGAGATCGGTCGTGCCCGAAGAGAGGGCGTTGGCGGCCTCGAGCGCGCTGCCGGTTTCAACCGCCTTGAGGCGCACCGGCGCGTTCATCGAGACGAGGCGGCCTGCGATCGCCGCCACCACCTTGCCGGCCTCGCCATCGAGCGATCCGACCGCGATCGTCAGGGTCACCGGCTTGGTGTACCAACGGTATGCGAACAGGCCGCCGCCTGCCGCCAGCACGAATAGCCCGGCGACCAGGACGGCGCGAAGCCAGATCGGCAATTTTATGGAATTCATGCTCGCTCCGGATGGCAATGGATCGCCGCACTTGATCCGAACGTCCGTTTCCCGCACAAAGGCCGCAATTCTGACAAGAGCCGGCTTTCAATTGGGCCTGGCCATGATCACACCGGCGCCTGCCTCAATCAATTGCCCCTGAGGTCAATGGGCGGTCCTTTCAGGGATGGAAAGCAAGTCAATGAATCAGCGAGGATTGGGTTTTGGCGCGGTGCTGTCGTTCGCACTGCTCATCATGGGTCAAAACGGCGCGTCGGCGCAAGGCACTCCGGAGCAGCAGGAAGCCTGCAAGCCCGACGTGTTCCGGCTCTGCGGCAATTTTATTCCCAACGTCGAGCCGATCATCGCCTGCCTGAAGGCCAACGAGCGTAATCTGAGCCCGCCCTGCCACGACGTGATGTTTCCCTACGTGCCGGAAGAGCCGAAGCCGAAGGCCAAGGGCAAACCGAAGGCCAAAGCGAAGCCGAACAAGAAGCAATAACTTCGCAAATTTCCGTCATGGCTGGGCTTGTCCCGGCCATCCACGTCTTCGCTAGGACAGGAAAGAAAGACGTGGATGCCCGGGACAAGCCCGGGCATGACGAAGTTCTAATTACCCCGTCCGCGCCCGCCGCCCCTCGATCGGATAGGCCGGATCGTTGAAACCCGGCGTCGATGGATGACCTGAGGCGACCAGCCTGTCGATCAGCGCTTCGTCCTCGGCGGTGAAGCGATAGTCGAGCGCGCGGAGATAGTCGTCCCATTGCTCCTCGGTGCGCGGGCCGGCAATCACGCCTGAAACGAACGAGGAATTGAGCACCCACGACACCGCGAACTGCCCGGCTGTGATGCCCTTCGACTCCGCGTGCTTGCGAATTTCCTGCGCCAGCATCAACGATTCCGGCCGCCATTCGGTCTGCATCATGCGGGTGTCGTTGCGGCCGGCGCGGGTGTCCTTGTCGGGCGCAGCGTCGGCGCGATATTTTCCGGTCAGCACGCCCCGCGCCAGCGGGCTGTAGGGCACGAGGCCAAGCCCGTAATAGCCGCAGGCCGGAAAGTGCTCGACTTCGGGCATGCGGTTCATCGCGTTGTAATAAGGCTGGCTGACAATCGGGCGGTCGATGCCGAGCCGGTCGCAGATGTTGCAGATTTCGGCGACGCGCCAGGCGCGATAATTGGAGACGCCGAAATATCGCACCTTGCCCTGGCGGATCAGTTCGCCCATCGCGCGCACGGTCTCCTCCAGCGGCGTCGAATGGTCTTCCTTGTGCAGGTAGTAGATGTCGATGAAATCGGTGCCGAGCCGCTTCAGGCTTTCCTCGGCGGCCTGCAGCACCCATCGCCGCGACAGCCCGCCGCGATTGGGATCCTCGCCCAACCGATTGGCGAGTTTGGTCGCGAGAATCCAGTGCTGCCGGCTGTTGGAAATGGCGCGGCCAACCACCTGCTCAGACTTGCCGCCATTGTAGGCATCCGCGCTGTCGATGAAATTGATGCCGGCCTCGCGCGCTTTGGCGACGATCCGCGACGAGGTCGCCTCGTCGGTAGGGCCGCCGAACATCATGGTGCCGAGGCAGATCGGCGAGATTTTCAGGCCGCTGCGGCCGAGTGGGCGGTAGTCCATGTTTTGCTCCTTCTGGCCGTCATTGCGAGGAGCGAAGCGACGAAGCAATCCAGAATCCGTCATACGCGGGCTTGACCCGCGTATCCACCCTCTTCGCAAAGAGCTCGTTTTTCGAAGAGGATGGATGGCCGGGTCAAGCCCGGCCATGACGAAAGGAAACTGGATTGCCTCGCTTCGCGCGCAATGACGGCGTTTAATTCTTCATCACCTTGAACACACCGCTGGCCATCGCGACGCAGCGCTCGCCGGCGGATATTTCGGTTGTCACGAAAATCAGGCTGCGGGTGGCGCGCACGACGTGCGGTTTTGAAATCAGAACCTCGCCGATCCTGGCGGCATCGATGAACTGGGTATCGAACTGCACCGTGACGAGGCTCGGCGACCCGGAAACAAATCGCGCGGTCATTCCGCAGCTGCGGTCCGCAAACGTCATCAGCACGCCGCCTTGTACGACGCCGCGGCGGTTGTGGTGCTTGTCCTCCGCGATCAAAGCATATTCATGGACGCCCTCGACGACCCGCTGCCAGAGCGGTCCGACCAGAGCGATGAATCCGCTGGCGTCCACGGCGCTCCAGCCCTGGGATTTGAGTTTCTCGGCCGCAGCCTCGGTCATGGATTGAAGCTCTCTGGCATGGAGTGCAGCTTTTCAAGCTTTTCATCAATCGTCGAGGTGTTGTAGTCAAGCCGGATGATGCAGCCCTTCAATAATGCCACAAGGCAAACTATCGCTGCGCGCTGCGCGGCTTTCGCGCGGCTCGAACCGCCGAATGTGATCGGCCTGAAGCGGGCCGCGGTCGCCATCGCGTTAGTGGAAGCCGGAGACGGTCTGGGCGGAACCGCAATCCTGTTGACGCTGCGCGCGGCCGGCCTTCGCGCCCACTCCAGTCAATGGGCGCTGCCGGGCGGACGCTGCGACGCCGGCGAGACGCCGGTCATGGCCGCCTTACGCGAACTGCACGAAGAACTCGGCCTCGAACTTGGGCCTGACGACGTTCTGGGCCAGCTCGACGATTATCCGACCCGTTCCGGCTATCTGATTACCCCGGTGGTGGCGTGGGCCGCCGACAGCGCAAAACTCAAGCCAAATCCGGACGAGGTGAGGTCCGTGCACCGCATCGCGCTGACCGAGGTCGAGCAATCCGACGCCTTCGACTTCGTGACGATCCCGCAGAGCGAGCGCCGCGTGATCCGCTTTCGCCACGCCGGCCAATTCATCCACGCGCCGACCGCGGCGCTGATCTATCAGTTCAGCGAAGTGCTTGATGGCCGCGATACCCGCGTCGCCGAACTGGAGCAGCCGGTATTCGCCTGGAAGTAACCTTTTGGCGGATTGCGGACCGCGGGCTTTTTGCGCGACGATCCCGTCAAATCAATAACACCGCGAGGACTCGCCGAATGCGCATCCGGAATAGTTTGTTTGGCGCCGTCGCCGCTGCCTTCGTTGTCTCGATCGCGCTCGCTCCCGCGCAGGCGCAGACCTATCCGAACCGGGCGATCACGCTGGTGATTCCGTTTGCGCCGGGCGGCTCAACCTCGATCGTCGGGCGCGGCATCGCCGACAAGATGAGCGAGTTGCTCGGCGAAAAGGTCGTGGTCGACAACCGGCCGGGCGCCGGCGGCACCGTCGGCACCAAGGCGGTGGCGAAGAGCGAGCCGGATGGCTACACTTTGGTGCTGGGTTACACCGGCACGCTGGCGATCGGGCCGTCGCTGTACAAGAACGCCGGCTACGATCCGCGCAAGGATTTTGCGCCGATTGGCCTGATCGGCAACGCGCCGAATTCGCTGGTGGTGCATCCATCCTTCCCCGCCAAGACCATTGCCGAGCTGGTCGCCTACGCCAAGGCCAATCCCGGCACGGTCAATTTCGGCTCCGCCGGCGCCGGCACGGTGAGCCACATTACCGGCGAATACTTTGCCGCTTCTGCCGGCATCAAGCTGGTGCATATCCCGTACAAGGGCACCGGCCCGGCGCTGACCGATTTGCTCGGCGGCCATATCCCGATGGCCTTCGCGCCGATCCCTGCCTCGCACCCGAACGTCTCCGCCGGAAAGTTGCGCGCGCTGGCGGTGACCAGCACGACCCGCTCCAGCCTGCTGCCGGACGTGCCGACCATTTCCGAAACCGTGCTGCCCGGATTCGACGCCTCGCTGTATTACGGGCTGGCGGCGCCGGCGGGCACGCCGCGCCCGATCATCGACAGGCTCAACAAGGCATTGCGCGAGGCACTCGCCTCCGAGGAGGTCAAGAGGCAACTCGCCCAGGACGGCACCGAGATCACGCCGGGCACGCCGGAAGACTATGCCGCCTTCATCGACAAGGACGAGAAAAAATGGTCGCAGCTGGTCAAGGCCAGCGGCGTCGAGCAGGAGTAGTTTTACCGAGAAGCGCAAGTATCCCTTTTTTGTCATGGCCGGGCTTGTCCCGGCCATCTACGTCTTCCTTCCTGTGGCGCCAAGACGTGGATGCCCGGGACAAGCCCGGGCATGACGAGCTTAATTCATGGCTGACTTCGGCCACGCGCTTGATAAACAAGTGGCATGTCTGCGCCTCCGATTCGCCGATGCTGTGGAACTCTCGCGTTCGCGCTGCTGCTGAGCGTGCCGCCGGCGTTCGCCAAGGACGCGGCGGCGATCCCCGCGGCGACGGCAAATGCATTTGCCCAAGGTGCGTCGCCGCAGGCGATCGCCGACTACAAGCGCAAGCTGCAGGAATATCTCGAGGCCCGCGGAGCCTTCGAGGAAGAGGCGGGCGCCTATTGGAGTTCGATTGCGGAAAAACGGCGTGGCCGCAATGCCAAGCGCCGCGAGCGGCAGGCGATCACGCTCGACGACTATGTGCTGACGCAGCCGCCGGTCTATGACGGGCCGAAGCGGCCGGTCGATCCGTCGCCGGAGCCGGATCAACGGCCGCCGCGCGAGCCTAAAACCATTCCCGTCGTCGCCGATCTGCTCAAGGCCGCCATGGAGTATTTCCAGTTCGTGCCGCAACGGCCAACCAGCGAAATCGAGTTCAAGCGGGCTTATGCCCGCGCGGCCTCGGTCGCGGGGCTGACGCGCGAGCAGGCGGTCCGGGTCTACGCGTTCGAGACCGGCGGCAACGGCAATCACGACATGCAGTCGGGACTGAGTCCATCGCGGCCGGGATCGCGCGCGATCTCGACCGCGATCGGCTACAACCAGTTGCTCACCACCAACAGCGTGGAACTGGTCGCCGAGGTAGGCGATGACATTCTCAAGGTCCTGATCGAAAAGGCCGGGCGATTGTCGGGCCCGCCGCGCCAGGCGATGGATTACAAGATCGCCGTGTTCAAGCAGATGATGGCGTTCGCACGCTCGGTGCCGGACGATTGGGCTGCGCACGAAAAACTTGCCGATACGCCGAAGGGCTGGGCCGTCCACGCTTTGGTGCTGGATATCGACATCGGCCCGCTGCTGCAGACCCACAAGCTGCTGACCTCGGTGATCTTCGCGCGCAACAAGGGTTACACCCGTCCGCTGACCGCGGCCGAACTGGAGATGATGAACCTGACCGGCGACGGCACCGGCCTCGACATGGTGACCATGCCGCAGGCCATGCGCGAGAAGGTCCCGACCTCGAATTTCTTCCAGCGCGGCGGCTATGAGCGCAATCCGGTGGCGGTCCGTAACAACACGGTGGCAAAGCTGCTGGCGGTCACCGATGCGCGGATGGACTCCAACAGTAAAAATCCGGGCGCCAAAGAATTGGCGGCGGCGTTTTAGCAACCCTTGCCGTCCCGCCGAACGCTGATGTGTACTACCCCGGCCCGAACTTGAACTTGTCGCCTTCGAGATACGGCCCGGTGCGCATATATAGCTGTCCGTTCTCGCCGATGAAGAACAACGTGCCCTTCGGCACCTTCTTGGCGCCCTTCAGCAGCTCCTTGGCGTTGTTGGTCCCCATCTTGTAGGAAAACGTCTTGCCGTTCTTGTCATAGCCGTAACCCATGTCCGGCGACAGCACCCAGGGCGTCGGCGCCGCGCTCTGCGCGCCCGCCGCCGTCGCCAGCACGCTCAGCGCGACCGCCGCCAAAACCGTCTTCGTTGAAAATCTCGTCATCGTGCATTCTCCAGCCGCTGATCTTGATTGATGCCACCGATGGCGCCAGCCGGCGCTTGAACAAACCACGAACGCCCTTGCGGCGTCAATACAACGCCAGCTGGTTCGCGACTTTGTCATTTCACGATTCAGCCTTCGCGGCTATCTTCCGGTTTCGGTTTTGCAGCCGCTCTTTGCGAAACGCGGCCACGGGGATGCCAGGATGAACCACGTATTGAAGGCCTGTTGTTTAATCGGATTGTCGGTTTCGATGCTGGCGCCGGCCGCGCGCGCAGCTGAATACCAGCTCAGCAACAACCAGCGCATTTCCTGCAGCCGCGGCCTCAGCCCGGGCAAGCTCAGCACCGCGACCTGCAGGTCCTACGCCTATGTCTTCAACGTCAAGACCTCGGAATATTTCCGCTGCTCGGTGAGCATGTCGCTGACGCGCGACAACAAGGAAGTGATCAACAACCAGAGCGAAGGCGGCTGCGTCAAAAAACCCCGCATCTTCGATACCGATTCGAATTATTCGTTCGACGCCACCGAAACCGAGCCGCCGAACACCAATTCGTTCTTCGGGCAGGGCGGCTACGCGGTGTGGGCCAGCGACAACACCGCGCGAAAAGTCCGCGGCTGCATCATCATCAGTTCGGGGCTGGGGACCGACGTGACCAAGTGCCTCGACATGAAGTTCGAGTAGCCCGTCATTCCGGGGCGCGCGGCTTCGCGCGAGCCCGGAATCCATAACCACGATCGGCGGTTATGGATTCCTGGCCCACGCCAAGTGGGCGTGTCCCGGAATGACGGAGATGGTTTACTCCGGCTTGATGCCGGCGAACTTTGCGACCTTGCCCCACTTCTCGGCTTCCGCGAGCACGTAGGCCTGCATGTCCTCGGGGCTTCCGCCGGCCGGTTCGGCGCCGAGCTTGCGCAGGCGCGCGATGCCGTCCTCGGTCTTGAGGAACTTGTCGACGCTGGCATTGAGCCGGCTGATGATCTCTTTCGGCGTCTTCGCCGGCGCGCCGATGGTGAACCACGAGGCCGCCTCGTAGCCGGGCACGCCGGCCTCCGCAATGGTCGGAAGCTCCGGCAGCAACGGCCAGCGCGTCGTGGTGGACACCGCAAGCGGCCGGATCTGGCCGCCTTCGGCGAAGGGTTGCGCCGCCGGCAGATTGTCGATCATCAGCTGGACGCGGCCGGCGATCAGGTCGGTCAGCGCCGGCGCGCTGCCCTTGTAGGGGACGTGGGTCATGTCGACGCCGGTCATCGACTTGAACAGTTCGGTGGACAGATGTGCGGTGCTGCCGAGCCCGGGCGTGCCGTAGAACAATTCACCCGGCTTGGATTTGGCATGGGCGATCAATTCGGCGACCGATTTGACCGGCAGCGAATTGGTCACCGAACACAAATTGGGCACCCGCGCGATGATGATCACCGGCGCGATGTCCTTGACCTGGTCGTAGGTCATCGCCTTGAACACGAACTGGTTGATGGCGTGCGTGCCCGGCGTGCCGACAATGAAGGTGTAGCCGTCGCCTTCGGACTTGGCGACAAAATCGGCGGCGATGTTGCCGCCGGCGCCGGCCTTGTTCTCGACGATGAATTGCTGGCCGAATTCCTCGGACACTTTTGCCGCGACCACCCGCGCCAGGATGTCGGTGGTGCCGCCGGCCGCGAACGGCACCACCAGTTTCACCGGCCGGGTCGGCCATTCGGCGGCGCGTGCCTGGCGCGGCAGCAGCGGCAGCGCGCCGAGCGCGACGCCGCCGATCAGGATGGAGCGGCGGGTAGGGCGCGGCGTAACGGGATTTCGCATGTCGGTATGTCCTTATTTTGCGATCAACTTTGGCCACGTCGTCCCGGCGAAGCCCGGGACCCAACCGTCGCTGTGGGTAGAAGAGTTCGTGCTCGTCACCTCTCCCGCAGGGAGAGGTCGGCTCGCATCGTCAGATGCGAGACGGGTGAGGGGTTAAGGTCTATCGAGGGAGCGTAACCCCTCACCCGGATTGCTTCGCAATCCGACCTCTCCCTGCGGGAGAGGTAAGGGGCGCCGCGGCACGACCTTTCATTCAGCTCCAAGCACGATGGTTGATGGGTCCCCGCCTTCGCGGGGACGACAGCGGAGTTTTATCCCCCGACGCCCTTTTCCTTGAAATATTTCAGCGCGCCGGGATGGAACGGCACCGGCGAACGATCCTGCACCTGGTTGTCGAGCGAGAAGCTTTCCGCCTCCTTGTGCACGGCGACGATGTCGGCCTTCTTCTCCACCAGCGTCTTGACGATCGCGTAAGCGTCGTCGTTGCTCATCTTGTCGCCGGTGACGATCAGGTTCCAGACTTCCGCGATCGCGTTGTCCTTGTCCTGGCCGGGATAGGCACCGGCCTTGATGGTGCTGGAAGTGTAAAGCTTGCCGTATTTGGCATTCATCTTCGCGACCGTGTCGCCATGGTCGATCAGCTTCATTTTCATGCCCGGCGTTGCGGCGAGGTCGGTGACCGCGGCGGTCGGGATGCCGCCGACCCAGAAGAACGCGTCGATCTTGCGGTCCTTGATGGCGTTGACCGACTCGGCAACGCCGAGCCGCTCGCGCTTCATGTCCTTGTCCTTGTCAAGGCCGGCCGCCTCGATGACGCGGAACGCCATGATTTCGGTGGCGCCGCCCGGCGATCCGGTCGAGACGCGCTTGCCTTTCAGGTCGGCAAGCGTTTCGATGCCGGTGCCCTCGACGGTCACCACATGCATGCGGTTCGGGTAGACCACCAGCAGCGTCTGCAGCGCCACCTTGTTGCCCTTGAATTTTTCCTGGCCCTGCAGCGCGTCCAGCGCGGCGTCCGCCATGGTGAAGGCCATTTCGCTCTGGCCGGCGCCGATCAGTTTCAGATTATCGATCGAGCCGCCGGTGACTTCGGCCGTGGCCGTCATGTTGGGAAGCGCCTTCGACAGCACGTTGGCGACGGCGCCGCCGAGCGGATAATAGACCCCGCCGGTGCCGCCGGTGCCGATCGACATGGTTTTCTGCTGGGCATGAACGATGCCGACGAGCGCGAGGCCTGCGGAAAGCGCGACGGCCAGCATCGCCGCGGTTTTTTTCATTCTCGTCATCATCGCGTCACTCCCTTTGACTCAACTTGTTGCGGCCGGTCTTGGCGTCGCCGGCGTTCTGTATTGCCACAGCAGCACGCCCAGGCCGATGACCAGCCCGGGCACGTAGGTATAGCTGATGTCGCGCCCGATGATCCATTCGACGATGGCCTCGATCAGGCTCGGAAACACCAGCAGCAATCCCGATAGCAGAAGCAGGCCGCGCTCGATCCGCGTATTTTGTCGCAGCGCCCAGTTTTGCGCCACCGCGGCCAGCGCCACCAGCCCCAGCGTGGTCTTGATGGTGATCTCGACAATGTCGACCCACGAGCCGCCCTTGGGGATCGCAAGCAGCAATCCCGCTCCTTGCGGATCCAGCACGAACACGAACGGCACCAGGAACGCCGGCAGCGTATATTTCCACGATTGCAGCGTGGTCCTGTAGGGATCGCCGCCGCAGATCGCCGCCGCCGCGAACGGCGACAGCGCGGTCGGCGGCGACACTTCCGACAGCACGGCGTAATAGAAGATGAACATATGCGCGGCGTAGTCCGGCACGCCGAGTTTGATGAGCGCGGGGGCGGCGATCACCGCGCAAATGATGTAGGACGCCGTCACCGGCACCGCGAGGCCGATGATCCACACAATCAGCGAGGTGTAGATCGCGGTCAGCAGCAGGCTGCCGCCGGCATAGCTGATGACGATGGAGGAGAATTTGAGCCCGAGCCCGGTCAGCGTCACCACGCCGACCACGATGCCGGCGCAGGCGCAGGTGGTGGCGGCATTGAGCGCGCCGATCGAACCGTCCGCGAGTGCGCGCACCAGCTTCTTGGGCACCAGCGCCGTCTCCCTGCGCAGGAAGCTCAGCGCGAACGTGACGACCGTGGCGTAGAACACCGACAGCGACGGCGAGTAGCCGACCACCATGAACACCACCACCGCCAGCAGCGAGATGAAGTGGAAGCCGTAACGCCGGGTCATCTGGCCGAGCGACATTTCCGGCGTAAAGGTGACGTCCCTGGCGCCGAACTTCTTGGCGTCCAGTTCGACCATGATCAGCAGCGACAGGTAATAAAGGCAGGTCGGGATCGTCGCCATCCAGATCACGTCGAGATAACTGATCTTGAGAAACTCGGCGATCAAAAACGCGGCCGCCCCCAGCACCGGCGGCGACAGGATGGCTCCGAGGCCGCCGGCGGCGAGCAACCCGCCGGCGGCGTTCTTCTCGAAGCCGGCTTTGGCCAGCATCGGATAGGCCACGGTGCCGATCATCACCGTGGTGGCGACGCCAGACCCGGACGGTCCGCCGAGCAGGAACGAGGACAGCACCACGGTGCGTCCGGCGCTGTTCGGCTTGCCGCCCATCAGCGCCAGCGAGAAATCGATGAAGAATTTGCCGGCGCCGGATTGCTGCAGGAACGCGCCGTAAATCGTGAACAGGATGATGAGCGTTGCCGATACGTCGACCGCGACGCCGAAAATGCCCTCCAGCGTGATGAAGAGATGACCGACCAGCCGCGGCAGGTCGTAGCCGCGATGGGTCCAGGGGGCCGGCAGATGCGGACCGAGCATCGCATAGGCGATGAAGAACAACGAGACCACCGGCATGATCGGTCCGGTGGTGCGCCGCGTCGCCTCCAGCAGCAGCACGATGAACACGATGCCGATGATGACGTCGAGGCGCTCCGGCGAAGTGGCGCGGTCGGTAAAGTCGTCGCCGCCCCACAGCGCATAGCCGATGGTAGCAACCGCGAAAATGCCGGGAAGGATATCCCACCAGCGTACGCGGTTGCGGAACCGCATCGCCACCGGAAACAGCAGGAAACTCAGGACCAGCGTGAACGCCACATGGGTGTAGCGCAGTTCCTGGGTCGGAACGATTGCGTAGGCGGCATAGAGATGGAACAGGCTCATCACCACGGCGATCGCGGTCGAGATTTTCCCCGCCCAGCCCATCAGGCGGTTAGCGGCGCCCTCTTCGGCCTCGACGAAGGATTCCGCCTTGAGCAGGGCTTCGTCGGAGACGACCACCGTCTCTGCTTCGGGCGGCGACGCGCCGGTGGGTGAAATATCTGCAGCCATGTTTCCCCGCGAGGCGGGACCCTGTCCCAACGCTTTCAGTTGCGGCGCATTGAGGCCGGATTGGCGAGAACTGGCAAGAGGTTCCCGCACCGACTTTGGGCGCATGGCGCCACCCCGTCGAAGCAGCGGGTCTGTTGGCCGATGGCATGGGTTGACATTGGCGTCGGTCCGTCCACTTTCCCGGCCAAATTTTCAGGGAGACAACCGCTCATGACCTCGAAGCTTTTTGCCGCAGCCGTTGCGGGTTCGGTAGCCCTTTCAGCGCCCGCGGCGCAAGCGCAGTCCTTCATCAACGTGCTGACCGGGGGAACCTCGGGCGTGTATTATCCGCTCGGCGTCGCGATCGGTAAGATCTACAGCGACAAGATTCCGAACGTCAAAACCCAGGTGCAGGCCACCAAGGCGTCGGTGGAGAATCTGGTGCTGCTGCAGCAGGGCCGCGGCGAACTCGCTTTTACACTGGGCGATTCGTTGAAAGCCGCCTGGGAGGGCGACGAGGAGGCCGGTTTCAAGTCCAAACTGGACAAGCTGCGCACGATCGGCGCGATCTATCCGAACTATATCCAGATCGTCGCCACCGCGGAGAGCGGCATCAAGACCCTCGCCGACCTCAAGGGCAAGAGCCTGTCGGTCGGCGCGCCGAAATCCGGCACCGAACTCAATTCGCGCGCGATCCTGGCCGCGGCGGGCTTGAGCTACAAGGACCTCGGCAAGGTGGAATACCTGCCCTTCGCCGAATCCGTCGACCTGATGAAGAACCGCCAGCTCAACGCCACGCTGCAATCGGCGGGCTTAGGGGTGGCCTCGCTGAAGGATCTGTCGACCTCGAGCGAGATCACCGTGGTGTCGGTTCCAAAGGAGGTCGTCGACAAGATCGGCCCGCCCTTCGTCTCGGTGAACATCCCGGCCAATACCTATACCGGCCAGGACAAGGACGTGCCGACCGCGGCGGTCGTGAACTACCTGGTGACCAGTACCAAGGTCTCGGACGACCTCGCCTACCAGATGACAAAGCTGATCTTCGAGTCGCTGCCGGAACTGGCCAACTCCCATGTCGCCGGCAAGGAGATCAAGCTGGAAACCGCAGCCCAGGGCAGTCCGGTTCCGCTGCACCCCGGCGCGATCCGGTATTACAAGGAAAAGGGACTTATTAAGTAAGCTATACGGCCTTATTGATAGTCTATAAGGAACGTCATGGCCGGGCTTGTCCCGGCCATCCACGTCTTTGGACCTTCCGTGAAGAAAGACGTGGATGCCCGGGACAAGCCCGGGCATGACGGACCAGAGATTTCCGAACGTGCTATGATCGGCTCCTACGGGGGCGGGGACGAAACACAATGCTGCAAACCGAGGGCACCGAGGGCCCCATCAAGGTCGAATTCGACAATTTCGAACACGGCTTTCCGGAAGGTTTTGGGCCCGGCGGATGGGGTCATCTCGCCTATGCCGTCGGCATCGCCTTCGCAGCCTTCCAGCTTGTGATCGCGGCATGGAACATCCTGCCGAGCCAGGTGGTGCGCGGCGTCCATGTCGGCTTCCTGATCCTGATGACGTTCGGCCTGATCGGCAATTTCACCGCGAAGAGCAATGCCGGCCGCGCCGCCGGCTGGCTCATCGGCAGCGTCGGATTCCTGTGCGGCCTGTATCAGTGGATTTTCTACGCCGACCTGATCGCACGCGACGGCGATCCGACCCGGCTCGATCTGGTCGTCGGCACCTTGCTGGCGGTGCTGATCTTCGAGGGCACGCGGCGGCTGATGGGGCTGGCGCTGCCGCTGATGTGCGGCGTCTGTATTATGTACTGGTTTTTCGGCCAGTATCTGCCGGCGCCGCTCAATCATCGCGGCTACGACTTCGATCAGGTCATCACCCATCTGTCCTATGGCACCGAAGGTTTTTATGGGGTGCCGATCTACGTCTCTGCCACCTACATCTTCCTGTTCATCCTGTTCGGCTCCTTCCTGGAGCGGGCCGGCATGATCCAATTGTTCACCGATGTTTCGCTCGGGCTATTCGGCGGCACCCGCGGCGGGCCGGCCAAAGTCGCGGTGTTCGCTTCCGGCATGATGGGCACGATTTCCGGATCGGGCGTCGCCAATGTCGTCACGGTGGGCCAGTTCACAATTCCCCTGATGATCAAGTTCGGCTATCGCCGCGCGTTTGCCGCCGGCGTCGAGGCCACCGCCTCGATGGGCGGACAGATCATGCCGCCGGTGATGGGCGCGGTCGCCTTCATCATGGCGGAGACACTGGGCGTCGATTACTCGGTGATCGTCAAGGCCGCCGTTATTCCGGCCGTGCTGTATTTCGCCTCGGCGTTCTGGATGGTGCATCTGGAAGCCGGCAAGCACGGTCTGGTCGGCATGAAGCGGTCGGAAATTCCGAGCGCCTGGAAGGCGCTGGTGGCCCGCTGGTACCTGGTGTTGCCACTGGCCGCCCTGGTCTACATGCTGTTCGAGGGCTTTACGCCGCTCTACGCCGGCACCATGGGGCTGTCGCTGACGGTGGCGTTGATCCTCGGCGCCAGCATCACGCTCGGCTTCTCCTCGACGGCGTTGCGCTACATCTTCTGGCTCGGCCTCGCGCTGGTGGTCGCCGCGGTATCGCGCAACGGCCTCGACATTGTGCCGATCGCCTGCATCATCGCCGCGCTGGTGCTGATCTCCGCCGTCACGCGCGGCGGCCGTGCCACGCTGGCGGCGTGCCGGGATTCGCTCGCCGACAGCGCCAAGTCGGCGCTTACCGTGGGCATGGCCTGCGCCATCGTCGGCACCATCATCGGCATGATGACGCAGACGGGGGTCGGCACCATCTTCGGCGGCTGGGTGATCGGGCTCGGCGAGAAGAGCCTGTTCCTCGCGCTGGTGATGACCATGTTCCTGTCGATCCTGCTCGGCACGGGCATCCCGACCATTCCGACCTACATCATCACCGCGGCGCTGGCCGCACCCGCGCTGGCAAAGCTCGGCGTGCCGCTGATCGAAAGCCACATGTTCGCGTTCTATTACGGCATCATGGCCGACCTCTCGCCGCCGGTGGCGCTGGCGGCGCTGGCCGCGGCGCCGATCGCAAAAGAAAATCCCGACAAGATCGGCTGGGAGGCGATGCGCATCGCGCTGGCCGGCTATGTGATCCCCTTCATCTTCGTCTATTCCCCTGCCTTGATGCTGCAGGCGGGCGACCCGATGGAAGCCCAACTCGGGTTCTATGGCGCCGTCGTGTTTGCGACCTTCAAGGCGCTGATCGCGATCGGCCTGTTCGGCATGGTGGCGATCGGATTTTTGTTTGCGCGCATGACGCTCGCTGAACGCGTGCTGTCTTTTGCCGCGGCGCTTTGCCTGCTCGGCGACTTCCGCTTCAGCGATACCGCCGGATTCGGGATCGCGATCGCCATCGTGCTGTGGCAATGGCGGCAGCGGCGACCCGGCCGCGCGGTCCCGGCTTGAGCCTCTGTCTCGCCTCGGCCGGCATCGTCAAGACGTTGGCGCTCGCGGCGTTCACGCTGGCCTGGACCCATTCGATCGAGAAGGTCGAGTGGCAGGAAGACTGGCGCGTCACTCGCGACGGCCTCGAACTGGTGCACGCGCGTGTAAAAGGCTCCGGCGCCGGCATGGAGCCGCCGCCGGATGCGCGGCTGGTCGACGGCTGGTTTCAATGGCAGCCGCGACGCGCTGCGATGCCGGAAGTGGTGCTGGGCAATTCAGGCGCGGCGGGGGAGTGGCGGTTGTGCACGGACGGACATTGCCGGACGCTGTCGGAGATTTTCGGGCTTCCCATCGGCTCAAATGTGACCACGATGAGCGCATGTAATCCCTAACCCCGTCATTCCGGGGCGCGCCCTCTTTGGCGCGAGCCCGGAATCCATAACCCCCGGTCGTGGTTATGGATTCCGGGCCTGCGCCAAGAGGCGCATCCCGGAATGACGATAAAGATGGAGACCTCGATGCCACGGCTCAAGGGCAAGACAGCGATGGTGGTCGGCGCCGGCTCGATCGGGCCGGGCTGGGGCAATGGCAAGGCGACCGCGGTGACGTTCGCGCGCGAGGGCGCGCAGGTGCTTTGCGTCGACCGCAACGGCGCCGCCGCCGAAGAGACAGCAAGCATCATCCTGTCCGAAGGCGGCACCGCGCTCGCGTTCACTGCCGATGTCAGCAAGGCCGCCGATGTCGAAGCCATGGTCGCGGCGTGCCTCAAGGCCTACGGCCGCATCGACGTGCTGGACAACAATGTCGGGATCGCGGAGATGGGCGGCGTCACCGAGGTGTCGGAGGGGGACTGGGACCGCGTGTTCGCGGTCAATCTGAAGAGCGCATTCCTCGCCATGAAGCACGTCATCCCGGTGATGACGCGGCAGGGCGGCGGCTCGATCATCAACATCTCCTCGATTGCCTCGATCCGTCATCTCGGCATCTCCTATGTCAGCTACGCCACCACCAAGGCCGCGATGAACCAGATGACCCGAACCACCGCGGTGGAGTTCGCAAGCAAGCACATCCGGGTCAACGCCATCCTGCCCGGCCTGATGAAAACCCCGATGGTCGAACACTCCGCAGGTCTCGCCGCGAGCTATGCCGCGGGCGACGTCGAGGCGATGTGGCGGGCCCGCGACGCCCAGGTGCCGATGGGCCACATGGGCGATGCATGGGACGTCGCGAACGCGGCGCTGTTCCTCGCGTCGGATGAGTCGAAATATGTCACGGGGATCGAGCTGGTGGTCGACGGCGGGATCACCTGCAAGGTGGGGTGATTCCGTTCCCCGGACGCAGCGCAGCGTGTAGCTCTTGCGAAACGGTGCGCTGCAGAGCCGGCGCGAACGCCGGCGCTTGGTACGGTCCCGGTTCTGCGAAGCGGCATGAAGAATGCCGCATCGCGCCCGGGAAACGGAGCTACCCCTGTGCGCTGAGCTCCGCCCAGTCGAGTTCCTCCTCCAGGGTGTGAAACGCATCGTCGCCGATGATTTCGGACTGGCGCAGCGCCAGGATCGAGCGCCGGGCAGCGGCGATGGCGCGGCGGCGCAGCGGATCGGCCGGAAGTTCGCGCGACGACACGCCGCCATCGGGATCGCTTTCGGCGCGGATCAGCAGTTCGCGGTATTCGAGCCTGAGGATTTCCGCCACTTCCGACGGGTCGCCGTCGATCTCCTCGAGCGCGGCGCGATAGGCGACGGCGCGGGCGCGCCCGACTTCGGTGGCCACCGGATTCTCGTCCCGCAGATGCAGCGCCGAGATCAGCGGCCGCAGCGTCAGGCCCTGGATCACCAGCGAGCCGAGCACGACCGCGAATGCGGTGAGCAGGATGAGGTCGCGCTGCGGAAACGGGTCCGGCAGCGCGAAGGCAGCCGCCAGCGTGACGATGCCGCGCATCCCGCACCATGAAACAACGATGCCGCCCTGGACAGTGGGCGCGGCCATCGGCCGGCGCGGATGAAAACCCCGGTACGCGATGCTCAGCCGCAACACGGTATTGTAAGACATCACCCAGACGATGCGCGTGAGAATGACCGCGCCGAGCACGGCGGCGGCGACCAGGCAGTAGTGCAGCCGCAGCGGCTGATCCAGCCGCTCCCAGATCGGCCGGAGCTGCATGCCGATCATCACAAAGGCCAGCACGTTGAGCACGAACACGGCCGTATCCCACACCGCATAGGAGGGCACCCTCAAGCGCGCCGGCGTCCGCCCCGGCACGACGCGCGCAAGCGTGATGGCATAAGCGACGATGGTCAGGATACCGGACAGTCCGACATGTTCGGCAACGATCCACACCGTAAAGGTGCCGGCGAACTGCACGATGATCGCGCTCGGCGCATCCGTAATCCGCCGCGTCAGCGTCGTCGACAGCTTTGCGAACAGGAATCCGGCGATCAGGCTTCCTGCCAGCGTCAGTATGATCGTGGGCGCGAACGCGTTCCATCGAAAATGCTCCACCGCCACGGCGGCGACGGCGACGCGATAGATCAACAGCGCGCTGGCGTCGTTGAGCAGGCTCTCGCCTTCAAGGATTTTCAGCAGCCGATAGGGCAGCTTGACCTGGCGCAGGATCGCGGTTGCGGCCGCGGCATCCGGCGGTGCCACGATGGCGCCGAGCGCAATCGCGGCCGCCCATGGCATGCCGGGGACCAGCCAGCGCGCGAGAACGGCGACCGCGGCGGTGGTGAGACCGACCGCGATGAACACCAAAGTGGAGACCGGCAACCAGTTGTCGCGGAGGTCGCGCAGCGAGGTGTCGAACGCGGCGTCGAGCAGCACCGGAGCCACGAACAGCGCCAGCGCCAGATCCGGGTCCAGCGTCCATGAGGGGCTGCCCGGCAGGAAAGCCAGGAATACGCCGCCGAGCGCGAGAAAGGTCGGATACGGCACCTTGGCGCGGCGGGCCAGCGCCGACAACAGCACCGCGCCGAGCAGCAGGCCGATGATCCATTCGAAGGTTAGCAAACCTGAAATCCTCGCGTACGCGCCCGGCAACTTAGCATCTTTTTTTGCGAGCCACACATTCAACCGTCATCCTGAGGAGCCGCGCTCGTGCGCGGCGTCTCGAAGGATGGGCAGCAGCGCATGCTTCCATCCTTCGAGGCTCGCCGAAGTCGGCGAGCGCCTCAGGATGACGGCGAGGTGTGAATCCGGTAGAGCTTGACCCGGACATCCATCGAGACAAAGTTTTTTTGATGGATTGCCGGATCAAGCCCGGCAATGACGGAGAGCATAAGCAAAGGCCCGGAGACACGCCATGAACGTCCACGACAAGAGCCGCTACCACGAGGTTCATGCGCGCTCGCTAGCCGACCCGCAAGGGTTTTGGGGCGAGGCGGCGGCCGAGATCGACTGGATCGAGCCGGCGAAAAAAATCTTCGATCCCGGGGTCGGGCTCTATGGCCGCTGGTTCGCGGGCGCGGTGGTCAACACCTGCTACAACGCGCTGGACCGCCATGTCGCGGGCGGACGGGCCGACCAGCTGGCCCTGATCCACGATTCGCCGCTGGCAAATCCGTCGGGGCCAAGCACCGTCACCAAATTCACCTATGCCGAACTATTGCGCGAGGTGCAGACGCTCGCCGCCATCATGCAGGATTTCGGCGTCGGGAAGGGCGATCGCGTCATTCTCTATATGCCGATGGTGCCGGAAGCGATGATGGCGATGCTGGCCTGCGCGCGGATCGGCGCGGTGCATTCGGTGGTGTTCGGCGGCTTTGCCGCCAAGGAGCTGGCCACCCGCATTGAAGATGCAAAGCCGAAGCTGATCTTGTCCGCCAGCTGCGGGCTCGAGCCCGGCCGCCTCGTACAGTACAAGCCGCTGCTCGACGAGGCGATAAAGCTGTCCAGCGTCAAGCCCGATGCCTGCATCATCCTGCAGCGGCCGCAGCAGTCATGCGATCTCATTGCCGGCCGCGATCATGACTGGGCCGAACTGCGCGGCAAAGCCATCGCGGCGAAAAAATCCGCCGCCTGCGTGCCGGTGCTGGCGACCGATCCGCTCTACATCCTCTACACCTCGGGCACCACCGGAAAGCCGAAAGGCGTGGTGCGCGACAATGGCGGCCATCTGGTCGCGCTGAAATGGTCGATGTTCAATCTCTACGGCGTGAAACCCGGCGAGGTCTGGTGGTGCGGAAGCGACATCGGCTGGGTGGTCGGCCACAGCTACATCATCTACGGTCCGCTGTTTCATGGCGCGACTTCGATCATGTATGAGGGCAAGCCGATCGGCACCCCGGATGCGGGCGCGTTCTGGCGGGTGATCTCGCAGCATGGCGCGGTGGCGTTGTTCACCGCGCCGACCGCGTTCCGCGCCATCCGCAAGGAAGACCCGGACGGCAAATTCATCCGGCAGTACGACCTGACAAAGTTCCGCACGCTGTTCCTGGCCGGCGAGCGCGCCGACCCCCCGACGGTGGACTGGGCCGAGAGGCAGCTGAGGGTGCCGGTGATCGATCACTGGTGGCAGACCGAAACCGGCTGGTGCATTGCCGGCAATCCCATTGGCCTCGGCATGCTGCCGGTAAAACACGGCTCGCCGACGGTGCCGATGCCCGGCTATCAGGTCGACGTGGTCGACGAGGCGGCAAAGCCTTTGCCCGCCGGCAGCATGGGCTCGATCGTCATCAAGCTGCCGATGCCGCCGGGCTGCCTGCCGACGCTGTGGGAACAGGACGCGCGCTGCAAGGAGGCCTATTTCAACGAATTCCCCGGCTACTACAAAACCTCCGATGCCGGCTACAAGGACGACGACGGCTACATCTACGTCATGGGCCGCACCGACGACATCATCAACGTCGCCGGCCACCGCCTCTCCACCGGGGGCATGGAGGAAATTCTGGCCTCGCATCCTGACGTCGCCGAATGCGCGGTGCTCGGCATCAAGGACGCCATCAAGGGCGAGGCGCCGTGCGGCTTCGTGGTGCTGAAGGCGGGCGTGACGCGCGAAGCGTCCGAGATCGAAAAGGAAATCGTGGCGCTGGTGCGCGAGAAGCTCGGGCCGGTCGCGGCATTCAAGCTGGCGATCACGGTGGCGCGGCTGCCCAAGACCCGCTCGGGCAAAATCCTGCGCGGCACCATCAAGAAGATCGCCGATGGCGACGACTGGACCATGCCTGCGACCATCGAGGATCCGAAGGTGCTGGAGGAAATTCAAGGCGCGTTGAAGGGGCGGGTGTAGCAATATTCGTCATGCCCGGGCTTGACCCGGGCATCCATCGCGCAAAAACGCCTTGATTTGGATGGATTGCCGGGTCAAGCCCGGCGATGACGACGTGGAAACGGACGGAATACGAATGCAATCCAGGTCAGCGATACGTTACATTGCAGTGACACTCACCGCCCTAGCGCTCACCGCCTGCGCGTCCCGCAACGATGTCCCCGTCTCCGGCCTCGGCGAGGACGACGACGCGATCTGCCGCGCCAACGGCGTGGTCGTCGGCTCCTCCGAATACGTCGCCTGCCGCAAGAACCGCGACGTCCAGCGCGGCAACGCCGCGGCCAAGGCCGACCGCGCGCAGCGCAATTTGAGCGAAACGATGATCAACACGCCGTACAAGCCGTAGCCGTCGTCCCGGCGAACGCCGGGACCCATCAACCACCGTGCCTGAGACGGTGTGAAGAAGATGCAACGTCGCGCCCTAACACGAACGTCACGGCGTATGGGTCCCGGCGTTCGCCGTGACGACAAACGAAGGAGGCCATCATGAACGAAGACACCTTCAACTCAAGCCTGCGTGGGTTCTTGAAGAAAGTGGGCATCACCTCGCAGCGCGAGATCGAAAAAGCCGTGCGCAACGCTATCGCCGACGGCCGCTTGAAGGGCCACGAGAAGCTGCCGGCGAAGATGGTGCTGACGGTGGATGGCGTGAGCTTGACGCACGAGATTACGGACGAGATCAAGCTCGGATAAGTGGAACGCGATATCTTAACGCGCCGTCCCCGCTAAGGCGGGGACCCATACGCCCAGAATTTTCAATTGAAATGAGGTGCGGCAACACGCGTTATGGAGCCGCGACACGGCGGTCATGGGTCCCCGCCTTCGCAGGGACGACTCGTGGAGAGGGCGCAGCAACGACTCGCGGCGCACGCGCCTCACTCCTCGTTCTTCTTTCCCCCGATCGTCTTCAGCTTGGCGAACACAGCATCGACATTGAGGTCGTCCTGCTGCTTCTCGGTCGGCTCAAACTCCGGCTCCTTGCGCGTGGTCTCGGAGGCCGGCAGCAGCGTCGCGCCGCCGTAAGCCTGGTCGGCCGGCTTTTCCTTGGCTGCGCGCTGAACCTCGAAATCGAGTTCGATCTGCGAGCAGAGGCCCAAGGTCACCGGGTCCATCGGCGTCAATGTCGAGGCGTTCCAGTGGGTGCGGTCGCGCACGCTGGCGATGGTGGTCTTGGTGGTGCCGACCAGCCGCATGATCTGGCTGTCCTTCAATTCCGGATGGTTGCGCACCAACCACAGGATCGCGCTCGGCCGCTCGTGGCGGCGGGACACCGGCGTATAGCGCGGGCCCTTCTTCTTGGCGGCCGGCGGCAAGGCCACCTTGCTCTCGGAAAGTTTCAGGCGATAGTTCGCGTCCTTCTCGCCCTTTTCGATCTCCTCCCGGGTGAGCTGACCGGTCGAAATCGGATCCATGCCCTTGATGCCTTGCGCGGCGTCGCCGTCGGCGATGGCACGGACCTCCAGCGGGTGCATTTTGGTGAAATCGGCAACCTGGTCGAACGACAGCGCCGTATTGTCGACCAGCCACACGGCCGTCGCCTTCGGCATCAGCGGTGCATTGCTCATGGCAAATCTCCTTTGCGCTTCGCCCACCTTTTTCAGGCGAAGCCGGTATTTTCGTCGGTAAAGACGGGAATTACGCCCTATATAAGCCGTCCAGGGCGGACGGCGCAATGGTTTGCTGGGTCGGCCTTGACAGCGCCCAAAAGCCGTCCCAAGTGCTTTAGCGAAATCGTTCTTTAGCGAATTCGCCATTACGCCCTAATCGACCGTTCCCTGCCTGCCGGAGAGGGCTGATTCGGTCCGGAATTGCCCCAAATGCCAGCCAAACCGCCCCTGAAGATCGTGCTTTGCTCGCCAAGGGGTTTTTGCGCCGGGGTGGTGCGTGCAATCGACACCGTGGAACGGGCGCTCACCATCTACGGCGCCCCGGTTTATGTCCGCCATGAGATCGTGCACAACAAATATGTCGTGGACAGCCTGCGCACCAAGGGCGCGATTTTCGTCGAGGAACTGGCGGAAATCCCCGACAATACCAATGCGCCTGTGGTGTTTTCCGCCCACGGGGTACCCAAATCGGTTCCCGCCGACGCCCGCGCCCGCAATTTCTTCTCGCTCGACGCCACCTGTCCGCTGGTCACCAAGGTGCACCGCGAGGCCGCGATCCATTTCAAGCGCGGCCGCGAAATCCTGCTGATCGGACATTCGCATCACCCGGAGGTGGTCGGCACGCTGGGCCAACTCCCCGCCGGCGCGGTGACCTTGATCGAGACCGCGCATGATGCCGCCACCTTCACGCCGAAGGATCCGAACAACCTCGCTTTTGTCACGCAAACGACGCTGTCGATCGACGACACCGCCGAGATCGTGGCGATGCTGAAGGAGAGGTTTCCGAACATCTCCGGGCCCCACAAGGAAGACATCTGCTATGCCACCACCAACCGCCAGCTGGCGGTGAAGAAGGTGGCGCCGGTGGTCGATGCCCTGATCGTGGTCGGCGCGCCGAATTCGTCGAACTCGCAGCGGCTTCGCGAGGTCGCCGAGCGCGAAGGCTGTCCGATCGCGGTGCTGGCGCAGCGCGCCGGCGACCTCGACTGGAGCAAGTTCGAGGGCATCAAGAGCCTCGGCATCACCGCCGGTGCATCGGCGCCCGAAGTGATCGTCGAGGAGATCATGGGCGCGTTCGCGGAACGCTACGAACTGCATGTGGAGACGGTCTCGGCCGCGGAAGAGAACGAATTCTTTCCGTTGCCGCGCTCGCTGCGGCCCGACGCGGCGTAAATCCGATGGCGGTGTATACCGACGTCGCCGCCGACGAGCTTGCGGAATTTCTCAAGCGTTACGACATCGGCGAACTGTTGTCCTACAAGGGCATCGCCGAAGGCGTCGAGAATTCGAATTTCCTGCTGCACACGACGTCGGGCTATTTCATCCTGACGCTTTACGAAAAGCGTGTGGCGAAGAGCGACCTGCCGTTTTTTCTGGCGCTGATGGCGCATCTGGCCGTCCACGGCATAACTTGCCCGCAACCGGTGAAGGACAGAGGCGGCGACGCGCTGGCCATGCTCGCCGGCCGTCCTGCGGCGATCATCACCTTCCTGGAAGGAATCTGGCCGCGCAAGCCGAACGCCGCGCACTGCGCCGGGGTCGGCCAGGTGCTGGCGAAGATGCACCTGGCGGGGCGCGATTTTCCCATGTCGCGCGCCAACGCGCTGTCGGTGTCCGGCTGGCGTCCGCTGCTTGATGCGGCCTCCTCGCGTGCCGACGAGTTGCAGAACGGCTTGCGCGACTTCATCTCGGCCGAGCTCGACGCCCTCGAAAGCGGCATCTGGCCGGTGCATCTGCCCAAGGGCGTGATCCACGCCGACCTGTTTCCCGATAATGTGTTTTTCCTCGGCGAAAAGCTTTCCGGCGTCATCGATTTCACCTTCGCCTGCAACGACATTCTCGCCTACGACATTGCGATAACGCTCAATGCCTGGTGCTTCGAGGCCGATCACTCCTTCAACGTCACCAAGGCGCGCGCGTTTCTGGGCGGCTATGGCCGCGAACGAAAACTCTCCGAGGCCGAGCAGGACGCGTTGCCGCTTTTGGCGCGCGGCGCCGCTTTAAGGATTCTGCTGACGCGCCTGGTCGACTGGTTCAACGTTCCGCCCGGCGCGCTGGTGCGGCCGAAGGATCCGCTGGAATATGTCCGCAAGCTCCGCTTTCAGCAGAGCGTGAACAGCATCCGCGATTACGGCGTCGAGCAGTCGGGACTCGTGGCGTGAATTCTCCCTCGGTCATCATTCACACCGACGGCGCCTGCTCGGGCAATCCGGGGCCTGGCGGCTGGGGCGCGATCCTGAAATTCGGCGAGGTCGAAAAGGAATTGAAGGGTTTTGAGGCGCACACCACCAACAACCGCATGGAGCTGATGGCCGCGATCTCGGCGCTGGAGGCGCTGCAGAAACCATGCACCGTCGATCTCTACACCGACAGCCAGTATGTCCGTCAGGGCATCACCGGCTGGATCCATGGCTGGAAGAAGAACGGCTGGCGCACCGCTGACAGGAAGCCGGTCAAGAATGTCGAGTTATGGCAGCGCCTCGATGCCGCGCTAAAGTCGCATCAGGTGCGCTGGCACTGGGTCAGGGGCCACGCCGGCCATGACGCCAACGAACGCGCCGATCAGCTGGCGCGCGATGGCGTGGCGATGGCAAGGTTGAAGGTATAGGCGCCGCGCACACCACTCGTCATCACCCGCGAAAGCGGGTGACCCAGTAATCGCCGGCGCCAGTGTTTACTGGGTCGCCCGGTCAAGCCGGGCGATGACAATTGTGATTGCCGCGACAGCCTAGCCTACAGCTGCCCGAGCAGCGTCTCGCCGCCGGACACTTCGACCTTGCCGGGCGCCGGTTCGACGTTGAGCTTTTTCACCACGCCGTCTTCCACCAGCATCGAATAACGCTTGGAGCGGATGCCGAGGCCGTTGCCGGAGGCGTCCAGTTCCATGCCGATCGCTTTCGCAAATTCGGCATTGCCGTCGGCGAGGAAGGTCGCCTCATCGCGCTGGTCGGTATCGCGCTTCCACGCATTCATGACGAAGGCGTCGTTGACCGACGTAATGGCAATGGTGTCGACGCCCTTGCCTTTCAGCGCATAGGCATTGAGGAAAATGCTCGGCAGATGCATCTTGTGACAGGTGCCGGTATAGGCCCCGGGCACCGCGAACAGCGCGACCTTCTTGCCCTTGAAGATATCGTCGGTGCTCTTGACCTGCGGACCTTCCGCCGTCATCACGCGAAATTTTGCTTCGGGCAGCTTGTCGCCGACTTTGATGGTCATCGTTGGTTCTCCTTCAGGATATGCGGATGTCTTAGAGCATTTCGCGGGGGTTTGGAAAGCTGACGAGAATGGAGAAATCGCTCCCGCAACACACGAAGCCGTCATCCTGAGGAGCCGCGCCCTTGCGCGGCGTCTCGAAGGATCGGCCGCAGCGCTCGCTGCCGATCCTTCGAGGCTCGCCGCGATGCGGCGAGCACCTCAGGATGACGGCGGTGTGGGTGGCAACAGCCTCAGGCCGCCGCCTTCTTGTTCTCGTCGCGCAGTTCGCGGCGCAGGATCTTGCCGACATTGGTCTTCGGCAGATCGGTCCTGAACTCGATCTGCTTCGGCACCTTGTAGGCGGTCAGCTGGGTGGCGGCGAACTTGATGATGTCCTCGGCGGTGACGTTCGGATCCTTCTTCACCACGAAAGCCTTGACCGCTTCGCCGGAGCGCGCATCCTCGACGCCGATCACGGCGCATTCCAGCACGCCGGGATGCGCGGCGATGACATCCTCGATCTCGTTCGGATACACGTTGAAGCCGGAGACCAGAATCATGTCCTTCTTGCGGTCGACGATCTTGGTATAGCCGTCCGGTGTCATCACGCCGATATCGCCGGTGCGGAAGTAGCCGTCCGCGGTCATCACCTTGGCGGTCTCGTCCGGCCTGTTCCAGTAGCCCGCCATCACTTGCGGGCCCTTGGCGCAGATTTCGCCGGGCTGGCCGAGCGGCACTTCGTTGCCGTCGTCGTCGCGGATCGAGAGATAGGTCGAGGGCACCGGAATGCCGATCGTGCCGGAGAACCGGTCGGTATCGGCGGGATTGCAGGTCAGCGTCGGCGAGGTTTCCGACAGCCCGTAACCTTCCGACAGCGCGCAGCCGGTGGTCTTCAGCCAGGCTTCCGCGACCGCCTTCTGCGTCGCCATGCCGCCGCCGAATGAAGTCTTGAGCTTGGAGAAATCCAGCTTGTCGAAGCCCGGCGTATGCAGCAGTCCGTTGTAGAGCGTATTGACCGCCGGGAAACTGTTGACCTGGTATTTTGCCAGTTCCTTGATGAAGCCCGGCATGTCGCGTGGGTTGGGGATCAGCAAGTTCACGCCGCCCGCGCGCACCGCCAGCAGGAAACAGGCCGTCAGCGCGAAGATATGATAGAGCGGCAGCGCGCAGACGATGAACAATTGATCGACATGCGGCGGCTTCTTCAGCGCCGGCTGCAGCCAGGCGTCGTTCTGCAGCACGTTGGCGAGAATGTTGCGATGGAGCAGTGTCGCGCCCTTGGAAACACCGGTGGTGCCGCCGGTGTATTGCAGGAAGGCGACATCGTCGGGTGTGAGCTTCGGCTTGTTCAACTTCATGCCCCGGCCGGCTGCGATGGCGTCGTTGAACTTGATCGCACCCGGAATTGAAGACGGCGGCACCATCTTCTTCACCTTGCGCACCACGAAATTGACGATCATGCCCTTGAAGCCGAGCAGGTCGCCCATGCTGCCGATGATGACGTGCTTGACGGCGGTCTTGGCCACCACCTGCTGCACCGTCGGCGCGAAATTCTCCAGCACGATAATGGCCTCGGCGCCCGAATCCTTGAGCTGATGCTCGAGCTCGCGTGGCGTGTAGAGCGGATTGACGTTGACCACCGCGTAGCCGGCGCGCAGCACGGCGGCGGTCGACACCGGATACTGCAATACGTTCGGCATCATCAGCGCGACGCGCGCGCCCTTCTGCAGGCCTTTGCTCTGCAGATAGGCGGCCAGCGCCTGCGACAATTCGTCGAGGTCACGATAGCTGATCGACTTGTCCATGCAGATGAAGGCTTTGCGATCGCTGAATTTCTTGAAGCTCTCCTCCAGCAGTTCGACGAGAGAAGCGTATTGCGTCACGTCGATGTCGGCGGGTACGCCGGCCGGATATTGCTTGAGCCAGATGCGCTCCATGGTATTCCCCCCTCTGAAATTTTCCCGTTCTTTGGCCGGGACCCGTTGTTTCGGCAGAGTATTGAGCAATGCGACGGCCAATGGCAAGCGGCTGCGTGCTCTGGACGCATAAAGGGTCCGAAAAGCAGGATTTGGTCGCCTAAATCGGGCTCAGCCGCGCGGGACAGCCGCGGTCTTTTGACCGGCGGCCGGCTTGGCCTCGCCGGCGGTGCTCTTGGGCGCGGGCTTGGTCGCTGCTTTGGGCTTGGGCGGTTTGACCGCCGCGGCCGCAGGCTTTTCCCCTGGTTTTGCAGCGGCTGCGTGGGGCTTGGCGCTGGCGTGCCTGGCGGCTGGTTTAGCGAGGGATTTGCTATCCTTGCCCTCGGGCTTGGCTTCGGTCTTCGCTTCGGCGGTGGCTACCGGCTTTTTGCCTGCGGCGCCGCCTTTTTTGGCTCGGCGCGGCCGTTGCTGCTCGGTATCCGCGGCCACCGCGGCAATCAGCGCGGGGCCGGTTTTCGTCGGACCGGTGTAGACGACGACGGGCTCCGAAGGCGCAGCTGCGGCAGCAATCATGTCAGATGGCCTGAGCGCCGGCGGCTGCAGGCCCGCGGTGAAGAACGTCACCGCAGTCTCGCCGCTCGTCGATCCCCCCGCATTGTTCGCGATCGTGGTGTCCTCATCCTCGTCGCTGGCCGGCCGCTTGCGCTTTCCGCCGCACATTTCGTCGCGCAGGTTCGGTGGCGACGCGTCGATCGGAGCCAGGTTGTCGACGGTGCCGAGCGCGGGGCGCAGCCAGGTCAGGCCGGTGTTGGCGAAACCGCGATCGAGCAGTTGCGCTGCGCGCACGGCCCGCGCCTTGCCGCTTGAGGCGCCGAGCACCACCGCGATCAGCCGCTTGCCGTTGCGGGTTGCCGAGGCGACAAGATTATATCCGGAAGCGCAGATGAAGCCGGTCTTGAATCCGTCGGCGCCGGGAAAACGGCCGATCAGCTTGTTGAAGTTCTGCGTGACCCTGCGGCCGTAGCGGATCGAGGGGATATGCATGAAATATTCGTATTCCGGCAGGTCGCGCAGGATCGCGCGCGCCAGGATCGCGAGGTCCCGCGCCGAAGTGACCTGGCCTTCCGCGGGCAAGCCGTTCGGATTGACGTAAGACGTCTGCGTCATGCCGAGCCGCTGCGCGGTCTGGTTCATTTGGGCGGAGAATCCGTCGATCGAACCGCCGACGCCTTCGGCCAGCACCGCGGCCATGTCGTTGGCCGATTTCACCATCATCATTTTCAGCGCGTTGTCGACGGTGACCTGAATGCCGGGCCGGAAACCCATCTTGGAGGGTGACTGCGCGGCCGCGGTCGGTGACACCGTCAGCAAAGTGTCAAGCGAGATGCGTCCTTCCTTGACCGCCTTGAGCGTGACATATGCCGTCATCATCTTGGTCACGGATGCCGGATACCAGGGATAGGTAGCGTTCTCGGCCTGCAGCACCTTGCCGCTGTCGGCCTCGACGACCAGCAGCGCCTCCGCCTGTGCCAGGCGCGGAGCAATCGCCGCGGTCGCAAGTCCCGCGACCAGGATCAATCCATTCAACGACGGTTTACGAGGCAGCTTCAGAAAAAAATGCACGATCCGGTTTCCGGTCCTTGGAGACTCACCTCACAGGGGAGGCAGTCGTGGCATCTGACGTTCGGCTTTCAAGCGTCTCCGGCGGCGAACCCAAACCTATACCGCCTTGCAGGTCCGGAATAGAGGCCGCCGGACTAATTCGTGGATGAAAGGGGCCGAATTTCGGCGACGCCTAGATATTCGCAGCCGCTTCGGATGAAGCGAGGCTGGCCCGCGAATTTTCCTGCACCATGAACTGAGCCCGCGCAAGTTCCGCAAAACGGCCGCCTTGCGCGACAAGTTCATCGAAAGTTCCGCTTTCGATCACGCGTCCGGCATCGAACACAAGGATTTTCGTGGCATTGCGTATGGTGGAGAGCCGGTGCGCAATCACGAAGGTAGTGCGTCCCTTCATCACTTCATCGAGGGCGGCGTTGACCTTGGCCTCGGTTACCGCGTCGAGCGCGGAGGTGGCTTCGTCGAGGATCAGGATCGGCGGATTTTTCAACAGCGCGCGCGCGATCGACAGCCGCTGCCGCTCGCCGCCGGACAACATGCGGCCTCGCTCGCCGGCATTGGTCTCGAATTTGAGATCGCCGCGTTCGATAAATTCCAGCGCCTGCGCGCGGGCCGCCGCGACCCGCATTTCCTCCTCGGTGGCATCCGGCTTTCCGACCCGCAAATTATCGGCGATCGAACGGTTGAACAGCAGCGCCTCCTGGAACACCACGCCGATGTTCCGCCGCAACGCCGTCAAGGTGATGCCGCGGACGTCCATGCCATCGATCTTGATAAAGCCGGACTGCGGATCGAAGGCGCGGTGCAGCAGCGCAATCGCGGTGGATTTGCCGGCGCCGGTCGGACCGACCAGCGCAATGGTCTGGCCGGGAAGTGCGGTGAAGGAAAGGTCTTCCACCGCGGGTCGCTTGCCGTCGTAGGAAAACGACACGTCGTTGAATTCGACCAGGCCCGAGAGCCGGCCGGGATCGATGGCATCCGGCCGGTCGCGCACCGCCGGAACGGCGTCGAGCACGTTGAAGAATTCCTGCAGTCGCGGCGCCTCCATGAACACGCTGTTGATGAAGGAAACCACCTGTTCGAGCTTCTGGATCAGCATGGTCGCGAAACTGACGAACATCACGATCTCGCCGACGCTGGTGAGGCCCTGTTCGTGCAGCACGATGCCGACGGTGAAGATCGCGAGCACGGTGATGGTGGTCGAGGCGCGGGTGATCACGGTGACCAGCGCCCACCACGACAGCACGGGCATCTGCACCGCCAGCAGTTTGCTGGAGACAAGGCGCAGGCCCTGCACTTCATCGGTGAGGCGCACGAAACTCTGCACCAGCGCGACATTGCCGAGCGCGTCGGAGGCGCGCGCCGACAGATCGCTGTAATGCTCCTCAACCTCGCTCTGCATGCCGTAGGTCTTGCGCACCACCAGTGTCGTCAGCACGGTGAAAACGACGCAGAGCACGAACAGCAGGATCGCAAGCCGCCAGTTGATATAGAGCGCCAGCGGCAACAGCACGACCAGCGACATGATCGCGGCAAAATGCTCGCGGAAAAAACCGAGCCACAGCCGCCACAGCGAATCGGTGCCGTTCAGCATCACCTTCATCAGCCGGCCGGAATGGGTCCCGGTGTGGAAGGTCAGCGGCAACTGCATGATGTGCTCGAAATAGCTGGTCAGCACCGCCTGGCGCTGGCGATGCGCCAGCTTGTCGGCGTTGAGCGCCACCGCCGCGCCGCACAGGATGGTGAACAGGCCGAATCCGACCCACGCCGCCAGCAGCGGCCATGCCGACGACGACGCCAGCGGGCCTTCGGATGGCTTGCCGGACAGCACATCGACGATCTTGCCGAACAGCACCGGCTCGGCGAACTGCGCGCCGGCCAGCAGCAGGTTGGCGACCGCAAGGATCCAGCCCAGCCGCGCCTCTTTTCCCAATAGCTGCAGGACGCGGAGGTAGAGACGGGGGAGGGACATGCGGTGCGTGCTCAGCGTTGGCGGGGGTCAGGCGACCTTCAGCGTCGGAATCTTGCTGACGTCAACGGTACGCTCCGCATGCCATGTGTCGTAGTCGGCTTGCATTCGAACCCAGATCTCAGGGCCGCCGCCAAACAGCTTGCCTACACGCACCGCTACTTCCGGTGAAATAGGTTTCTTCTCTTCCAGGATGTCATGAAGGTGCTGCCGGGAGATGCCCAGCAGCCGAGCGATCTCGGACTTCGTCTTGCCCGCCGCGAGGATTATGTCCAGACGCAGCAGCGCACCTGGATGGAAAGGGCAGCGGTTGGGATTTCGCCTGGCTTTGTATTGCCTCATGAACTTCTCCTTGCGGGCCTGAGAGAGTACGGCGAGAAGGTTCCTTGTTCAATGAATCAATCGCCCGCTCGACGCGGGCAGGAACGAACCATCGAAAATATCCGTCACCGCGGGTTTGGCGCGGAATTTGACATCCTCCGCCAGCTGATCGACCGATCGCGCAAAACGGGCCGGATCGATGCCGCCGATGCCGCTGCGTTTCACCTCGTCGGTCAGGATGTTGTCAGCGATAACGGCGCGCAGGCGCGCCAGTTCCAGATCGCGCGTTCCGCCTTCCATCTGGGTCAGGACGTCGTCGACCGCACGCGCCGGATCCTTGACGGCGAGCCGCGTGCCGGCAATCACGGCACGCAGAAATCCCTTCACTGCTTCCGGCTTGGCGGCGGCAAATGCCGGATTGACGATCAGCACAAAGCCGTAGGCCTCGCAGCCATAATCGGCATAGCGGAGCACGATGAGGTCGTCCGCGGGCACGCCGCGGTCCCGCAAATTGACTCCTGCCAGATAGGAAAATCCGTTGACGGCATCGACCTGGCCCGCCGCCAGCATGGGCTCGCGCACCGCGGGACTGAATTTCGTCAGCTTTACGCTGGCCAGTTTGATTCCGTTTTGATGCGCCAAGGCCGGCCAGAACCAGATTGAGAAATCACCCTCCGCGACGCCGACGGTTTTGCCGTCGAGGTCGGAGAGCGCGCTGACGCCTCGGCTCTTGCGCGCGATGATGGCGTAGGGGGCCTTGTTGAACAGCACGAACACCGCCTTTAGCGGGGCTGCGTCGGATTTGTCGCGAAAACGCATCAACACATTGATGTCGACCAGCGCCAGATCGCTGCTGCCGGATGCAACACGCGCGATCGTATCCGCGGGACCCGCGGCGATATTGGTAGCGACGCTAAGATTTTCCGAGCGAAACAAGCCGCGGGTCGATGCCAGCACGAACGGGGCATCGCTCGCATCGAGCGGACGGTCGAGGGTAAACTGGATGGCGGTCGGCGGCGCGGTTTCGGCGTGCGCCCCGGTTTGCACGCCGCACACAAGACTGACCGCTATGGCCCAATCGGGAAATCGGGGCAGAAATCGCCGGAGTGCAAATGCTGCGCGCATGAAAAGCACAACTGAAACGCAGGGAAGCCGTTGCGCCCGGCAAGCTTGTTTCGTGGCCATCCGGGCGCCCCGGCACAATGCCTGATCAAACCTGAACCGCAAGTGACTGCCTTTATTCCGCCACCAATCGTTCAGGGTCTTATCCGGACAGGGAACCCAACCCGCGCTCGGTGGTTAGTTCTACCAGGCCTGTCAGGCCAGGTTACGCACCCGGAGGACATCGAGATGTTCACGCGAAAAGCTTTGCTTTCTTCAGTCGGACGAACAGTCGTCCTGGCGAGCGTTACGGCACTGGCGCTGACGGCGTTTGAGCCGTCGACGGCGCAGGCCGGCGCGGCGCCCGCCAAGGGCGTGTCCGCCACATCGGGCACCAGCGATTCTACCGATATCAGCGCGCGCCGGCGCTATTATCGTGGCGGCGGCGGAGCGGCCGCCGCGGCCGCGTTCGCCGGGATCGTCGGCACCGGCCTTGCCATCGCCGCATCGCAGGATCGCGGCTACTACTATGGCGGCCCTGCCTATTATGGCGGCGGGCCGTACGAATCCTACGGCTATTACGCCGGTCCGCCGGCCTATTACGGCGATGGCGGATATTACGGCGGCGGCTATGGTTACCGCACCGGAGTGCCGCACTACCGTGGCCACCCGCTCGCCGGCTGGTAAATGCTGCCGTAACGGATCGCCGGCCGCTCGCGTGGCCCGGCGATTTTGTTTTGCCTGGAGGGACTTGCAACCCTTGGCGTTAACACGCTGGCCACCGATTTGGATTAGCTTCGAGCAATGAGTGATTCGCTCGAACGGCTCTATCAGGCGGTGATCGCGGCCAAGGATCTCGATCCGACGTCGTCGCGAACCGCACGGCTGTTTCAGCGCGGCCCGGCCAAAATGGCCAAGAAGCTCGCCGAAGAAGCCATCGAAGTCGTGATCGACGCCGTCAACGGCAAGTCCGACGCGGTGGTCCGCGAAAGCGCGGATCTTCTCTACAATCTCACCGTGCTGTGGGCCTCGGCCGGGGTCCGCCCTGCGGACGTGTGGCGCGAGATGGAGCGCCGCGAGCACCTGCTCGGCATTGCCGAGAAGCTGCCGAAATCGCCGGTAAAACTGCCGAAAGCCATCGCGCCCAAGGTCGCGCGGCGACCAATTGTCGCGCTCGAAGGCCGCGCCCGCAAGCGCCACTAGGCCCTCGCATCATCCCTGCATTGACGGCATGGACAAATCCACAGGACGGTGGTTCATCGCGGCATGCTGAGACGAATCTACGACTGGTGCATCGACGCCGCCCACAAGCCTTATGCCCTCTGGATCATGGGAGCCGTGTCGTTCGCGGAGAGTTCATTCTTTCCGGTGCCGCCGGATGTGATGTTGATTCCGATGTCGTTGGCGCGGCCGGAGCGGGCGTGGTTCTACGCCGCGGTGTGTACAGCAACCTCGGTGCTGGGAGGCGTCGTCGGTTATGGCATCGGTGCGCTGCTCTATGATTCGGTCGGCCACTGGCTGATCGAATTTTACGGTCTTGGCGGCAAGGTCGAAGCCTTCCGTGCTTCCTATTCCGAATGGGGAGCATGGATCATCATCGGCAAGGGACTGACGCCGATCCCCTACAAGCTCGTGACCATCACGTCCGGCTTTGCCGGTTACAATATCTGGCTGTTCGTCCTTTGCTCGATAATCGCCCGCGGCGGCCGTTTTTTCGTCGTCGCCATACTGCTCAACCGCTATGGCGACACGATCCGTCACCATATCGAGAAGCGGCTGGGCCTCTGGGTCGCGCTCGGCGCCATCGTGCTCGTGCTCGGCTTCATCGTTGCGGCTCGACTGATCTAGGAGCGAGGCATTCGACAAGGTGCGCTCATGGTCATGTCTGATCGAATCGGCAATCTGATCGCGCGGATACGACGGCCTGTCGCCGTCGCGATGGTCGTGTTGCCGGCGATGGCGGTCTTGCAGCCGGCTTGGGCACAGGCCACGGCGCAGCCGGCGCCATCTGCTCAGGGCGCTCCGGCGCCGCGACAGGGCGAGCCCGCGCCGGCGCCGGAGCCGGCTCCGAAGGAAAATCCGGGCCTCATCAATGAAATCGGAAAATTGCTGGAGAAACCGGGCTCGTTGCTGCCGACGCTGAAGAGCCCGAAGGAAACCATCGACGATGCGGCCGATGCGCTGTCACGATTGACCGCATCGCCGGGCGTCAAAGGCCGTGTCGCCTGCCCGGTCGCTGCCAACGGCGCGCCGGACTGCAAGGCGGCCGCCGACAAGCTTTGCCAAAGCAAGGGATTCAAGGAAGGCAACAGCCTTGACGTCGATACCGCGCGCAATTGCTCGGCCAAGGCGCTGCTGTCCGGACGCAAGCCGGAGGAAAGCGAATGCCGGACCGAGACCTATGTGACCCGCGCGGTGTGCCAATAGCGCGATTTCTTAAGCTCCCCGCCTTGCGCACTGTGGCCGCAATTGCTTTGGTGCCCCATCAGAGGTCAAGCATCATGCATAACGGCTAAGGGGATAGCTCAATGTCCATGCCCAGTCTGTTCAAGGGCCGTCTGTCGATTCCGGTGATCGGTGCGCCGCTGTTCATTATTTCGGTGCCGGACCTGGTGCTCGCGCAGTGCAAGGCGGGCATCGTCGGATCGTTTCCGGCGCTGAACGCGCGGCCGCCGGCGCTGCTGGACGAATGGCTGCACCGCATCAGGGAAGAACTGGCGGCACACGATAAGGCGCATCCGGAGCGGCCATCGGCGCCGTTTGCGGTAAACCAGATCGTGCACCGCTCCAACAACCGCCTCGAGCACGACCTCGCATTGTGCGAAAAGCACAAGGTGCCGATCATCATCACCTCGCTCGGCGCGCGCGAAGAACTCAATCAGGCCGCGCATGGCTGGGGCGGCATCGTGTTTCACGATGTGATCAATCAGAAATTCGCCCACAAGGCGATCGAGAAGGGCGCCGACGGCCTGATCCTGGTGTCGGCCGGCGCCGGCGGCCATGCCGGCGAAATCTCGCCATTCGCGTTCGTGGCCGAGACCAGGCAATGGTTCGACGGCCCGATCGCGCTGTCGGGTGCGATCGGCAACGGCCGCGCCATCCGCGCGGCGCGCATGCTTGGCGCCGACTTCGCCTATATCGGCTCGGCCTTCATCGCCACCCTGGAGGCCAATGCGGTGGAGGGCTACAAGCAGATGATCACCACGTCGAGCGCGGAAGACATCGTGTATTCGAATCTGTTCACCGGCGTGCACGGCAATTATCTGAAGCCCTCGATCCTCGCCGCCGGCATGGACCCCGACAATCTTCCGGAGTCCGATGCCTCGAAAATGAGTTTTGGCACCGACGCCTCCGGCGAGCGCGCCAAGCCAAAAGCCTGGAAGGAAATCTGGGGCAGCGGCCAGGGCGTCGGCAGCGTCGGCAAGGTGGTGCCCGCCTCTGAACTGATCGCGCGCTTCAAGCAGGAATACGAAGACGCCGTCGATCCGGCGCTGTGAGGTTCGCGCGGGGTTGTTTCCCGGACGCGGTGCGGCATTCTTCATGCCGCTCCGCAGAGCCGGGATCGTAATGTACACCGGCGCGCGTTACGGCCCCGGCTCTGCAGCGCACCGCTCCGCAAGAGCTACGCGCTGCGCTGCGTCCGGGGAACGAAGGAGATTAAACCGTGACCGCAAAATCTCCGACCCTTCCGCTCACCGGCGGCTGCTCCTGCGGCGCAATCCGCTACGAGATCACATCGTTCCCGCTGCTGCTCTACACCTGCAATTGCACGAATTGTCAGACCCGAACCGGCAGCGCCTTCGCCCTCAACATGCCCGTACGGGCCAAGGATTTTCATGTTCTCCAGGGCGAGCCGAAAGCGCGGCGCCATATTTCTCCGAGCGGAGTGCCGGTCGCCTCCTGGTTCTGCGGCGATTGCGGCGCGCATCTTTATGGCGAGCGGGCGGGCCGCGCCGAAATTGTCAACGTCCGCGCCGGAACGCTCGACGATACATCGTGGCTGTTGCCGGCGGCGCATTTTTTCACCCGCAGCGAAAGCGCCCAGTCGTGGGTCAAGCCGGTTGCCGGCGCCAGTTGTTTCGAGACGCAACCGGACGGCTGGGGCGAACTGTTGCCGGCATGGCGGGCCATGTGGCCGGAATTCTTCGACGGGAAATAATTGAGCGGATTCCTGGAACCGATTGTTACCAATGACGTTTAGGCCGTGTAGGGGGAAGTTATGAATTCAGTCGAACACCTCGCGGGCAAGGCGAAAACCGGCATTTGGGGGCTGGACACTATCCTGTCAGGCGGTTTTTCCCGCGGCCACCTGTTTCTAGTCGAGGGCGCGCCCGGCACCGGCAAAACCACCGTGGCGCTGCAATTCCTTCTGGAAGGCGCGCGCGCCGGCGAAAAAGGACTCTACGTCACGCTCTCGGAAACGGAGCGTGAACTGCGTGAGGGCGCCCAATCTCACGGCTGGGTGCTGGACGAGCGCATTGAGGTATTCGAACTACTGCCGCCCGAAAGCCTATTGGACTCCGAGCAGCAGCAGAGTCTTTTGTACTCCTCCGACCTCGAGCTCGGCGAAACCACGAGACAGATTTTCGAGGCGGTGGAGCGGGTTCAGCCCAGCCGCGTCGTTCTCGACAGCCTCTCCGAAATTCGCCTGCTGGCGCAGAATTCGCTGCGCTACCGGCGGCAAATCCTGGCGATCAAGCACTATTTCGCCAAGTTCAACGCCACCGTGATGCTGCTTGACGATCTGACCGCCGAGATTGCCGACAAGACGGTGCATAGCGTCGCCCATGGCGTGGTTCGCCTCGAAGAGCTGGCGCCCGACTATGGCGCGGAACGGCGGCGCGTGCGCGTCGTCAAATATCGGGGGGTTAAATTCCGCGGCGGTTATCACGATTCGACTATCACTACCGGTGGCATGAATGTCTTTCCGCGGCTGGTGGCATCGGAATTTCGCGCCAATCTCGCGCGCACGACGATGTCGAGCGGCATCGCCGAGCTCGACCTGCTGGTCGGCGGTGGCGTCGAGTCCGGCTCGAGCACGCTCATTCTGGGGCCCGCGGGCACCGGCAAATCGCTGGTCGCGATCGTGTTCGTCGTCGCCGCCATCGCGCGCGGTGAGAAGGCGGCGCTGTTCGTGTTCGACGAAGAGCTCGGGCTGTTGTTTACCCGCATGAAGGGGCTCGGCATCGACCTTGAAACGCTGGAGCGCAATGGGCAGCTCTGTATCGAGCAGGTGGACGCCGCCGAACTGTCGCCCGGCGAGTTCGCGCACCGCGTGCGCAAGCGCGTCGATGAAGACAAGATCTCGACCGTGGTGATCGACAGCCTGAACGGCTATCAGGCAGCCATGCCGGAGGAAAATTCGCTGATCCTCCATATGCACGAATTGCTGCAATATTTGAACCGCAGGGGCACCGCGACTTTCATGACAGTGGCCCAGCATGGGCTGGTCGGCGACATGAAGGCGCCGATCGACGTCACCTATCTGGCCGATACCGTGGTGCTGCTGCGCTATTTCGAGGCGCTGGGCAGCGTCAAGCGCGCGATCTCCATCATCAAGAAGCGCACCGGAACCCATGAATCCACGATTCGGGAATACCGCATTGACGCCCGCGGCCTGACGATCGGCGGACCTCTCGCCGAATTCCAGGGCGTGCTGCGCGGTGTGCCGGTCTACGTTGGGGAAAACAAGCCGCTGTTGGAGGAGCGGCGGCCGTGAAACCGGGCGCATCTTCCGAACGGGCCGTTATCCTCGCGCCGACCGGACGCGATGCCGCGGTCGCCGCCGCGCTGATCAGGGAGGCGGGGTTTTACGCGAATATCGCAAAGGATCTTCCGGATCTGCTGCGCGAAGCCGAAGCGGGCGCCGGCCTTGCCGTGATCGCGGAAGAAGCCATCAAGACCGCGGACTTGCGCGGCCTCGTGGCCTGGCTCAACCGCCAGCCGTCATGGTCGGACTTTCCGATCGTGCTCTTGACCTACCAGGGCGGAGGGCCGGAGCGCAATCCCGACGCCGCCCGCCTCGGGCACGCGCTCGGCAACGTGACGTTCATTGAACGGCCGTTTCATCCGACCACGCTGGCCAGCGTAGTCGGATCGGCGGTGCGCGGCCGGCGCCGGCAATATCAGACCCGCGCCATCCTGGAAGATCTCACCGAGAGCGAAAGCCTGCTACAGACCGCTTTGAATGCCGGCCATCTCGGCGCGCTGGAGCTGCATCTGCCGCAGTTCGAACTGGAGGCCTCCGACACTTGCAAGAGCTTTTACGGCCGCAAGCCGGAAGACCGGTTCACCTACCAGGATCTGCTGGCCGCGGTTCATCCCGACGACCGCCAGCGGCGGCAGGATGCGCTCGACCGTTCGATCAGGACCGGCAAGGATTACAGCTTCGAATACCGCAACATCTGGCCCGACGGCTCGGTGCATTGGGTCGACGTCCGCGCGCGGGCCGTGCTGCGGCCTGACGGCAGCATCAAGTCGCTGGTTGGGGTATCGACCGACATCACCGCGCGCAAAACTTCGGAGATCGAGCGCGAGAACCTGCTGTCGCAACTCGCCGCCGAGCGCACCGCGCTCGCCGAACTGACCGCGACGCTGGAGCAGCGCGTCGAGCAACGCACCGCGGAGCTGATGAAGGAGGTCGCGGCCCGCGAAAAGGCGCAGGAGCAGCTGCGCCAGGCGCAAAAGATGGAAACCATCGGCCAGCTCACCGGTGGTGTGGCGCATGATTTCAACAATCTGTTGATGGCCGTGATGGGCAACCTGGAGCTGCTGCGCAAGCGCGTTCCCGATGATCCGAGGCTGCATCGGCTGATCGACGGCGCGCTGCAGGGCGCCGAGCGCGGCGCGTCCCTGACGCAGCGGCTGCTGGCGTTCGCGCGGCAGCAGGATCTCAAGGCGGTGCCGGTTGATCTCGGCGGCTTGCTTCGTGGCATGATCGACCTGTTGGAGCGCTCGCTCGGGCCGCGCATCGCGCTGCGGCTCGATATTCCGCAAGACCTGCCGCCGGCGCGGGTCGACGCCAACCAGCTCGAGCTTGCGATCCTCAACCTCGCCATCAACTCGCGCGACGCCATGCCGGACGGCGGCTCGATCGATATCAAGGTGGAGGCCTATCGCGCGAGCGGCGACGCACCGGTGCGGCCAGGCAGTTACCTCAAACTGTCGGTGGTCGATACCGGCAAGGGCATGACGCCGGAGATCCTGAAGAAGGCGATCGAGCCGTTCTTCTCCTCAAAGCCGCTGGGCAAGGGCACCGGCCTCGGGCTGTCGATGGTGCACGGTCTCGCCGTACAACTCGGCGGCGCGCTGCAGCTTGCCAGCACGGTCGGCAAGGGCACCGTTGCGACGCTGCTTCTTCCCGTTGCGACCGCGGCGCCGGAAGCCGAAAGCCCCGCGCATGTGGCGGCGAAGGTCAACCGCTCGGCGGTGATCCTGTATGTCGACGACGATCCGCTGATCGCGATGTCGACCATGGAGATGCTGGAAGACCTCGGGCATCGGGTAATTGGCGCCAATTCCGGCCTGCACGCGCTCGATATCATCAAGAGCGATCAGCCGATCGACCTGATGATGACCGATCATGTGATGCCCGGCATGACCGGCATCGAGCTCGCTGCCGCCTCGCGCGAGCTGCGCCCCTCGCTGCCGATCCTGCTCGCCACCGGCTACGCCGATCTGCCTGAGGGGGCGCAGCCCGATCTGCCGCGGCTGGCAAAACCCTATCATCAGGACCAGTTGCGCGACCGGCTCGACCAGTTGCTGGGGTGACCCATTCCATCGTCATGCGGGCTTGACCCGCGCATCCATCGCACCGTGTCCGGGACGCCGAAGTTCCGGCCTTAACGCTCCGTTAACCAGTCCCGTTCCTACAATCGCTCTCACGCGGTCGTCCGCCGCGTGCAGCATCAGGTGATGGGAGTGCGGCATGGACCTCGAGCTTTTTCCCGAAAAAACCCCCGCGACGATCCACGAGCTGCAGGCCCGGGTGGCGGCGGCCTTTGAGCGGCATCCGCTGTGCCGCGACGTGCGGTTCGACATTGTTGGCATGCCACGGACCGCCAAGGGCAACTGGACGGTCAGCATGCAATCGGTGGCCCCGGACGCATTGTGGGAGGCCTCCGAGATCGTCGCGGACATCCAGGACGCCTACGATCTGGCCACGGCGGCCTGAAAAAACCCCCGTTCCGGCCCCGACCGGCGGGTTGCGGCACGGTTAAGCCTTAATTAATGTCCATTTGTGAGGAAGGTTGACTGCGGTTGCCCGGCTCGAAACGGAGTTTTGTTTGACCAGAACGATGACCATCCTGGCGCTGGTGTGTTTTCTGGTCGCGGGCGCGGCCGCCGCCAGCATTCTCGGCCGCGACAGCGTGCCGGCGGTCCGTTCCGAGATCCCTCCAGCCGTGGCCAAGGGCCCGCTCGCAAACCGGGAAGGCAAGAAGGACAAGCTGCCGTTGGCGATGGCGGCGCTGCCGCCTGCCGGAGACACCTTGCAACAGCTGCCCGAGCAGCTGCGGCAGGCCTTCGCATCCGACAGCCCGCTCAGCCCGCAGCCTCCGAAGATCGCAGCCCCGTCGTCGATTCCGCTGCCCGCCGACAAGCCGAAGGCCGCCGCAAAACCGGCGGTGCAAAAATCCTACGCGCTGCTCAGCGACATCCAGATTGCAGGCATCAAGGAGCGGCTGAAGCTGTCGCCGGCGCAGGAGCAACACTGGCCCGGCGTGGAAAGCGCGCTGCGCGCCATTGCCCGGAAAATTCACGCGACCCGCCATGCCAGTCCCACTGCTGCCGGCGCGCCGATCGACCCCGAATGGGACGAAGTGCAGCAGTTGAAATCGGTAGCGATGCCGCTGTTGTTCCAGCTGCGCGAAGACCAGAAGCGCGAGGTTCGCTCGCTGGCCCATATCATCGGGCTCGGCGCCGTCGCGTCGCTGATTTAAGGCGCGATACGGTCATCCGGCAGGAGAAGTGGCAGGGCAGCTGCTGCCGTTAGGCCCGGGCGGCTGATCGCTCGCAGTAAGCGTTTCGAGGCTCGTCCGAAAATCGCCCTGGATGTATTGATTGACGAGGTACAATTCGTGACTCGGCGTGTATTTCTTTACATTGATCGCCAACGCTAGATTCTTGAGGCTCTTGTCTTTCTCACCTTCGGCAAACTGCAGTATTGCATAGCGGAAGATCCACTCGCCACTTTGTTCTTCCGAAGGAACTTTTTCCAATGCGTCCGTCATCTTCTTCAAAGCATCGCCGGTTTTGCCGTTTTGCATCAGAATGTAAGCCAGCGTGTCCGTGTACTCCGCCTCATATCTGGGGTCTAAGCTCTTCGCTGCCTGGATGATCGTTAGGGATTCCAGAGAAGATTTTTCGGCGCCGCTCAGATTTGTACCGTAGGTCGCAAGACTCCAGGCCTTTGCGTTCAACCTGTCGGCCCGGAATAGCGTCGGCTCCTTCGCCGTCTTGAGTTGATCGTCAAATTCCTCGATTTCCCTGCTGAATGCCGGCGTGTCCTCGTATTTCAGACGTTTACCTTCCTTGTAGCGCCGGCTTTCCTCTTCGCGGATCTGCTCATGCTGCTTCATGCTCCAGCCTACGGCCAGCCACCATGCGCTGCCGTCGAATTCGGGAACATTATCTCCGTCGAATACGACGTTCCGGACCGAGACGGCGCGAAGGTCGGACGTCACTAGCTTGACGCCCTGGCAAAAAAGAACGCGATCGAAGATGGATCTGTAGAGGTTGACATTCGTAAACGTGGTTTTAGCAAGAATGGCGCCGCCAAATCGCGAGGAGTCCAGCTTCACGTTCTGGAAAGTACCATTGCCGATCTGGCTTCGGCTGAAATCGGCGAATGTAAGGCCGGCGTCTTTGACGGTCACGTTATTCAGGCGCGCGTCAACAAATATGGCGCCGTTCGACTTAATCCCCTCAATGGTGACATCGTTAAGTTTTCCGGAAGTCAGATCCACGGGCAGGCCGTTGGATGCCAACTCGCGAATAGCTTCGACTTTTTCCTTCGAAGGTTTTTCGGACTTCAGTATCTCATTCCACTGCTTGGCCTTGTATTCGATATACTTCTCTTGGCCGAACGTGAAAATTCCGTATGCGAAAGGCAGCAGGCAGAGCAGCACCCCCGCCATGACGAATCTGATTGCAAGCCATTTTCTGGAATGGTCCCGGCTCGCTTTGACGAAATCCCGTTCCTGCTTGTTCAGCGCACCAAATGAATCGGCCTCTTCCAGAAGATCGGCGCTGATCAGCGCGCGCTTGTCCCCGCCGCTGTTTGCCCAGAACATCGCCGCGTCGCGAAGTTTGGTCCTGGCGCCGATCCACCTGCGCAGCCGGTCCCATCTGCGCGCCAGCGCATCGTACTTCAACTCCACCAGATCGCCGCGGTCGGTATGCTCGATGTCGAGAACTCCGGCGTCGGCCAGGCGGTCCAGAATTTCGTTCGCGCGAGCGTCATCGCGCGATACCAGGCTGTCGCGAAGCGTCCGCGACGTGACAACACTCGTGGCCTCCTCCGGAAGCCGGAAAAGCCCCTGCAGGATATGGCGCGCGATCGCCTGATCCTTCGGACTGAGCGCCGTGATGACTGCCTCGCCACGTTGGGCCGCCGAATCCACAATCTCCGGCGTGAAGGGCTTCAGCATGATGCTGTTCCGCCCCAATGGCGATTGTCTGAGGCTTCGATCTCCCGCTATCGCATATGCGCTGGCTACCCAGTAATCGATCAGGCCCTGGGCTGCCCGACGGTCAGCCGGCGTGTCGAGCACCGTTCCGGTTTCCACCGCCCGGCGGATGAATCGCTTGATGGTATCCTGGACTTCGGTGCTGATGGGGCGATGCAGTTCTTCGTCCGGAAGACTTGAAAGCAGTTCGTCATTTGCCCTGCGCATCGCCTCGAGCGAGGTATAAGGCGGCTCCGTCGATACATCTGCCATTGTCATTGTAATTGCATCCTGCATATCACCGGATTGTCGCCAGAAGCGTATCCACGGGTTGGGTGATTTCCGTCACCTGTCCCGACAGCTCATTGAGTTCCTTGTCGACCTCGAAGAATCTGTAGACACAGGCGGTATGAAACTCCCCGAAGGCGATTTCGCCGGCGGTCTTCTCCTTGGCGTCCGGATGGGCCGACGGCGTATCCGCGATCCATCTTGCCATTCGTTCCGACAGATCGTGCGACCAATCGGTTTCCGGATAGGCTGCGCATAATCCATCGAGCTTGCTTTTGAACTGCGGCCAGTTCGGCACTCTCTCCTGAGGCTGATGTCCGGAAGCCGTCTCCGCGGTATCGAGCTTTTTGCTGAAGACCTGCCAATCGTTGTGTTCGCCGACCAGACCGTCGACGCGAGCCCGCAGCACGCCGACCGACGTCGAGCTTTCGAACAGCTGCAAAACCTTGTCCTGCGGAGCGGCGAAACCATGGAGGTTGTCCGCGATATCCTTCATGGTCCTGATGATGCTTTCCATGCGCAGATTGGCGGCGGCCGAAACCAGCAGACCGTTGATGCGAAACGCATTCTCTACCACGATCCTTCTCAATCGCCCCGCCACGCCGGCCACTATCGCGGGATCCGGCGGCGTGGCGCCCGGATGCGCCGCGGTGTCGATGTCCCGGATGCAGGACTCTAAATCGTCAATCCAGTCGTCCTCAACCGTCTTGGTGGGAAGATTGGCGGTCTGTTTGCGGGAATCCCTCGCCCATTGCGCAAGCGGTATGGCAACCTTTCCAAGGCCGGGAAGCGCATCCGGATTGTTCGCCGCGCGGGCGATCATGCCCTCGATGTTGCTGAGAGCCAGTTGTAGGCTGTGCAGGTTGTCATGCAGCACCTTGTATTGCTTGAGTATTCGAATCTGCCAGCTTGTCACTTCGATGTCGGTGCGGAACCGTCCTACCGTCTGCTGCACGGTAGGCGAGTTCCTCATGTCAATAAGCAATTGCAGCCCGAGGTTAAAACTCTGGATAAGGGTGTGGGAGTCGAGATCGAGCAAGGTTTTCGGGAAATATTGTTGGCAAAACTGGTGAAGCTTCTGGTGGCTCGGTCGGGCGGACGATGCTCCTCGCAAAAAAGCTTCGAGAGTGCCCGGTCCCCGACGCTCGATCCAGCCCAGCAGTTCGGCAACCACCTGGTCTAACCCTTGTGCGGTATTCACTATCGAATAGAGCTGCGGCCCCAACGAGGACCGCACCACCCAGGGCAACGTCGTAGGATCGAACGCATCCACCAGCGCATCGGACAATTGCTTGGCTTGTTCAGGTGTGAGGGTGGCCATCCGGGATTTCAATCAACGCTAAAAATGCAGTACCGGTTCTTTATAAAAAGGCGGAAAATATAGTACAATGTATCATTACGTGTTCCTGAAGCGATAGTGATTTATAACTGCAAGTTCCGGATGCCGCTCGGTGCCGTAGGGGGCGTGAATCGATCATGGCGGATATCGAACTGAAGCCTGCTCCGGCCTTGTCCGATGCGCAGAAGGAGCAGATCAAGGAGGCGGTTGTCGCCGGCTTTTCGCCTCCCGAGTTGACCGCCACCCTGAAATACAAATGGGGGCTGCTGCTCGGCAACTATGTCGACCTGCATCAGGGTCTCTACGGCGTTGTCGACGACTTGATCGCCTGGACGGACCGCAGGGGCAAGACGCGCGACCTGGCAGCCCTTGTCTATGCCGAGCGTGAGGGAAATCCCGTCGTGCAGCAGATGGCGGTCGGGCTGGGGCTGGCGCTGGCCGACGCCAAGCGAAAATACGATCTCGCGCAGCAGGCGCCGCGCCCCGCGACGCTGGAAGCCATGGTGTCGCACCACTCGCGCCTGATCGACTACAATGTCTTCCTTGGCAGGTTTCAGAGTCTTGGCGACCGCGTCTGCAAGGTTCAGACGCCGACCAAACTCGGCACCGGATTCCTTGTCGGCGCCAATCTCGTTTTGACGAATTTCCATGTCGTGGATTGCGTGAAAACCGACGACGATGCGAGGCGCAGCAGATGCTTTTTCGATTTTCGCGACAACAAAACGGAAACGGCGGAAAAAGGCCCGCCCGGATTAGGGGGGACACCATGCGGTCTTGCGCCAAAATGGCTGGAGGCGCACAGTCCTGTTAGTGACAGCGACGTCGGCAAAGGTGGCGAACCCCGGGCCGACGAACTGGACTACGCTTTGCTTCGCCTGGCCGAGAATGTCGGGGACGCACCTGGACCGGATGGAAAGAAGCGCGGCTGGTTCGAACTGACGGCCGACCGGCCGGTGCTCGCCCTGCGCGACTTCGTCGTCATTCCGCAGCATTCGCAAGGTCATCCGCTTGAGGTCGCCTGGGGTGCTGTGTTGTCCTACAACAGCTCCGGCAACCGGATCAGGTATGACGCCACGACGGACTGCGGATCCTCGGGCTCGCCATGTCTCACCGCCGACCTGGAAATCTTCGGACTGCATCACGCGACCGAACCTCAGCAAAACCCGACCTTCAATCAGGCCGTCCCACTCGATCTGATCGCAAAAGATCTGAAGAGCAAGGGAATGATATGATAATCGGCAGAATGCCGGGGCCGTGACGCGCCACGATATTGCGCGCGCCGTCGCCGCTTTGTCGTGTGCAACGCCGGCGCCGCGGCTCCAAGCTGCAAGTTTACCGCGTTATGAGATGCTCTCGGCGGGTCGATTGCAACGCGAATTAACGCGAGTTACCGGCAAATTTTGGTTGGTGACCTGTTGCCAATGTAGGAACGCAGGATCACATTTCGCCCTCGGTAGGCTCAAGCGATCTTTCGATCGGTCACAACACATGCCCAAATTCCTTCGCATCGGAGTCCTTCAGGCGAACGTTTCCGGATACACGTCGAAGGCCTGGTGGGTTCGCCGGGTCGGCTCGACGGTGTTCCTGAAGTGGGGCGCCGTCGAAGTTGACGGCGTGGGAGATCGGCGAAAAATTTACTGGACGCTTCCACCCCGGGCAAAAACAATTCGTTGCGGCACGGTGCAGCGCGCCAAGGACTATGCAAAAGCCGCGGTCGCGCGACGGCGCAGCCACCGCTATGAACCCCTGGCTGGAAGTATTGCGATCCGGCGCCGACCTGCCAACCGTGGCGCCGAGCTCGAACGCGCGCTCGCCACGATCCTGTTTGTCGATATCGTCCGCTCCACCGAAAAAGCCGCGCGGCTGGGCGATTCGCGCTGGACGCAGGTGATGAATCACTATTACGCCGCCGTCCGCCGAGAGCTGAAGACGTTGCGCGGAAAGGAAGTCGTGACGACGGGGGACGGACTGCTGGCGACGTTCGGCGCGCCGGCGGCCGGGGTGCGTTGCGCGGCCGCAATCCGCGAGGCGGTGCGCACGCTGGGGCTCGAGGTCAGGGTGGGACTGCATGCCGGCGAGTACGAAGTGAGCGGGGCTGACGTGATCGGGCTCGCGTTTCACATCGGCGCGCGCGTCGCCGCGAAAGCGCGTGCCGGCGAGGTATTGGCCTCGAGCGCGGTCAGGGATTTGATGGCGCAGTCTCAAATCCGCTTCAAGGACCGCGGCGTTCACCGGCTGAAAGGCGTGCCGGAACGCTGGCGCCTGTACCGGGTAGAGCATTGAATCTCGATCTTGCCAATAAGACCGCGCTCGTTACCGCGGCGAGCGGCGGCATCGGGCGCGGCGTGGCGGAAGCGCTTGCTGAGGCGGGCGTTCGGGTGGCGATCAGCGGGCGCACGCCGGCCACACTTGAGATGGTGGCCCAGGCGCTCGCCTCGCACGCGGGCGGGCGGCCGGCCATCGTGGTCGGCGACGTCGCCGCCAGGAGCGGCCCGGCCCAGATCGCGGCCGAGGCCGCAGCGGCGCTCGGTGGCCGTATCGATATCCTGGTCAACAACGCCGGTGCGGCGAGACCGATCGGCGGTGAGGCGGATGATGACTATTGGGATCAATCGCTCACGCTCAACTTCATGGCGGCGCGGCGGCTGACCGATCTCGTCATCCCCGCGATGAAGGCGCAGCGTTGGGGCCGGATCATCAGCATTTCCGGAGCGCTTGTTGCGCCCAGGCTCAACGCCGCGGCCCCCGCCAAGGCGGCGCTGGCGAGCTGGTCACGTACGCTGGCCTTCGAACTCGGCGCTTACGGGATCACCGTCAACACGGTCGCGCCGGGGCGCATCAACACGGCGCAGATCCAAAGATTGCATCCGACCGAGCAGTCGCGGGCCGCCTACATCAAAGAGAACATTCCCGCCGGCTATTTCGGCGAGCCCTACGACATCGGCCATCTCGTTGCGTTCCTGGCCTCCCCGCTCGCGCGCTACATCAACGGCGCCGCGATCCCGGTCGACGGCGGCGCGCTGCGGCGGGCGCTCTGAACGCGACGCGCGCGGGCCTGGGGGAGCCACCGACTTGCCGCGCTGGCAGTAGCGACATTGCGGATTTCGTCCGTCTCCGCTCTCGCTTCGCTCGGCTCCGCCGGACACGCTTCGCCCCATCGGCCTCTTGCGCGGCTGCGCCACGCGAAGCCCGATAGGGTATCATTGCGGATTTCGCCCGTCTCCGCTCTCGCTTCGCTCGGCTCCGCCGGACACGCTTCGCCCCATCGGCCCTCTTGCGCGGCTGCGCCACGCGAAGCCCGATAGGGTATCATTGCGGATTTCGTCCGTCTCCGCTCTCGCTTCGCTCGGCTCCGCCGGACACGCTTCGCCCTATCGGCCCTCTTGCGCGGCTGCGCCACGCGAAGCCCGATAGGGCGAAGCGTGGTGCCCCTGGCCGGAATCGAACCAGCACTCCTTGCGGAACTCGATTTTGAGTCGAGCGCGTCTACCAATTCCGCCACAGGGGCTTACGGACCGGGCCATCCGGCCATGGTCCCGAAGCCGGCGGAATATAGCGGGCGCGCAGTGCCGGTCAACCCGCGGCGGATTTGGTCTCCCAAAACACTCCAGTGTGATCCTGTTCGCCTCGACAGTCCCGAGCGCGCGGGATAGGACGCTCCCACCGGAGAGATGACGTGACGTTTCAGGCCACCGCAAAGTCGTTGCACGCGCGCGAAACCAACCCCGCGCTCACCGCCGCGCTGGCGATAACAGCGATCGCCGCGCTGACGCTGGCCGGCGCGTGGTTCTTTCAGCTGGTGCTCGACATCCGCCCCTGTCCGCTCTGCCTCGAGCAGCGTTATGCTTATTACCTGGCGGTCCCGCTTGGCGCGCTGGTAGCATGGGCGGCGGCAAAGCGTGCGCCGCGCAGCACGCTTGTTGCAGGGCTTGTGCTGCTCGCGCTGGCGGCGCTCGCCAATGCCGGCCTCGGCTTCTATCACGCCGGCGTCGAATGGGGCTTTTGGCAGGGGCCGACCGAATGCTCCGGGCCGATGCTCGATCTCGGCAAGGCGGGCAGCCTGCTCGACAATCTCGACAAGGTGAAGGTGATCCGCTGCGACGAGGTGCAGTGGCGGTTTCTCGGTCTGTCGCTGGCCGGGTACAATGTGCTGATCTCGCTTGTGATGGCCGTGCTCGCGATCTGGGGCGTCGCCAGGTCTAAGCGGGCCTAATCGTCCAGATCGTCCTGTGCCTTGCCGTAGAGATGCACGATCCCGGGGGTGGCGATCGAGACGAAGATGAAGCGCGACAGATGATGCGCGCCGACGAACACCGGATCGACATGCAGCGTCAGCGCCAGCGCCAGCATCGCGTCCATCGCGCCCGGCGCGAAGGCCACCACGATGTCGGAGAATTTTACGTGGGTGACCAAAGCGATGGCGGCGACGAACACCGCGGAAATTGCGATCGCCACCATGAACGAGCCGAGGGCCGCGGCGATGTGGCTGACAATCGTGCGCGGGCCGATCTTGCCGAAGCGGGATCCGATCAGGATGCCGATACCGATCAAGGCGGTGAGATAGGCCCATTGCGGCACGCCGCCTTCGACCCAGCCCGCGCCATGCATCACCGAAGAGCCAAGCATGGCGCCGAACATCCAGCTCGCGGGAAACTTCAGGCGTCGCAGCAACAGCGCCGCCGCGACGGCGACCGCCGCAAGTTCCGCCAATGCGAGCGGCGTCGCGGCGGGGCCACGCGACGGTAGCGGACCATGGCCCATCACGCCGGTTGCAGCCAGCAGCATCGGCACGGCCGCGGTCAGGATGATCACCCGCATGATCTGCACCACCGCAATCCCGGCGACGTCGGCATTGCGCTCGGTCGCCAGCATGATCACCTGCGACAGCGCGCCGGGGCTTCCCGCCAGCAGCGCTGAGGTGCGATCCCAGCGGTGGATCCATTGCAGGTAAAAGCTCGAGCCGAAGGTGGCGCAGAACGTTGCCGCGGCCAGCAGCGCGATGGTCACCGGATACGCGCTCAGATTCTTGATCATCACAGGCGACACCATCGAACCCAGCGACAGCCCAAGCGTCATCAGGATGATGTGCGCGATCGGCTGGGGCAGGCCGAGCGGCCGCCCGGCAATGCCGGCGCCCGCCACCGCGATCATCGCGCCGGAGATCAGCCCGCCCGGCAGCTCCAGCCACAGGAACAGCAGTCCGCCCGCGCTGCCGACGACGAGGGTTTCGATCGTGGTGAGGATTTCGGATCGGCTGGGAAGGCTGAAGGGGGGCATGAGCCCGCCTTATGGCAAATGCCGGGGCAGGGGACAAATGCGTGCACACCACTGCAGCAATGCGCGGCGGTTGCGCCGCTCCGCGTCTGTGCCGTGATGCCCCGCGAATCCGGGGCATCCAGTATTATGAGCCAAGTTCGAGCAATCGCAGCGATCTGAAGTTACTTCGGCTTGTCGGCGGCGGCCTTCTTGCATTCCGACATGAACTTCTTGCGCTCCTTGCCATGGAGCTTCTTGGCGTCGGCGTCCTTCGAGCATTGCAGCGACGCCGCAGTGCGCGGCTTCTGAGCCATCTTTTCGGTCGCCGCTTTTGGCGCAGGCGCGGTTTTTGCCGCAGGCGCGGGGGTCGCGGGCGCGGTTGTTTGCGCCAACGCGGGACTGAAGAGTAGCAGCGACGCGATCGCAGTCGCGGCGGCGCGGGCTGAAAATGTCATCATGACGGTACCTCGGGTTGAAGATGAACATAGGGTCGCGGCATGAGAGTGAACCGCTGATGAACGAAGCATGTTTGTGTGGGTGAGATCACGAATATTTGCCGCAGGATGGATCGCTGCGTTGTCATGAGTCATCGACGCGCTAGGATACGGATCTCTGAATTTTTGCTGAAGGGAGAACAAGAATGATCATTCGCGCAAAAGTAGTGTGCACGGTTGCAGCATCGGGTCTTGCCATGCTCGCAGCAATGCCGGCGCAGGCGCTGACGATGCAGGAATGCAGCGCGAAATATAAAGCGGCGCAAGCCGCCGGCACGCTGAACGGCCAGAAGTGGAATGATTTCCGCAAAGCTGAATGCGGATCGGACACGGCTGCGACGCCCGCCGCGGCGCCGGCGGCACCGAAGGCAGCGGAGGCCAAACCGAAGGCCGCGTCAACGCCTGCTGCGGCGCCTGCGCCCGCCGGCCCGGCGGTCTTCCCTACTGCGGTGGATCCGAAATATGCCAAGGAGACTGCTTACAAGGGGCGCTTCAAGACCTGCAACGATCAGTACAACGCCAACAAAACCACGAATGCGAATGGCGGATTGAAGTGGGTGCAGAAGGGCGGGGGCTATTGGAGCGAGTGCAACAAGAAGCTGAAGGGTTAGCGCTGACTACGTCATCCCTCGCCTCACTCGTCATGCCCGGCCTTGTGCCGGGCATCCACGTCTTCTTTGCTCAACAAAGAAAGACGTGGATGGCCGGGACAAGCCCGGCCATGACGAAAGTGTTTAGGATTCGTGGTTGACCAGCTTCTCCGCCGCCTTCGCGATCAGCTGGGTCCGCTTGCGCGGGCCGCGTTCGAGAAACAGCAGGCTCTGGCCGAAGATGAAGCAATAGAACAGGAACGCCTGCGCGTCGGCTTCATGCTGGGACATGCCGGTTGCGCGATACAGATGCGCGACGTTTTTCAGCCGGGCGGCGTCGACGCTGGCCACCGCGGCGGCGGCGGCTTCATCCGAACGGGCCCATTGCCGGATCGCCAGCTCGACCGCCATCCCTTCGGTATTCACGCGCTCGGCATAGAGCCGGATCACGGCCGTGAGCCGGTCGCGCGCGGTCGCGCCATCGAGGCTGGTTTGCTTTTCGATCGACGCGATCCGTCCTGCGCTCCAGGCGTTCAGGATGCCCTTGAGCAGCGCCGCGCGATCCCTGAAACGCCGGTAGAAGCCGCCCTTGGTGACACCGAGGTTTTTCGCCAGCACCTCGACGCGGACCCCGTCGATGCCATGTCTGGCCATCTCGGCGAACCCCGCCTCGATCCAGACGTCGCGTTTCTCCGCAGCGTTCATGCGTTCACCTGTTCTTGATACGGTACCGTATTGCTAACCCAGCGGCCTGGTGATACGCTACCGTATCGAAATCGAGGCGGGAGGAAATAATGGATTTGCAAGCGAGCTATCGCGGCACCGTCTACCCCTGGCAATGCGACCATGTCGGGCACATGAACATCATGTGGTATGTCGGCAAGTTCGACGAGGCCAACTGGAATCTGTTCGCGCGGATCGGGCTGACGCCGACCTACCTGCGTCAGTCCGGCCGTGGCATGGCCGCGGTTCAGCAGAATATCAGCTACAAGCGCGAATTGCTGGCCGGCGATATCGTCGAGGTGAAAAGCGAACTGCTCGAGATCGGCGTCAAGTCGATCCGGCTTGCGCACGAAATGCGTAACGCCGAAACGGGCGAGATCGCCGCGACTTGTGAAATCACAGCCGTCCACATGGACCGGCAGGCGCGCAAGTCCGTAGCCTTTGCCGATGCGATCAGGCGGTCCGCGGGGCTGCCCGAGGCGGCCAGCGCATGAGCCTGCCGCGCTTCGAGCCGAAAAATCCCGGCTATCGGACCGTCGCCACCGCGACCTTCGACCGGCAGGAGGCGATGCGCACGCTCGGCATATCGATTGCGCGGCTTGAGCCCGGCGAGGTCGACCTGTCGATGCCGCATTCGCATGCCCTAACCCAGCAGAACGGCTTCGTGCATGCGGGCATCATCACCGCGGGGCTGGACACCGCCTGCGGTATCGCAGCCTTCACATTGATGCCGGTGGATTCCGATATCCTCACCGTCGAATTCAAGACCAACCTGTTGGCGCCCGCGAGGGGCGCCCGATTCGTATTTCGCGCCCGCGTCGTCAAGCCCGGCCGCACACTGACGGTGTGCGAGGCGCAGGCTTTTGCCGAGCTTGACGGGGCCGAAAACCTGGTCGCGACCATGACCGGCACCCTGATGGCGCTGCCGCGGCGGGGATGAGCTGCAGGGCCGTGCCGTAACAAACGCCGTCATTCCGGGGGGCGCGCCTTCGCGCGAACCCGAATCCAGACCAAAGCGCATGCCTCTGGATTCCGGATTCGCTCGCCATTGACGAGCGCCCCGGAATGACACCGTGCTTGGTACGGTCCCAGATCCGCGGAGCGCCATGAAGAATGCCGCATCGCGTCCGGGACACGATGGAGATTTGAGGGAAATCCTTTTAAGGTCGCCACGGCAGGCGAGGTTTCCGCGTTGATGATCTCCATGATGCAAGGCGTGCTCGGACTGGCATCGGGAATGCTGGTCGGATTTTCGCTCGGCCTGGTCGGCGGCGGCGGCTCGATTCTGGCGGTGCCGCTAATGGTCTATGTCGTCGGCGTGCCTGATGCGCATGTCGCGATCGGCACCAGCGCGGTCGCGGTCGCCGCCAACGCCGCGATGAATCTGTCGAACCACGCGCGGGGCGGCAGCGTGCGATGGGCGTGCGCACTGGTGTTTGCCGCGGCCGGCATCGCCGGAGCCTTCGCCGGATCGATCGCGGGCAAGATGATCGCCGGCCAAAAACTGCTGGCTTTATTCGCGTTGCTGATGCTGGTGATCGCGGCGCTGATGCTGAAGACGCGCTCACGGATCGGCGTTGCCGATGCGCGGATGAGCTGGGACAACACCCCCGCCGTAGTCGGGCTGGGGGTTGCAACCGGAACACTGGCCGGCTTCTTCGGCATCGGCGGTGGATTTTTGATCGTGCCGGCGCTGATGCTGGCAACCGGCATGCCGATCATGAATGCGATCAGCTCCTCGCTGGTCGCCGTCACCGCATTCGGCCTGACCACGGCTGCGAGCTACGCCTGGTCCGGGTTGGTCTCCTGGAAACTGGCGGGACTGTTCGTCGCTGGCGGCCTTGCCGGAGGGTTGATCGGCACCCGCTCGGCGCAGCTTCTGGCGGACCGCCGCGGCGCGCTCAACATCGTGTTCGCGGTGGTGATTATTGCGGTGGCGCTCTATATGCTGGCGCGCAACTTGTCCCTTCCTTGAGCGTTGAGTTCCAGCACAAGTCCGGCCGGAGGCCCATATGGTTAAGTTTTCCAACCAAAGCCGGCAGTTTGCGAAGCCAACGCGGCGCGAGGCGCTGGGCATGTTGGGTCTCGGCGCCGCCATGCTCGGCCTCGATATCGCGCCAACCTTGGCGCTCGGTCAGGGCGATCCCGCCGACAATGTGCTCACGGAAGGCGCGGTGCTGCGCGATCCGGAAATTCCGGTGACGGGAAATGCCGATGGCGACGTCACCATTGTCGAATATTTCGACTACAATTGTCCGTATTGCCGCAAGGTCGAACCGGAGTTGCGGCAGGTGGTGCAGGACGACGGCAAGGTCAAGCTCGTCTACAAGGACTGGCCGGTACTCGGTCCGGTGTCGATCGCGGCGGCGCGGATGGCTCTGGCGACGAAATATCAGGACAAATACGTCGCCGCCCACGACGCGCTGATGGGGACCGCGTCAAGACTGACGGAGCCACGCATCCGCGAGTTGCTTGCCGCCGGCGGCATCGACGTCGACCGCGCCGCCAAAGACCTCGAAACCAACGCCAAGACCATCGACGCGATCCTGGCGCGCAACAACGATCAGGCAACCGCATTCGGCTTCAAGGGCACGCCATCCTTCATCGTCGGAAAATTCCGCGTGGCGGGCGCGCTGACCATGGCGCAGTTCGACCAAGCCATCGCGGATGCAAGGAAGGCGGCGGCAAAGAAATAGCACAAATGCAATTGTCGTCCCCGCCTCGGGGCCGATATCCGCTATTACTTCGACGACAGCTTGATCCAGTCGTCATGGGCGCGGGTTTTCAGTGCATTCCAGTCGGTTGCCGCGACATCCCAGTTGACGATGGTGCGGCCTGGCTGCGTGACTTGGCCGCTGGCGACCGTCGAGGTCGACATCGAATCCCGGATGTAGACGCCAAAGGTGAGCAGCAGCGCACCCAAGATCATTCCCAGAAACACGCGCATGACAAACCTCCGATGATCGCTGACAACGTTGTCGGGGAGGGATGGTTCCATTTCTGAGAGTTCACCGCGCCACACACTCCGCCGTCATCCTGAGGAGCCGCGCGCTTGCGCGGCGTCTCGAAGGATGGCCGCGGGCGCCAGCGCTTGTGGCCCATCCTTCGAGGCTCGCCCAAGAGGGCGAACACCTCAGGATGACGGCGGTGCTAGGAGCGCGTTTTTGGTGGAGATAATGTGGGCGCCGGCGCCGGACTTGCCCCTGTCGTCACGACATTCAGCGATCTCAACTCGTCCGGCTTGAAGATGAACAGTTTGTCGTGCGGCGTCTCCATCGCATGCACCCAGACCTGCAGGTTGATGCCCATGTCGCCGAGATAGCGCTGGCACCGCGCCGAGATGCGCTGCGCCACGTCCATCTCGTCGCGCGGCGCGGCGCCGGCTGAGCCGATTGCCGAGACTTGATGCACGCCGATCGCGGCCTTGTCGCCGGCGCGGCGCTCGACGCCGCCGGCGAACACCAGCGGGCAGGACGACGCGCAGTATTTTCCGGCCTCCACCTCGGTGGCGAATTTTTTCTCGCGAATGAGGCGCCCCATCGCCAGCGCATCGGTCACCGACCCGCCCGGCGAATTCAGCACCACGGTCTTGATGTAGTCGCCGCGCTTGCCGACCTCTGCGGCGAACGCTTCCGATATGCCCGGCGTGATGGTGCCGGTCGCAACCAGTTTGCCGCCACCTACAAGTTCGAACGTCATCGGCTTGGCCATCGCGCCGTCAGGTTGCGGCAAGGGCGTGAGCCGCTTGTCACCGCCGGGCAGCCACGGGGCGAGAATCGAGGGCACGGGCAGATCCAGACCTGGGGAAGCCTGCCGAGTCTCCGTAAGGCTTGCCGCGGGATCGGGTGTGCTGATCCATCCGTTGCCGGTGGCTAGATCGGCGGCGAGCGCCGCGATGGTCACCGCAACGATGCTGCGGAAGATCCAGCGCAGGATCTGCTCGTCGGGATTGCCTGACAGCCAGCTGTGGAATCGTTGCGACATCGGGACCGATTGCGGCATGGTGGGCCTACTTGAGTTGCCGCGCAGACGACAGCGAGGTGACGTTTTCCTCGGCGGCTGCGGCAGGTTGGATCGCCGGCTCGCCGCCGGGCCTGGTTTCCCCCGGTACCGTCCGCCGCGCTTCCTCGACTTCACGCGCCATCTGCAGGGCCGCGACCAGCTCGCCGGCGGTCATGCTCGACGCGCTGACGGCGGGTAGGCCCTCGCGCCGGATCGCGGCGTGCACCACGCAGAGGATCAACACCAGCACCGCCGGCATCAGATCGATCGAGATCGCCCCGGCCCAGCTCGGAATGAAATCGCCGGCATAGCGCAGCACCGCTTCCGCGGGCGACATCGCCTGGAACCGCGCCGGCTCAACCCTGGGCGTCGCCAGGATTTTCTCCGCGGCTTCCGACAGCGACGCCGCTTGCGCCGCGATCGAGCTTTCCACCTTGCCGACCACGGCGGTCTGCCGGTCCGCGAGATCGGCGTTGCGCCCGCCCGCCGCGGGTGCAATGAAGCCCGAGGATAGCGACGCGGCGGCCCGTTTCACCGCCGGCGCCACGGAAGTCTGCTGCAGATTGGCGATCACGCCCATCAACGCCAGCGACTCGGTGGCGAATGCGTCGCTACGCGTTGTGATCGGACCGCGGTCTGAAATCAACTCGCGCATCTTGGCAAGGTTCTTGCTGCCCTGCTCGTACAGCGCCGAGACGCGTTTTCCCGAGGCCTGCACTTCCTGGCCGAGACTGTCGAGCTGTCCTGACATCTGGGTAAGGAGCTGCACCACGGTGCCGGAGCCCGCGGTGCCGGTCAGCGACCCCGCCCGCTCGGCATCGGCAAGTTTTGCAAAGCGCGATGAAGCCAGCTGGATGTCGGGCAACAGGCCCTGGGCTGCGATCGCATTGGAGTTGGCGGTATCGAGATCGCGGGTGTAATTCTGCACGGTGATGGCGAGATGCTGCTGGATCGCGGCGGCGCCCGCCAGCGCCGAGGCATTGAGCCACGAGGACATCGCCACGATCATCAGCGAGCCGAGCAGCATGCAGCCGAACATCAGCCGGCGCCCGCGGCCGGCGACATGCGGCATGAACTGCATCAAGAATATCCAGAACGCGTAAATGCCGACCGACACCGCGACCGAATAGATCACGGCCGCGAAGAACACCGTGGTCGGGCTGCCGTTCAGCAACTCGCGGACGCCGAGATAGGTGTAGACACCGGCGGCCAACGCCAGGATCGCGGTGGTGAGTTTTAAGGTGACTTCGAGCCGCGCCACGCCGCTGGAGAGCAGCAATGAAGTGGAGGCGTGCGGAGCGGCGGCGTCTGACACTGAGGCTGGATTCGAGGGCATCGGTTCGTCCCGTTAGAAAAAGGAAATCAATTGGACCAGCACCCCCGCTGCTTGCTAAGTGCCTCGTTTCTGAAGATAAATTCCGACCAGATTATGTCGGCAATCGTGGAAAGCCGGCGTCAAATCTGCTATCGTGGCGCATGACGACAAGCGACGTTTCGCAGGCAGCGATCGCGGAATTTGGCCGGAAATACCTTTGGTGGGAGCCGGTCGGCGGGCAGCCGCATTCCGAGGATCGCATCATCGCGCAAACCATGAATCTCGGAACCTACGACGACATCCTTGTGCTGGAGCAGGCGGTCGGGCAGCCGCGTCTGGTCGAAATCATGCTGCGGGCCCAGCCGGGCTGGCTCAGCGACCGTTCCTGGGAGTTCTGGCGCGGCCGGCTGTCTTTCGCCACGGGAGCTGCGATCCCGGACAAGGCTCCGCGGAGATCGTTTCATGCCGCGGCGTCTTGAACCGAAGCTCGGGGTGCTGCCTCCGGCACAAAAGGAAATCTGGACCAGCCTCGCCCCCGCCTCTCAATTGAATTTTGTTCTCTATGGCGGGACGGCCGTTGCGCTACACCTCGGGCACCGGAAGTCGCTGGATTTTGACTTCTTCCGATCCGAACCGCTGCAAAAGGATCAAATACGATCGGCGTTTGGATTCATTGGCAGAGCCGCCGTCTTGCAGGATGCTCCAAATACGCTGGTGGTACTTGCCGAAATGCCCTCCGGTCCGGTGAAAATTTCCTTCTTCGGCAGCATCGGGTTTGGCCGCGTCAACGATCCGCTGCAAACCCGCGACAGCATGTTGCTTGTCGCTTCCCTCGACGATCTGATGGCGACCAAGTTGAAGGCGACGCTGGATCGCGCGGAAGCCAAGGACTATCTCGACATTGCCGCGATGATTTCCGCGGGCGTTTCCCTGCCGGCCGGACTAAGTGCTGTCAGCGCATTGTTCCACGGCGAGCCTTCGCAAGTCCTCCGCTCGCTAGGCTATTTCGAGGATGGAGATCTGAAAACGCTGGCTCGGACCGACCAGGAGCTTTTGCGAAACGCACGGGATCGGGTTGGCCGGTTGCCGAGCGTGGTGATACGGCCTGGATTGCTGACCGGAGCTTGAGCCGCGACCGAATCGGATCGTCTTTCTTTCAATTGATGCATCTTCCGACGTCGCCGCTCGCGGTCGGCGACTCGTAGCTGCCGGGATTGACCGCCTGGCCGTCGAATAACACCGGCAGCTGGGCTGCAATGCCGAATTCCGTGGCGCCTCGGCGCCGCTCGTTCAGCAGCCGCGCGATGTTCCATTCGTCATGCGAACCGTAACTGAAGGAGACCGATGCCTTGAGCCCGTAATAGTTGCGGAAGCCGAACCTGGTGACCTTGCCGTCGTCGACCGCCTTTTTGAAAACCGGATCGGTGGCGGCGCGGTTGTCGAAATAGGCTTCGATCTTCGTAAAATCTCCTTCGCCGCTCAGCGCGAAGAAACGCCCGAAATCCCGTGGGCCGACGAAGTAGAAAAAGTCGAAATCCTCGCCCATGCCGCGCGGGCCCTCGAGCACCGTGGTCCACATATACATGTAGTCGGCGCCGGACGCGCCCGCAGGCAAATTGCCGGCGGTACCGGGATCCAGCATCCATGCGGATTGCGCGCCGAAACGTTTCTCGATGTTATCCTTGGACTGCTTTGCGATTTCCTGGTTGACCGGGAAATAGCCGCCGCCGGCCGGCGACAGCGGAATGCTCATATAGCCGATCGATTTGCCGCGGCCGCGCTCGTCCGCCAGCATCTGGCGGATGCGCGCGATATTGGCATCGATCGCAGCCTTGTTGTCCGAATTGATGCAGTAACAGATATTGAGCGCAGTACACGCCGTGACGGGTGCCGCGCGCGCCCCGGACGCGGTGCAAATCAGCAGCCCCGTCATCGCAAACGGGGTGGCGGCGTAGCGGCGAAATAATTTCAACATTCGAGAATCTCCCCTTAAGAATCGGTCCGATGAATTCGAAGCGGGTTTTAGCCGCGGCGTTTAGGTTTCTTCCACTCTTCAAAGTCCTGTTCGACGGCCCCCGCCGCGGTTTTCGCCGCGTCGTACAGCCAGCCGCGTGGGCGCCTCTTCAGGTCGCGCCGCAAAGCGGCAACGCCGAGGCGATCGGCAGCATGGATCGATGCAAGGTCGAACGCCATCGCTTGCAGAAAATAGTTTTTCAGGTGTGACGCGGCGTCCGCGCCAAGTTCGATCTTGCGGGAATCGGGAGCAAGCCGGCGGAGGATGAAGTTGCCGCGTATATGGAGAAAAGGATCCGGGGCGCGGTATTTGCTCCTCGCCAGTTTCAGCAGGCCGGAGGGCTGGCTGCCGTGCACGTAGGTCCAGGCGGACGGCACCAGCGCTTTGGCTTCGCGCAACACCCGGCCGCCGCGCCAGTCGCCTATCGCGACATAGCGCGGCCGCCCCAGGCTGCCGCCGCCGGCGACACGGCTGTAGAAGAGGATGTTTTTTGAACCCTCCGGAAGGCTGTCTTTCAGGATGCGCATCACATCCCGGCCCGGCCTGGCATCGTCATAGTCCTCGACTTTCTTCCAGAATTTGCCGGATTCCAGGTCGGAGCCGATGGCGTAGGGACGCAGCCACGTTTCCCCTTCGTCGAGCAGCGCCGGCTGCGGTTGGCCGAGACCTTCACGGTAGCCTTTGAGCAGGATGGCCGCGACCTTCCGGTTGTCGACCGAGCGATCCGGGGAAAGCCGGATGCTTGCGGCGAGCCGAACCAGGTCGAGGACATAAGGCATCACGGCGGCTTCGTCGAAATCGTTGACCCCCCAGACGAAGCGGCCGTCGGCGTCGCGCCAGGTGCCGAAATTTTCCAGATGCAGGTCGCCGACGCAAAGCACCTGGGGCGCGTCCATCAACTCCGGGCACATTTTCCCGATCTGCTTGGCCCAGCGGAAATAGGTCGCCCGCAAGAACATGAAGGCGCTCTTTTTCATGCGCTTGTGTTTGATCTTGATATCGTGGGCAACGACGTCGCACTGGGTCGCCAGCCACGCCTCATAGGCGTCATTATCCTCGCAAAAAGACATCGGGGCTCCCGGACCGGGCGATCGTTGCAACGCAATTGGCACGATCCTATCCCAGGATGTGACGTCTTAAAACCTCGCGGGTCGCGTTAGCCCCTTCAGGGCTGGCAAGGCTGGCCCGCGACTCTTCGATTGTCCTTGATTACAATGCCGACCTAAGATGAACCGGAAGGATGATGGCGATGGGTGATCCACATCTGCAGCAACAACCCGCGGTCGAGCGCCCGGTGGCCAACTTTCCCATGCAGGCCGTGGTGGTGATTCACGGAATGGGTGAGCAGAAGCCGATGGACACCATCAGGAGCTTCGTTCGCGCCGTTTGGGAGACGGCTGCCGATTTGACGCCAAACAAGCCCAATGCGACGGAGGTTTGGAGCAAGCCGGATGTCGCGACCGGCTCGCTCGAATTGCGCCGGATCACGACCCGCGAAAGTATTGCCACACAAACATTTGCCAACGGTGTGCGAACGGATTTTTATGAAATGTACTGGGCCGATCTTTCCGGCGGCTCGACCTGGAACGACGTGGAAGTCTGGCTCGCGGGGCTGTTATTTCGCAATCCGTTTACCCGGATACCACGCGCCATCCTTCTTGCCTGGGCGACCTTGTGGATCCTCGCTCTTGCCGTCGCGGTGCTGGCCGTTGCGACGGTGCTGCCGCAAGACGCGAGCATAGGATCCTGGTCTCCGTGGGATTACTGGCCGCTGCACGGGCTTGCCCACATCCAAGGCTGGAAGTTGGCGGCCGCGACTGCCGTCCTGGGCTGGATAACCCAGTTTTTCGTCGTTCCATATTTCGGGCGGGTTGTTCGCTACACCCGGGCCAATCCGGACAACATCAAGGCACGCGAGGAAATTCGCGAGCGCGGCCTCGCATTACTGAATGAACTGCACAAGACCCGGTACAGCCGTATCATCGTGGTCGGGCATAGCCTCGGCTCTATCCTCGCCTACGACCTCGTCAGCTATTTTTGGGCGCGGCGGATGGAATCGCACTCCGTGACCGAGGGCACGCCGGAATTCGAGGCATTGCGCGAGCTCGAGCGCGCGATAGCGGCCGTCGCCCGTAACGAGCGCTCGGCCGTCGCAGCCTATCGCGACGCGCAGACCAATTTTGGCCGCCTGCTTCGCACCCGTCCACGGCCGCAACCGGGCGGAGCCGATACGCGCTGGCTCATCACGGATCTGGTGACGCTGGGCTCGCCCCTCAGTCACGCCGAATTCCTGCTTGCAAACAGCCGCGCGGATTTTGAAAAACGCAAACAGGATCGCGAGTTTCCGACCTCGCCGCCGCTGCGCGAGGAACTCGATCCGGCCGCGCTGGCGAGGGCAAAGGCCGCCGGCTTTCCGCTCGACCCCGACAACCCTCGCCTGATCGCTTTTCCGTTCGGCGGCAATCACTGGCAACTGCATCACGCCACGCCATTCGCCGCGATCCGCTGGACCAACATCTACGATCCTGTGCGGTTGGTGATGTTCGGCGACCAGCTTTCCGGTCCGGTTGCTCCCTCGTTCGGGCCAGGAGTGCTCGACGTGGATCTGAGAGCGCTGCGCGGCCAATCATGGCGTTTCACGCACACCCGCTATTGGAAACCGACGCCGGACCCCGCGACCGCGCTGCCGCGGCATATCGCCGAGTTGCGCGCGGCGCTAGACCTCGGCGGGCAACGACGCAGGCTTTAGCCCGGACCGGCGGTGCTGCAGGATCCTTACGGATCGAGTTCGGTATCCCAATACAAATAATCGAGCCAGCTGTCGTGCAGATAGTTCGGCGGGAACAGCCGGCCGTTGCGATGCAGCTGATGCACCGTCGGCGCGAACGGGGCCTGCTTCGGAAACATCCGCGCCTGCTGCGGCGTCAAATTGCCCTTGCGCAGATTACAGGGCGAGCAGGCCGCGACCACGTTTTCCCAGGTGGTCTGGCCGCCCCTGGAGCGCGGCACGATGTGATCGAAGGTGAGGTCGTCGGCGGCCGAGCAGTACTGGCACACGAAGCGGTCGCGCAGGAACACGTTGAAGCGGGTGAAAGCGGGATGCGTCGAGGGGCGCACAAACGACTTCAGCGACACCACGCTCGGCAGTTGAATCTCGAACGACGGGCTGCGCACCGCGCGGTCGTAGTGTTCGACGATATTGACGCGCTCGAGGAACACCGCCTTGATCGCGTCCTGCCACGACCAGAGAGACAGCGGATAGTAACTCAGCGGCCGGAAGTCCGCATTCAACACCAGTACCGGCCAACCGCCCTGCGAAACGTGCGCGTTCACGCGCGAGCCTCCATTAGCTGCGAAGCAGCGTTGAGCCGACATACTACAGGCAGCATGACGGGATTGTGAAGAGCGTTGAGCGGCTTATCCGGCATTGGCCGCACCCGCATCACTGCTCGGCCTTCGGCGCGATGAAGGCCTTCAGTTCCTCGAGGAAGCGCTCGAGGGCGGGTTCGCCTTCGAGCATGATATGGTTTTCGCTTTCCAGCGGCAAGAACCGGGCGCCCGGAATTCCCGCAGCCATCCGCCGGCCCAATTCGAACGGCACCCGCGCGTCGTGGCGGGCATGCATGACCAGGGTCGGCACCGTAACCTGCGACAGCAGCGCACTCACGTCGCCTTCGCCGTTGGCCTGAAGATTGCGCGCGGCGTCGGTGGCCGAACAGCAGATTCGTTGAAACTCGTTGAACCAGTCGGCTTGCTGCTTGGTGGCGCCCGGGATGAACTGGGTCGTGAACATTTGCCGGAATGCCGGATTTTCCTGACCCCATCCAAGCCGCATCAAGGTGAGCATCGCTTCGCCGGCTTCCCTCTCTGCTGCGGTCCTTGCACGCTTCTTCCAGCCGACCGCAAAGCCGCCGTGAAGAACAAGGTGGGAGACGCGTTCCGGATGCCGGACCGTGTAGGCGATCGAAACCGCGCAGCCTTGCGAGATGCCGAGCAGCGCAAACCGCTCGATGCCGGCCGCATCGACGACGGCTTCGAGGTCGTCCACGAAATTCTCGAATTTGACATCGGACACGTCGCGATCCGACAGTCCGTTGCCCCGGGCGTCGTAGCGATAGAAGGCGTGATCGCGCGATAATTCACGGTAGAAATGCCGCCAGATCGGGCTTTCGAAGTCGTATTCGAGATGCGTCATCCAGTGGCCGGTTTTGACCAGCGGAGGACCCTGGCCGGTTCGCGCATAGGCCAGCTGCACGCCGTCCCTGCTCTGGCAGAAGCGGATTTCCTGCTCATAGGGAATGGCCGCGGCCTGAACCGTTTCCGCTGCTGTCGCGGCGACCGACTCGGGGAGCGCCTCGATATCTCTTGCAGCAAGTCCGAACACGCCCACCGCGCGCGAAATGTTCTTCACCGCCTGCTCGCCGAGGTCGGCGAAGGCGATCGACAGCTTGTCCCTAATCTGGTCGTTGGCCGCTCGTGAGATGCAGACGCCGCCGGGCTCGCACAGCGTTTCCAGCCGCGCTGCGATATTGACGCCGTCGCCGAAAATGTCGTCGCCATCGATGATGACGTCGCCGAGATTGACGCCGATCCGGAACACGATCTGCTTGTCCTGCGGAATGGCCGCGTTGCGCCGGACCATGGCGCGCTGGATCTGTACCGAGCAACTCACGGCATCGACCACACTGGCGAATTCCACTAGCATGCCGTCGCCAGTGGTCTTGACGATGCGGCCGTGATGCTCGGCGATGGTGGAATCGATCAGCTCGCGGCGGTGCGCCTTGAGAGCGGTGATCGTCCCCATCTCATCGGCGCCCATCAGGCGGCTGTAACCGGCCACATCCGCAGCCAGAATGGCTGCAAGCCGCCGCTGCATGGCTTTTTCCATCAACTTGTCGTCACATTAGCTGTCAGTGCGACAAGTTTGCCCGCGATCAACTGCCGGTACAAGCGGGAAGAAGCGGAGGCGCGGCCCGTTCGTTAAACCCGCTCCAGCTTCTGCACGCAGCGCATCACGGCCACCTCCGGTGGCATCGGCGTATCCGGAAAACTGGTCTTCCAGTCGGTGACGCCGACTTCGCCAATATAGATGTCACCATGGGAGTCCAGCGCGATGCCGTGCGGGGCCAGGAATTTGCCGGCCTCAAGGCCGGGGCCCTCCTCGCCGCCGAGCCGCGCGAGGCGCTTGCCTTTCGAATCGACGATGGTCAGGCGCGGCCCGAGATTGGGCACCTTGCGATTGACCGGCATGCCGGGGCCGAGTTCGCCGATGATGAAATTCGGGTTCTTGGCTCCGCCGCAGCAGCACAGCGCGCAGGGCCGGTGCAGATTATTCCACTGCGTCTCGTATTTGCCGTTGCCGTCGAACACCTGCACGCGGTGGTTCTCGCGATCCGCCACATAGACCCAGCCGTTGGCGTCGGTGGCGATATTGTGCACGATGTTGAACTGCCCGGGATCGGTGCCGGGCTCGCCCCAGGTTTTGATCAGCTTGCCGTCCGGCGTGTATTTGTGGACGCAGGCATTGCCGTAGCCGTCCGACACGTAGATTTCGCCCTTCGGCGACAGCGCGGTGTGGGTGCAGCGGTGGAACGGCTCGCCGCTCATGAACGGCTTTGGCCTGTTCGGAATGCCGATGGTCAGCGTGACCTTGCCGTCGGTCGAGCACTTGCGCACGGTATGGTCGCCGTCGTCGGTGCAATACAGGTTGTCGTCGGCATCGATGTGCAGTCCATGCGCGCGATTGAACAGACCTTCGCCCCAGCTCGTGATGAAATTGCCGTCGCGATCCAGCACGACCATCGGATGCGCGCCGCGATTGAACAAATAGACGCGGTCCTTCGAGTCGACCGCGACAGAGGCCACGTCGGTGAGGGTCCATCCCGCGGGCAGCTTGGCCCAGTTCTCGACCACGCGGTAGCGATGCTGGCCCGAGCCCAGAGTGACGGTCATGCGTTAGTCTCCTGCGGTAAAGTTTTGGCTTCGTCATTCCGGGATGCGCCCCCTTTGGGCGCAGGCCCGGAATCCATACACTCCGTCGTGGTTATGGATTCCGGGCTCGCGCTCCGCGCGCCCCGGAATGACGAGCGTGTGCGACTCGCGCCAACAGCCCAACCTCGACCGCCTTGATCTGCAGCGCCAGATATTTCGAGTAGATGCGGCTTTGCGCGAGGCTGCCGGCGATGAACCACAGGCCTGCTTGCGCGGTGCGCGTGTACATGTTGCGCAGTTCCTGGTTCTCGCCGAAATCCCAGATCGGACCGACGCGGTCGGCGACCTCGTCGCCGAACAGTTTGCGCACCAGATGCTGCTGGCCCTTGTACCCGGTCGCCAGCACGATCAGATCGGCGGCGATCGTCTCGCCGCCCTTCATCCGCGCGCCTTCGGCGACAAAACCGTCGATGTCGGAAAACTGCGCGAGGCGAATCTCGCCTGAAATGACGAGGTCCGAGCAGCCGACATTGAAATAATAGCCGCCGCCACGCGTCAGATATTTGAACTGCCAGCCGGTGCCGTTCTCGCCGTAGTCGAGCTTGAAACCCTTGTCCCGCAGGCCGTCGAGCAGGTCCTTGTCCAGTTGCTTGGAACGGTCGGTGATGGCCTGGTGGCTCTTTTTCGCGACCGACAACGGCATCGAGGTTGCAATCAGGTCGTTGTCCTCGAGTGTCCCCTCGTTGTAGGCCTCATAGGCGAGCTGCGCTGACGGTTCGATGTTGGTGATCAATGTCGGGCTGCGCTGCACCAGCGTGACCTCGGCGCCGCTGGAATACAGATCCTGCGCGATGTCGTGGCCGCTATTGCCGGTGCCGATCACGATCGCGCGCTTGCCCTTCCAGTTCTCGCCGTCGTCGTATTGGCTGGAGTGCAGCACGGCGCCTGCGAAATTCTTCAGGCTCGGGATATCCGGCCAATTCGGAATGCCGCTGACGCCGGTTGCCAGCACCACATGTCTCGGGTGCATGCTACGCGTGGTGCCGTCGGTCCGGCGCAGCGCGACCTTCCATCGTCCTTCGGCCTCGTCGTAAGCACCGCCAACGAATTCCGTCGAGGTCCAGTAATTGAGCTCCATCGCGTCGACATAGGCCTCGAACCAGTTGGCGAGCTTGTCCTTCGGGATATAGGTCGGCCAATTCGGCGGAAACGGCATGTAAGGGAGGTGGTTGACCTGGACCTGGTTGTGCAGGGTCAGCGCGTGATAGCGGTTGCGCCAGTTGTCCCCGATGCGCGCCTCGCGGTCGACGATCAGCGTATCGAGATTCAATTGCTTGCAGCGCGCGGCGATCGACAAGCCCGCTTGTCCGCCGCCGACCACCAGCACCACCGGATCGCGGTCGGCATAACTGGCGTCGGATTTGCGCAAGTCGAGCCAGTTGGGGCCGCGAAAATCGCGGGAATAGGTCTCGCCGCGCGGCCGCGCCGTGCCAAGCCGTTCCTCGAACCCCTTCAATTCTTCCAGCGTTGTCAGCAAGGTCCAGGCTTTCAGCGCGCCGTCATCGTCGGCGTCGGGTACAAGGCGGACGATCCCGTTACCGCGGCCCTGCGCGGTCTCGAATTTGAACATCGCCTCGATCGCCGCGGTGCCGGCGCGCTTGACACGGCGCGGGGCGGCGCGGGCGGGGTCGATCCGGAAACCGGTTGGCGCGGCGCGCCCCGCATGCACATTCAACTCGCGCAGGATCGCATCCGCCCCGCTGACCGTCCGGATATCCCAACTCAGCGCCAGCACGTCGCGCCAGTGACTGTCGCGATGAAACAGGGTTTTGAGCGGGCCTCCGGCCGTTTCCGTCAGTGCGCTTTCGAACTGCGCCAGCCAGTTTTCGGCGGCTATCGAGATATCATCCGTTCTGTCCAGCATTCGCGTTCCCGTCCGTCTGCGCGGCGTTTCCCGGTCGAAAACCTATACCGTTTGCGGCAACGCAGAAAGGCGTGGCTCAGCGCCAAGGCTCCGCCTTTGCGACGTAGAACCAGTATTCGCCGTGGCCGGGCTTGTAGCCCCAGCGCTTGAGGTCGAAATGCCAGGCCCGGACGTCCCGGCGCTCAATAACTTCCGGCGGCACGATATACAGCGAAGCGCTGACGCTGCCCTTTTCCAGGCGCGGAGCAAATACGAAGCCAAAGGGCTGCGGCGGCAACACCGGGTGAATCAGGTCCTGGTACAGTTCGATGCCGCTCTGCTTCAGCATACCCTCGAATTCCGACAGATGGACGGAGGCGACGTCGTTGCGGAGCGGCGTGCCGTCGCTCACCACGAGGAAGCCGGACATCCGCCGCCCGCCGAATACCACGGCCTCGCCGGTCTTTTGCAGCGGCGCCGCGTCGGCCCCGCTTCGCTGCGCGAAGAAACGGTGTGCCGTCCACGGCAGGCAAACAAACAGCAGCGCCGCCGCAATCAAGCCGACGAAGCCATAACGTGGCAGTCGCGAGGATGCGGACGAAGCGGTCGGTGGCGAGCGCGGGCTGCTCATGCCCATTGCAAAGAACAGCGCGATCAGAGGGTGGCTCGCCGCGAGCGCCCGCGGGCCGTCGTCGTAGTAGATCAGCGCGGCCGACGCCGCCAGACTCGCCCAGAAAAGCGCCCAGAAGCCAAGTTCGACCGATCCAGCCCGTCGTGCGGCGATATACCCAAGTCCGATCAGGGCAATCGCGGTCAAGGTGTTGCGAAACAGCCAGACGGGCTCGTCGACGCCGGTAAGGTAGCCACGCCAGATCACGTCCGGGAAATCGGAGGCAAACTTTGCAAGGTTGTCTGTGAGCCGGTTGAAAAAGAGTTGAGGTTTGGCCTGGAAGTTGCTCCATGCCATGGAGTAAAGCCGGCTCGCGATAGCGGCGTCGTCGCCCTGCAAGGCCTTTCCTTCACTGGCGAGTTTCGCAGGGCAGCCCTCCCAGCCCGTTCCAATGCTCAGGCCGCAGACCACATAGGAAAAATTGCTGCCGAGCGAAACCTGGCTCTTTCCATAGGTCTTCAGAAGCAGGGCATTCATTCCGAGCACACTGAGCAGAACGGCGATAGCCGCCAGCGCGATCCTGAGCTTGGCCGCGATGCCCTCGCCGAACTGCCAGACCAGCCAGATCAGCAGAGCCGGAATGGTGAACATGCTGCCCATTCGCGTCATCAGCGCAGCCATCGTCATTGCAAAAGCCAGCAGCGCCGCGCCGGCGGAACGATCCCGGAAAGCCTTGATGAAAAACGGGATCGACAACAGCGCCCAGAACAATCCCGGCGGCTCGGTCAAAGTGGTCGGCACAAAGATGCGGTCGTAAATATAGGTCAGCGCAAAAAATGTTATTCCGGCCCAGACGCCTCGCCACGCGATGATTGCCTGGGTTGCGAAGCAGGCGGCGCCGGCGATCAGGCAGGCCTGCAAGATCAGCATCGCGGGCAGTGAAAAGTTACCAAAAATCAGAACCACAGAGCGGAAACCGGCCGCCAACGGCCGTCTCAGCGCCATGTCGTTCCAGACGCCGTCCCGTACCTGATCGAACGCGGCGGCCAGATAATGTCCCGCGTCCGAGAACGGGACGAGGCCGCCGAGATTTGCGTAATGAAAGTCGCCCGGCCTGACGATTCCAGCCCACATTGCGCTGATGCAGAGGACAAAAGCGGATGCGGCGATCGGGAAGCCGACCCAAGCGAGAAGCCGTCGCAGCGACTGTTCGTTTGATTCCAGCAATGGACGGTGACGCGCAGTTGATCCGATCAGCCATGTTGTCACGGTTCCCACGCCCGCCAACATCAAAAGCAAATAGCCGAAATACGGCTCGTTGCCGGCCGCCCAATGCGCGCTTCGCGACCACCGTATCAGCGCCGTGGTTGGCAGCGCCCAGCCCGTGCTCCATGCGTAGAGGCTAGAGGCGATATACACCGCCACAGCAGCGAGGCCGGCCCAGCAAAGCCCGTATAATATCAGATAGGGGGTTCTTGGTAAGACCGGTTGCCCCGCAAGGCGCCTTGCCAACGACCGCAGCGCGTCGAAGTATAACAAAGCGCCAAGCAGCGCGCTGACGATTGCCAGCGCGCAAGTCACCCAGACTTTCGGCCGTATCACGTAGCGCAGCGTTGCCGTGGTGTCCGGACCATTCGTCACTCCCGGAGGAAGCGAGAAGATCACGTGGGAACCCCAGTGGCTGAAACCGGTCGTCTCGCCGGTCCGAATCGTTTCGTGCGCGGCGTGCGGCGGTCCCATCTCGCGGCCATCGATGCGTAACTCAAGAGATGACCGGGAGGGATGCGCGCCGTCGTCTCCAACCGGCGGCTGCCTCCACCACGGGGCCTGCATTTCGACGATCAGCGAAGCCCGCGGTGGATTGGTTTCCGCCGCAAACGGTCCGGCGAGCTTGAGTTCGGCGTGCCGTGTACCGAGTTGAAGCGCCAGCGACATCAGTGCCAGCAGAGCGAGCGGCCAGAAGATCAACCTGGCGGCGACCGGCGTCCGGTCCTGGATGCGGCGAACGAATGCGGGGGCGAAAGTGAAAACTGGACGAAATACCTCGGCCACGCTAGGGGCGCCCCGGAACAGCGTTGATCGGGAATGCCGGATGCTCCGTTACCAACCTTCCTTTAGAGGCGAGCATCAACCCCGCCAGCCTAGCCGGAATCAAGCACCGCTCCTGGAATCCGCCGCCCATATGCGGGTCAAACAGCCTTGAGTTTGCGATAGGCGAACCACACCATTTTCAGCAGCAGCCAACCGTCGCGAAACCGGGAGATCTGGGTCTCGCCGAAGGTGCGTGCCTTGTAATGGATCGGCGTCTCGATGATTTTCAGGTTTTGTTTCGCAGCACCAAAGATCAGGTCGAAATCGCCGAACGGATCGAAGTTGCCGAAATAGGCGCGCTCACGCGCCAGCACCTCGTAGTCCTTTCGCAGCAGCACCTTGGTGCCGCACAGCGTATCGGTCAGCCTCGTATTCACCAGATAGCTGAACAGATAGGCGAAGCAGCGGTTGGCGATGAGATTGAGGGGGCGCATCGCCTCGTTTTCCATCGGATAGACCAGCCGCGTGCCGTTGACGAATTCGGCCTTCCCGGTCTCGATCACCGCGTGGTATTTCGGGAGCATTTCCGGCGGCATCGTCAAATCGGCATCCAGAATCATCAATACGTCGCCGGTCGCCGCAGCAAAGCCCTTGCGGACCGCATCGCCCTTGCCCTTGCCGTCCTGCTTCAGGACCTTGATGTCCCAGACATCCTTGTAGGCATCGCGAACGCGTTCGCATTCCTGATAGGTGCCGTCGCTGGAATTGCCCTCGACGAACAAGATCTCCTGGGCCGAGCCGAATTTGGGCATCCTCAAGATCGCGTTCTCGATATTGCCCTTCTCGTTCCGGCAGGGAATGACGATGCTCACTGAAAATTTCCGGTCGGGAAATTGCCGGACCGGCCGGCCGACCAGATAAGTCCGCAGGCACAGCTGCCTGATCCCGGGGAGCGGAGCGATGAATCGATTGACGAACGGACCAATTCCGAACCAACGCACCGGAATTAACTGCCGCTGCTCATGGCTGAGCACCTCGAAATCCGCAAGATCCATCAGGTTGAGGAAATCGGCGGTAGCGACGTAGTTGATCTTCGGCTGCTTGCTGCGAAACCGCAGCAATTCCGCGAGCATCAGGATCGGCTCCCATAAATGGGAATAATAGGAGATGATGATCCGCGTGGAGGACGTGCACAAATGATGCACATGCCGCAAGGTGCCGTCGATGTCTTCAAACATGCCGATGGTATCGGCGATCACGATATAATCGAACGGGCCTTCGACGGCGGATAGCGTTGCCGGATCTTCGGCATCGCCAAGCACGAAATGCAGATCAGGATGCAACTCCTTCGCCCGGGCAATAGTGTTGGCGGCGAAATCGACACCTACGCCGTAGGAAGGCTGCAGGGAGGCCAGCAATTCGCCACGGCCACAGCCCAGCTCCAAAATGCGTTTGCCCGGCGGAATCAGGAAACGCATGAACTTCCGGTCGTCTTCCTTGTACGCAGCATTAAAGCGGTTACTGCGGTCTTCAGCCAGACCGGCTTCCGCGTATTCCAGAAACTCCCGTTTCCGCGAATTGTGCGGCAGTGAAACAAAGGATGCTGCAAGGTTCACGGTCGTCTCACGGAACGCAGGACGTGCGTCGGTCTTTGAAAGGTCAATCGGCCGCCTCGCGTTCATCTCGTCCTGCCAACACCTGTTTCGGGCTTATAATTCGGCCGTCCTCCACCCTAAATGGATTCACTTCGGCGGGACGAACCCGCTATTTGCCCCGACTTCCGGCAAAACGCGAGTCCCATTCCGCGCTACTCGACACTCGCGTCACGCGGTCCTGTCAACTACTTGTTCCTGTTTGCAAAAACTTATGTCGCCGCCCATCGTTCCGGTGACCGGAGTGCCGAATGGTTCCGTGCGAAATAGGGCGTTTGCAAAAGATCAGCCAGCCCGCGCGATGATGTTCACGCTTTCACCGCTCGTCACCAAACCCTGCAGCCCCTTCTCGGTCGACGGCAGCCGCTGCTGGGTACGCTCATCATAAAAGACGTACCCGTTCGGAATGAAACAGGAGAGCAGCTGATCCAGCGAGGCGCCGCGTTCCTCGAGCAGATAGGGTGCCAGTTCCATGACGAAGATCGGGCGCGTATCGCGAAGCAACGCGCTGGCCCCACGAAGCACGTCACACTCGAACCCGTCCACGTCGAGCTTGACCAATTGCACCTTGCGCTCGGCATGCTCTGCCAGAATGCTGTCGAGGCTTCGGGCTTGCGCCTTATCGGTCTTCATCCCGCGGCCGAGATGCTTGGCGTGCAACGCATCTTCCGTGACGAGCGGCCAGCTCGAATAGATGTCGTTCGGCACGCTGACGCCGTCGTTCTCGGTCAGGAAGCAATGGAACAGCTTTACCCGGGAGGCGAGGGATGGATTGAGCTCGAGGTTGCGTCGAAGTTTGCGAAAGGCATATTCGGTCGGCTCGAAGGCCAGAACCCGTCCGTGAGGCCCGACAAGTTGGGCAAGGTGAAGCGTGTGCGCGCCGATGTTGGCGCCGATATCGAGCACCAGCGCCCCCGGCGAGACGAGCTTCCTCAGTGCGGCCCTCGTCTGGCGCTCGTAGAAATTGCCCAGATAAATTCCCAGATCGATCCCTTCCGAGAGGTCCAGATCGTAGGTAAGGCTGTCTCGGACCACCGTCGCACGGTCATTTCGACCCAACAGCGCGCGACCCGCATGGACCGCATGATAGATCATGCGCGCTGCCCTGATTTTATGAACGGTTTTCATCAATGCGTTCCGGTGGGGGGTCGGTGAAGGCGGACACTCCTATCGCATGGAGCATGGCGTGTAAATTAAGGGCGGAAGCGAGCGGACCCGGCCGAGCAAAGCCGTCTCCGGCGGAGGTGTCGCGGCGATTCTGACAGGATATTCTCGCAGCGGCACCTCGGCCGATCGGTGCCTCCGGTGAGGATAAGAGCGGTGTTCCCTTGGAAAGGGCCCGAGAGGATCGTTATTTAATGGAGTTTGTAACAAGATAGAAAGGCGACTGGCCCAAATTAAGCCAAACATGTCGTAACTTGCTCGCGGTCTGAACGTGGACAGCGGCCGGACAGGTCGCAAGGTCCCCTCGGCGCCGAACGCACGGGATTTTCGCAGCACTCTTTGCAAATGCCAGCTTGGCCCCGGGGCTACTTGATGAACGCTTTCCTGCCAAATCCGCAAGACCCGTTTGAGGATATGTCCGACGACGATTTCAATGTTGTCGGCGGCGAGATCTTCGCGACCTTTTCGCCTTGGGCATCCTGGCTCGGCGAGGGAAATCCGTTTGCGCCTACAACAATCCCGATGCTTTCGACCCAGGCTGGCGGAACGGCCGTGGTGGGCGACCCGGGTTCCATGGTCGCGGTCACGTCCGGCGGCATCACCATCAACCTTATTTTCGATACGGCGGCCCTGGCGGCGCCTGCAAGTTTCCGGGCGGGCATTCAGCAGGCCGTATCGATCCTGGCCGCGGCGATTTCCGACAAGATCACGGTCAATATAAAAATCGACTATAGTGGTACCGGCGGCGGTGCGGCGGCGGGTCCCGATCACGGCCTGTTCCAGAGCTATTCGTCGATCAGGGCCGACCTGATCAACAACGCTTCGCCGGGCGACACGACGTTCAATGCGCTGGCCGCGGGGTCATCGATCCAGGGCCAGTCGAGCGTCGCCGTCTGGAACGCCCAGCTGAAGCTTTGGGGCCTGATGGCCGCCAACGACACCACTACCGACGATGGCAGCGCTACCTTTGCAACCGATATCAATCCGAACCTCTTGGTCGGCGTCGCGCTGCATGAACTGAGCCACGCGATGGGCCGCGTTCCATACGGCCCGCAACCCGATATTTTCGACTTGTTCCGCTTTACCGGTGTCGGCACGCGGCTGTTCCAGGGCGGCGCCACCGCGCCGGCCGCCTATTTTTCCCTCGACGGAGGCAATTCCAAAGTCGCCGACTACGGCCGCACTTCCGATCCCAGCGACTTTCTCAATAGCGGCGTGCAAGGCCCCAACGACCCATTCAACGAATTCTATACCGGCAGCACCTCGCAGCAGCTCACCGCGGCGGACCTCAAACAGCTGGTTGCCCTGGGCTTTCATTTGATCGTGCCCGATACGCAGGCGCCCGTCATTGTGGTCGACAGTCCCTTGTCGGTCCAGACCGGCGGCAGCCAGGCGATCACCGCCGCTCTGCTTGGCGCCAGCGACAATGTCAGTTCCGGAGCGCAGCTGCACTACACGGTCACCGCCGGGCCGGCCTCGGGCACGTTGCTGTTGAGCGGCGCGGCGGCGTCCTCCTTCACCCAGGCCGACATCAATAACGGACTGGTCAGCTATCACGAGACCGCAACCGGCGTAGCGTCGGACAGTTTTTCCTTCACCGTGACGGACGCGGCCGGCAACGTGTCGGGCGTCACGTCATTCCAGATCCACATTGGCAGTGCCATCTCCGAGGACTTCAATGCCGACGGCAAGAGCGACGCGCTCTGGGTCGGCAATGACGGCACGGCTACGATCTGGGATAGCGGTCAGTCCGGCGGTGCGCACCAGATTTCCAGTCTGGCGATCGTTCCGGCCAGCGAGCACATCGCCGGCACCGGCGACTTCGACGGCAACGGTCATGACGACATCCTCTGGCGCGACGACGGCGGCTTTTTATTCGTCTGGGACAACGGTCAGTCGAGCGGCGCCCATCAGGTTGTCAACCCCGGCGGCATCCCGGGCAGCCTGCATATTTCAGGCACCGGCGACTTCGACGGCAATGGTCGCGATGACATCTTGTGGCGCGACGACAGCGGTGGCGTATTCGTCTGGAACAACGGCCAGGCCAGCGGGGGCCATACCGTCGGTAGCTCCGTTGGCGCCAATTGGCATGTTGCCGGCACCGGCGACTTCGACGGCAACGGCAAGAGCGACATTCTCTGGTACAGCGATAACGGCTCGGTCGCGGTCTGGGACAATGGCCAGGCCAGCGGCGGCCATAGCATTGCCGCCGCGGGCTCCGTTGCCAGCTGGCATATTGCCGGTACCGGCGACTTCGGCGGCAACGGCAAAAGCGACATCGTCTGGTACAACGATAATGGCGCGGTTGCGGTCTGGGACGACGGTCAGGCCAGCGGGGGCCATAGCCTCGCCGCCGCGGGCTCCGTTGCCGCCAGCTGGCACATTGCCGGCACCGGCGACTTCGACGGCAATGGCAAGGCCGACATTTTCTGGCAGAACGACAGCGGTGCGGTTGCGATCTGGGATAATGGTCAGCCCAGCGGCGGGCATATCGTCGGCACGGTTCCGGCAGGCTGGCATATCATATAGAACGGCGCTCCGGCGTTCCCTTGCACGAAGTCCGGTTCAACACGGTTGAACCGGACTTCGGAACCAAGCGGCCTTTATGCATTCCAGCAACCGGGATCAAGCTCGAGCCCGATCGCCGTATTCTCAATTCTGTCCGCGATCGGTGGAAGCCGGACCGGCGATGAACCCAGCTGGTGGTACGCCGTTGGCGTAGAAGCGATTGTTTCCGAACGATACGGGTGTTCCGGCGGTGGCCGTCTGATTGAACGAGACCTCCGTGTCATCGATCCATATCGTTCCATAGGCTTGCAGACCGGTCCCGTTGAAGTTGACCGTGGTGTGCTCGACACCGATCTGGGCGCCGGGGTCGGCCTCGATGCCGGCGGTTGAGTTGCCGGAAAACAGCGATCGGGTGATTTTGATCTGATTGCCGTTGCCACTGGCGAGACCGTAGAGGTTGTTGATCACATGGGTGTTGTCGATCGAGACCATGGTGGTCGCGCCGTTCGCCGCGACGCCAACGCCGACTCCGGCATTGTTTCGGATCATCGAGTCCCTGATGAAGAGCTTGCCGGGTGTGGTGCGGACGTCGGCGACGCCCTGCTGGGCGTGATTCATGATTACCATGTTCTCGAGCGTCACCACCGCGGCGGACTGGATGCTGACGCCACGGAGCCCGCCCTGCGTGCCGCCTCCGGTACCATTGAGGCTCAGGCCGCGCAGGATCACGCTTGCGAGCGGGTCCGGCGATGCACTGAGGTTGATGGTAATGCTATTGGTTCCGGCCGCGAGGATCGATCCGAACGTACCGGTACAATCGATCGTGATCGACTTGGTGATCGTCAGGTTGCCGAAGCCGCCGGCATCGGCACAGTTGATTTCGCCGTTGGTGTCGGTAACGGCGATCGCGGCGGCAAAGGTCTTGCATGGCGCGGTGCGGCTGCATGGATTGGTGTCGTCGCCAGTGAGGCCGGAAACCCAGGTTCGACTGTTCTGGGCATGGGCGGGTGCGGACAGCAGGACCGGAACTAAAAATCCGGCAAGCAAGGTGACGAGCGCAATGCGACGCATGTTTGTTCCTCTTTGTACGCTGAGGTTCTTCAGCGGGCCAATGACCACGGCGAGGAATTTGCGAGCCTGACGACAACCCGCCTAATGAGCCGTCGCGACTTGAAAAATGCTATTCAAAAAATCTTGGCCCGCAATTCCCAGCCCTGTGGAACGCAGCTAATCACACAATGCCGTCAGGGAAAAGATGGCGACGATTGCCGTCAGGGTTCCGAGGCAGGAACTAGACGGTGCATCGCGTCGCGCGCGATTACTCCGCCAGCGACAGGATGTAGTCCTGGTCCGGCGGACTTTAGTGTACTTGAGGTCGTCGCATGCGACGATCAGCTGAGAGGCGTTCATTTTCGACGGGCGATTTTGGCCGCCGCGATCTTCGCCTTCGCCGAGGGCGGTTTTGCGACAGGCGCCTTGTTCAGAACGGCGCTCGACTTTTGCTGTCCTGCGATCACCCCCTCGCGCACTTTCAGCACCTTGTAATAGGCCCACCACAGATGCGCCGCGGCGCCGCGCAGCGGCCGCCACGGCTCCGCCAGCGGCGCCATCTGCTTTGCGGTCGGCCGCGTCTTCAGGCCGAGGCCGACCCTGACCGCTTCCTGGATGGCGACGTCGCCCGCCGGCCAGGCGTCGCCGTGCCCGAGGCAGAACAGCAGATAGACGTCCGCGGTCCAGGGACCGATGCCGTGCAGCCTTGTCAGCGTGTTGTGCGCGGCGTCGGCGTCCTCTTCCGCCAGCACCTCCAGATTGAGCCGCGCGGCGGCAAGTTCGCGCGCCAGATTCTTCAGCGTCTTGATCTTCGCGCCCGACAGCCCGAGCTTGCTCAAGCGATCGGCGCGGGCGCGGCGCAGCGCGTCATGATGGAACGGATCGAACGCGGCCGAGAGCCGGCCCCAGATCGCGGCGGCGCTGGCGGTCGAGAGCTGCTGTCCGGTAATGATCGCGGCAAGGCCGGCAAAGCCCGGCTCGCGCCGGCGCAGCGCCGGCATGCCGGTGCGCTGGAGGATCGGTTGCAGCCGCGGATCCTGCCTGACCAACGCATGGATGGCGTGGTCGAGGTCGGCTTGGCTGTCGAGGTGGATGGTCATCAAACTTTTTTTGTCATCCGCGGACTCGACCCGAGCGAGCGTCATGCGCGGGCTTGCCGTCTTCGCTAAGGCTTCGCCGGCCTGATACTGTAGTGCCCGGCGAAGCCCTGCGCAGCCGGGACCCGCGCATCCATCTTCTATCGTAAAGACTCTTTCGAGAAGATGGATTGTCGGGTCAAGCCCGGCAATGACGAGAGTTAGATCATGCCGCCACCCGTTTTCCGTTTTGCGCCGAGCCCGAACGGCTATCTCCATCTCGGCCACGCTTATTCGGCGCTGCTGAACCACGATCTGGCGCGGCGGGCCGGCGGGCGGATGCTGTTGCGGATCGAGGACATCGATACGGCGCGCTGCAAGGCTGAATTCGAGGCGGCGATCATCGAAGACCTCGGCTGGCTCGGCATTGAATGGGAAACCCCGGCGCGGCGGCAGTCCGAACATCTCGATATCTATCGGGAAGCCGTCGAGAAGCTTGGCGCGCAAGGCCTGGTCTATCCGAGCTTCGAAAGCCGCGCCCAGATAGCAAAGCTGGTGGCGCAGCGCGAGGCGAACGGCCCGTGGCCGCGCGATCCGGACGGCGCGCCGCTATATCCCGGCCCGGCGAAATCGCTTTCGTCCGGCGAGCGTGCGCAGCTGATCGAAACCGGCGCGCCCTATGCGCTGCGGCTCGACATGGCCGCGGCCCGCGCCCGCGCCGGCGATCTCGCCTGGATCGAGCAGGGCCACGGTCCGGCGGGCGAGACCGGCACGGTGATCGCGCAGCCGCAACACTGGGGCGACGTCATCCTCGCGCGCAAGGAGACGCCGACCAGCTACCACCTTTCGGTGGTCATCGACGACGCGCTGCAAGGCGTCACCTGTGTGGTGCGCGGACAAGACCTGTTCTGGTCGACCTCGGTCCATCGCCTGCTGCAGAAGCTGCTGGACCTCGGAGAGCCGGCATACCGCCATCATCGTCTGCTGCTTGACGTCGCCGGAGCCAAGCTCTCGAAGTCGACCTCGGCCACCGGGTTGCGGGAATTGCGTGCCCAAGGCGCGAGCCCGGCGGACATCCGCCGCCTGGTCGGGCTGCCTTAATTGCCTGAAGTTCGCCGCAGCCCGGCCGCAAGCCGGAAATGCCCCCGGCGTGACTCTTCGAGGCCCGCCATGGCATGCTGGCATGGGGTCGGGGTCAAGCGAATCATGGCGCGCAAATCGCGCTCACCGCGCGGTACAGGATTGTCAAAAAGGCGCTCGCCTAAAAAGCGGACGAAGGCTGGCCTGCGCAAGCGCGCCGCTCCGAACATGGTTGAGACGGCGCTCGCCGCCTTCGCGCATGAGGTCCGCACGCCGCTCACCGGCATCCTGGCGGTCAGCGACTTGCTGGCCACCTCGGACCTCGACGAGCGCGAGCGGCGCTGGGTCGATACCATCAAGGCGGGCGCGGAACATCTTGCCGGCCTTGCGACCCTGTTCGTCGATGCGGCGCGAAGCGGCAATTCCGGTCTCGGCGTGCGGCAGGATTTTTTCGATTTACGCGCGCTGGCGCGTAGCGCCGGAGATTCGCTGGCGGGCAGAGCCGCGGCGAAGGGCCTGCGATCATCGGTGGAGATTTCGGAGGAGCTTCCGGCTTTCGTGATCGGCGATCCAATCCGTTTGCGTGCTGCGCTGGAAAACCTGGTCGACAACGCGGTGAAATTCACCGAAAACGGCAGTGTTGCGCTGAACGCGAGCCCGGTACGCGGTGCCAAAGGCAAGGTCGGCGTTTCCTTCGCGGTTTCCGACAGCGGCATCGGTCTCACGCTCGCCGAGATCAAGCGCCTGTTTCGTCCCTTTTCGCAGGCCAATGTCTCGATTGCGCAACGCTTCGGCGGCGCCGGGCTTGGATTATCGTCGGTGAAGCAGCTTGCGCGCGCGATGGGCGGCGACATCGTGGTGGCGCAACGCCGCGGCGGTGGCACCACCTTTACGCTCACGGTGATCCTGTCACGGGCCAAAGGGCCGGTGACCATCATGTCCGGTGATGACGCCGATGCGCCGTCGGATCAGCCGCAGGCCTTGCGCATTCTCAGCGTCGAGGACAATCCGTTCGGCCGCGTCGTGCTCAACGCGATCCTGACCGAACTCGGCCATAGCGCGGAATTCATCGGGCGCGGCGAGGCCGCGGCGGAGCGCGTCGCGGAAGGCGGCTTCGACGCGGTGCTGATGGACATGGTGCTGCCCGGCATCGACGGCATCGAGGCGATCAGGCGAATCCGCGCGCTTGCATCTCCGGCCGGCCGCATCGCGATCATCGGCGTATCCGGCCGCGGCGATGACGAGGCGGCCTCGCGCGCCGCCGGCGCGGATGCGTTTCTGGTCAAGCCTGTGTCTCCGCGGGCGCTAGCGACTGCGCTGCTTGAAGCGACACGCCGCGCGGCAACCGCGATTTGATGATCGCCGCGTTCAGCTCGCCGCCAAAGACGAAAACCGCGGCAATGAAATACAGAAACACCAGTGCGATGATGACCGATGCCAGTCCGGCATACATGCTGACGTAATTGTTGGCGAAACGCGCCAGATACTGGCCGAACACGATGCCCGAGACCAGCGATCCTATCACCGTGAAAATGATGCCTGGCAGTATCTGCAAAAAACTGCGCCGTCCGGCCGGAAGCCAGGCGTGCAGAATGAACAACGCTATCACCAGCGCCGCGATGGTGACGCCGTAGCGCGTGACGTTGACAAAATGCTCGTTGGTTTCGACGATCAGCGGAATGTGGCGCCGCGCCGCTTCCAGCATCAGCGGTCCGAGCACGATGAAGAGCGCCATCGCCAGGGTCGTGAAGGCCGCGATCAGCGTGTAGCCGATCGATTCCAGCCGCAGCCAGTACCAGCGCCGCGGTTCGATCACCGAATAGGCGCGGTTCAGCGCAACCCTCAGGCTCTCGACGCCGTTCGATGCAAAATATACCGCAAGTACGACGCCGATGGTCAGCGCATCGCGGCGCGTAGTGGTCAGCACGTCGTGGACTTCGCCCGAGATCGCGTCAGCGACCTGCATCGGCCAGACCTGCAGCATCAGGCTAGCGGCCTGATCGGCGAGATCCTTGGAACCGAAAAAACCGGCCAGCGAAGTCAGCACGATCAGGAACGGAAACAGGGCCATCAAGGTGGACAGTGCGATGTGGCTCGCAATCGCCCAGCCGTCATCGGCAAGGAACGTATAAAAGGCGTCCATGACGACCAGATAGAGGTAGCGAATCTGTCTCACATTTCACCTTGGTCGAAGCGGAAGAGGCTCGGTCTCCGATCAGACTACCATCTGATATTACTGGACAAAAAGCCAGATCGTTGCACCTCGATGTGAGTGATGGCGCGGGCCCGGGCGCGGTGTTATGTAGCGCCGATGGCAACATTCCTGAGCTCGATTCTGCTGCCCGTCGCGGTCGGCGCCGTGGCGCTGGTGCTGCTGCTCGGTCTCCTCAACATGATGCGCGGCGGATCGCCGAACCGCTCGCAACGGCTGATGCGGCTGCGCGTGCTGCTGCAATTCGTCGCAATCGTCATTACCATGCTCGCGGTCTGGGCGATGGGGAGGTGATTCGTAGGGTGGGCAAAGGCGCACTTGCGCCGTGCCCACCATTCTTTATCTCGTCGCATGATGGTGGGCACGGCGCGAAGAGCGCGCCTTTGCCCACCCTACGGGGGCAACCATGGTCGTTCTCAATCGAATCTACACCCGCACCGGCGACGACGGCACCACCTCGCTTGGCAGCGGCGAGCGGCGGAAAAAGTACGATCGTCGCGTCGAGGCCTATGGCACGCTCGACGAGGTCAACGCCGCCATCGGTCTGGTCCGCCTGCACACCGCTGATGATGCGGCGCTCGATCCCGTGCTTGGCCGCATCCAGAACGACCTGTTCGATGTCGAGGCGGACCTCTGCCTGTCCGAAAAAGGGCCGGGCGGCGCCCGGTTGACCGTCACCGACGCCCAGGTCGGCTGGCTCGAAGGCGAGATTGACCGATTCAACGCCGAATTGGAGCCGCTGCGCTCCTTCATCCTGCCTGGAGGCCGTCCTGCAGCGGCCTATCTGCATCTGGCGCGCACGGTGTGCCGGCGTGCCGAGCGCATCATGGTGGAACTCAAGGATCAGCCTGGGGAGCATGTCACGCCGCCTTCGCTGAAATACGTCAACCGCCTTTCCGACTTCCTGTTCGTCGCCAGCCGCTACGCCAACGAGAGGGGCGCGCGGGACGTGCTCTGGGCGCCCGGCCAAAACCGCTGAAGCTGTCATGCGCGGGCTTGACCCGCGCATCCATCAAGCGAAAGAATCTTCCAAAGTGATGGATTGCCGGGTCAAGCCCGGCAAGGACGCCGCGTTTTTCAGCTTTCCCGCGTTGACCCAGCATGGCCAGACCTTTAGGTTCCGCGCCCACACGAGAAGTAACCCCAGGCTGATGACGAAAGAGGATCGATGAAGGTTCTGGTGCCGGTAAAGCGCGTGGTCGATTACAACGTCAAGGTCCGCGTCAAGAGCGACGGAACCGGCGTTGAGCTCAATAACGTCAAGATGTCGATGAATCCGTTCGACGAAATCGCCGTCGAGGAAGCCTTGCGCCTGAAAGAGGCCGGCAAGGCGACCGAGGTGGTGGTGGTCTCGATCGGCCCCGCCCAGGCATCCGAGACCATCCGCACCGGCCTCGCCATGGGCGCCGACCGCGGCATCCTGGTCAAGGCCGACGGCAATGTCGAACCGCTGGCGGTGGCGAAGATCCTGAAAGCCATTGTCGATGAAGAAAAGCCCGGCCTCGTCATCCTAGGCAAGCAGGCGATCGACGACGATTCCAACCAGACCGGCCAGATGCTGGCGGCGCTGCTCAACTGGTCGCAGGCAACGTTTGCGTCCAAGGTCGAGGTCGACGGCTCCGATTTCAACGTGACGCGCGAAGTCGATGGCGGCCTGCAGACCCTGAAGCTGAAGGGACCAGCCATCGTAACGACCGACCTCAGGCTGAACGAGCCGCGCTACGCCAGCCTGCCGAACATCATGAAGGCCAAGAAGAAGCCGATCGCCGACAAGAGCGCTGCCGACTACAGCGTCGACCTCACGCCGCACCTTGAGATTCTCAAGACCTCCGAACCGCCAGGCCGCAAGGGAGGCGTCAAGGTCAAAGACGTCGGCGAGCTGGTCTCAAAACTCAAGAACGAAGCCGGAGTTTTGTGATGGCCACGCTGTTGATTGCCGAACACGACCACGAATCCCTGAAGGACTCCACCAACAAGGCGCTGACCGCGGCGAGCGAACTCGGCGCCGAAGTGCATGTCCTCGTCGCCGGCGGCGGGCAGGGCACCAAAGCCGCGGCCGAAGCGGCCGCGAAGCTCAAGGGCGTGACAAAAGTTCTGCTCGCCGAAGGTCCCGCCTATGAGCATGACCTGGCCGAGCCGCTGGCCGCGCTGATCGTGGCGCTGGCGCCCGGCTATGACGCCTTCGTCGCGCCCGCAACCTCGCGCTTCAAGAACGTGATGCCGCGGGTCGCGGCCCTGCTCGACGTGATGCAGGTGTCGGAGATCATTAAGGTGGTGTCGCCCGACACGTTTGAACGGCCGATTTACGCCGGCAATGCGATCCAGACCGTGAAATCGAAGGACGCCAAGAAGGTCATCACCGTGCGCACCTCCACCTTCGCTGCGACCGGTGAGGGCGGCAGCGCCGCGATCGAGAACGCGGCATCGGCGGCCGACCCCGGCCTGTCCAGTTTTGTTGGCGAGGAAGTCGCGAAAAGTGATCGCCCCGAACTGACCTCGGCAAAGATCATCGTGTCCGGCGGCCGCGCCATGCAGAGCCGCGAGAATTTTGCGAAATATATCGAGCCGCTGGCCGACAAGTTAGGGGCCGGCGTCGGCGCTTCGCGCGCCGCGGTGGACGCCGGCTACGCGCCGAACGACTGGCAGGTGGGCCAGACCGGCAAGGTGGTGGCGCCGGAACTCTATGTCGCGATCGGCATCTCCGGCGCGATCCAGCATCTCGCCGGCATGAAGGATTCCAAGGTGATCGTCGCCATCAACAAGGATGAGGATGCGCCGATTTTCCAGGTTGCCGATTACGGATTGGTCGCCGACCTGTACCAGGCGGTTCCCGAGTTGACCGAAGCGTTGGCCAAGCTCGGAAAGTAAATGAACGGGATGAGATGACGGTGATGATCAACAAGGTCGGCGTGATCGGCTCGGGCCAGATGGGCAACGGCATCGCGCATGTGGCGGCGCTGGCGGGTTTCGACGTGGTGCTCAACGACGTATCGGCAGATCGCCTGAAATCGGGCATGGCCACCATCAACGGCAATTTGTCGCGCCAGGTGGCCAAGAAGATCATCACCGAGGATGCCAAGAAGCAGGCGCTGGCAAAGATCGTGTCCTCCGAATCGATGGATGGCCTCGCCGATTGCGACCTGGTGATCGAGAGTGCGGTCGAAAAGGAAGAGACCAAGCGCAAGATATTTCACGACGTCTGCGCGGTGCTGAAGCCCGACGCCATCGTCGCCTCCAACACCTCTTCGATTCCGATCACGCGGCTCGCCGCCGCCACCGACCGGCCGGAAAAATTCATCGGCATTCACTTCATGAATCCGGTGCCGCTGATGGAGCTGGTCGAGCTGATCCGCGGCATCAACACCGATGACGAGACGTTCGAGGCGACCAAGGCATTCGTCAACAAGCTCGGCAAGACCATCGCGGTTTCCGAGGATTTCCCGGCCTTCATCGTCAACCGCATCCTGCTGCCGATGATCAATGAGGCCATCTACACGCTGTATGAAGGCGTCGGCAACGTCGAGGCGATCGACGCCGCCATGAAACTCGGCGCCCACCATCCGATGGGCCCGCTGGAGCTGGCCGATTTCATCGGCCTCGACACGTGCCTGTCGATCATGCAGGTGCTGCATGAGGGGCTGGCCGATTCCAAATACCGGCCCTGTCCCCTGCTGGTGAAATATGTCGAAGCCGGCTGGCTAGGCCGAAAGACCCAGCGCGGCTTCTACGACTACCGCGGCGAAAAACCGGTGCCGACGCGGTAATCCCGGCGCGTCCGCTCGAAAGCCTCGCCACCACCCTCCGCCGTCATCCTGAGGGCCGCACTTGCGCGGCGTCTCGAAGGATGGCCGCAGGCGCGGCTGCATGTCGCTTGCGGCCGATCCTTCGAGGCTCGCCGCGAAGTGGCGAGCATCCCAGGACAACGGTAATTGCTTGCGCGGATTGGCGAAAAAAATTTTACGATTCCTTATCCCCGTCCCCCAAACCTCGCTTATCCTAATTGCGTCCTGTCCAAGGAAGAGTCGCTTTCCGGAAAGCGATCCCTTCAGCGGACAGAGCGAAAGCTGGCTGGACCGGGGCGCCCCGGAACGGTCGACGGCCTGGTGGCCAAGGTGGAGCGCCGGGAGGCGCAGCGCCTAGCCTTGGGCGCGCGCGGTCGCCTTGCCGCGCGAGGTGGGTTCGCCGCCCGCCTCCAAGGGTGCCTCGCAAGCACTCTGGCGCCTCCCGCCGCTCCACCCCCTCGCGAAGGTATCGCGAGGGACTGGCAAACCTCGGACGCATCGCGCCGCGAGAATGCAGAAGCTTGGACTGTTTGAAAATTTGAATCGGAAATTAGCGCCTTTCTCGTTTCCCGGGCGCGATGCAGCGCGTAGCTCTTGCGAAGCGCTGCTTCGCAGAACCGGGATCGTACCAAACACCGGCGTTCGTTACGGCCCCGGCTCTGCAGCGCACCGCTCCGCAAGAGTTACGCGCTGCGCTGCGTCCGGGGCACGCCAGCCTCTACTCACCCCGCGGTCGCGGCGTTGATCAGCTTGATCGCGTCCTCGCTGTCCCATTCGGCGGGGCCGGCGATGTTGCCGATTTCGCAGCCCTGGGCGTCGATCAGCACCGAAGTGGGCATGCCCAGCGCCAGCCCGATGCTCTTAAGGTCCTGAAACACCTTGGCTTTCGGATCGGAGAAATTGCCGAGCCGGGTCAGATTGCCCTCCTGCAAAAATGCCTTCGGCTTCTCGAGATTACGGGTGTCGATATTGACCGCGACCACCGCGAACTTGTCGCCGCCGAGCTTGCCTTGCAGGCTGTCCAGCGCCGGCATTTCCTTGCGGCAAGGCACGCACCAGGTCGCCCACAGGTTCAACAGCACCGTGCGTCCCTTCCAGTCGGAGAGCTTTTTCGTAACTCCATCGCCGTCCACGAAAGCCAGGTCCGGCATCTGCAGCGGTTTTGTCGCCATCGTCAGCGCCGCGACCTCGCCCTTTGCCAGCGGTGCGATCTTTTTCGACAGTTCGAGCGCGGAGGCGCAGGGCGCATCCGCCAGCGCGGTGCGCTTCAGCCCGGAAATTCCCCAGATGCCGGCCAGCCCGATCGCGGCGCCGACAACGACCGTGCCGAGCAGGTGCGGAATCCGGCGGATGATGGGGTGGCTTGGCGAAGCGTCGGGCATATCGTTTGTCATCCTGTATAAGATACGGCTATGCAGGGATCCCGGTTGCAGGCGGTTGAACCGACGTCCCTAACCTTGATGGCAAGCATGAATATGAGCGGCATGGCATGAGCAACAAGATGTGGGGCGGACGGTTTTCGCAAAGCCCCGACGCGATCATGGAGGAAATCAACGTCTCCATCGACGTCGACCGGCATCTTTATGCTCAGGACATCGCGGCGTCCAAGGCGCACGCCGCCATGCTGGCCGCGCAGGGCATACTCACGGCGAACGATGCGAAAAATATCGCGAGGGGTCTAGACACGATTTTGTCAGAAATCGGCAAGGGATCGTTCGATTTCAAGCGCGCGCTGGAAGACATCCATATGAATGTCGAGAGCAGGCTCGGCGAATTGATCGGGCCGGCTGCCGGACGGCTGCATACCGCGCGCTCGCGCAACGACCAGGTTGCGACCGATTTCCGGCTCTATGTGCGCGACGCGATCGACGCGACGGATGCGGCGCTGGCGGCATTTCAATATGCGCTTGTGCAAAGGGCGCTCGAACATGCCGATACCGTGATGCCGGGCTTTACCCATCTGCAGACCGCGCAGCCGGTGACGTTTGGGCATCACCTGCTCGCTTATGTCGAAATGGCGGCGCGCGACCGCGGCCGCTTTGCCGACGCGCGCAAGCGGCTCAACGAATCGCCTTTGGGCGCTGCGGCTTTGGCCGGCACCTCGTTCCCGATCGATCGCGACGCTACGGCAACCGCGCTCGGCTTCGACCGGCCGATGGCCAATTCGCTGGACGCGGTGTCGGATCGCGACTTCGTGCTCGAAACTTTGTCGGCGGCGGCGATCGCCTCGGTGCACCTGTCGCGCTTTGCGGAAGAAATCGTGATCTGGACCTCGCCGCTGGTCGGGCTGGTGCGGCTAAGCGACAAGTTCACCACCGGCTCCTCGATCATGCCGCAAAAGCGCAATCCGGATGCGGCCGAACTGGTGCGCGCCAAGACCGGCCGCGTGGTCGGCGCGCTGACCGCGCTGTTGATCGTGATGAAGGGGTTGCCGCTCGCCTATCAAAAGGACATGCAGGAGGACAAGCACGGTGCGATGGAAGCTTTTGGCGCGCTGTCGCTGGCGATCCGGGCGATGATTGGGATGGTGCTCGACCTCGTGCCCGACGAGGCGCGGATGAAGTGTGCTGCCGGCGAGGGCTATGCCACATCGACCGATCTTGCCGACTGGCTGGTGCGGACCTTGAAAATGCCGTTCCGCGACGCCCATCATGTGACGGGCCGCATCGTCGCGGCGGCCTCGAAGGACGGGTTGGCGCTGCATGAATTGCCGCTCAAGGCGATGCAGGCGATCGAGCCCAAGATCACGGCGGAGGTCTTGGGCGTTCTCTCCGTCGAGGCATCCGTGAAAAGCCGCACCTCTTACGGGGGCACTGCGCCGAAAAACGTCCGCGCCCAGGCCAAAGCCTGGCTGAAGCGGCTGGAAAAGCAGCGAAAACCGCAGTGAGCGGCTAAATTTCGCTTAAGTTTCATGAGCTTTTAAGGCCTCGCCAGACCTAATCAATCTTTGTATGGTGCCGCCGAATTTTGGGGATTTTGCCGTGAATCGCACTTCTGGTCCTGTGTCCGCCGGATGGACATTGGTCGCTGTCACCGCAGTGGCGCTGGCGCTCGCCGGCTGCGGCCGCAAGGGACCGCTCGATCTGCCGCCGACCGCGGCGGGACCGGTGGTGGAGCAGGGCGATAGCGGCGAAGAGCGCGCCGCGGCCAAGGGCAACGTGTTCGACCCGTCCTACGGAGCCAATGAGCTGCCGAAAACGCCCAGGGGCAACAAACGATCGTTCATCCTCGACCCGCTGCTGAATTCCGACTGAGCCCCGCCATGAATCACTTCGACTATCGCAACGGCGTGCTGCACGCCGAGGCGGTCGATCTCGCCCTGCTGGCCGATGAGGTCGGCACGCCGTTCTATTGCTACTCGACCGCGACATTGGAGCGCCACTACCGGGTGTTCGCTGACGCCTTCGCGGATGTCGAAGCGCTGGTCTGCTATTCGCTGAAGGCCAACTCCAACCAGTCGGTGCTGAAGACGCTGGCAAAGCTCGGCGCAGGCGCCGACGTGGTCTCGGGCGGCGAACTCAAGCGCGCCCGCGCCGCCGGCATTGCCCCGGACAAGATCCTGTTCTCCGGCGTGGGCAAGACCGAGGCCGAATTGCGCCAGGCACTTGGCGAGGACGTACTCTGCATCAATGTCGAATCCGAACCCGAACTTGAATTGCTGTCGCGGTTGGCGGTGGAGACCGGCCGCACGGCGCGGGTGTCGATTCGCGTCAATCCGGACGTCGATTCCGGTACGCATGCGAAAATCTCCACCGGCAAATCGGAAAATAAATTCGGCGTTCCGCTGGTTCACGCGCGCGCCGTTTATGCTCGCGCGGCAAAACTGCCGGGTATCAAGGTCACCGGAGTCGATGTCCATATCGGCAGCCAGATTACCGATCTCGCTCCGCTCGAAACCGCGTTCCGCAAGCTGGCCGATTTCGTGCAGACGCTGCGCGCTGACGGCCACACCATCTCGCACGTCGATTTCGGCGGCGGGCTTGGCATCCCCTATCATCTCGACCGGGCCGCGCCGCCGGCGCCTTCAGCCTATGCCGCGATGGTCAAGCGCGTCACCCATAATCTCGGTTGCACACTGATGTTCGAGCCGGGCCGCATGATCGTCGGCAATGCCGGCATCCTCGTCACCCGCGTGATCTATCTAAAGCCGGGCGCCGCGAAAAATTTCGTCGTCATCGACGCCGCAATGAACGACCTGATCCGCCCGACGCTGTATGAGGCGCATCACGACATCCTGCCGGTGCGCGAGGCCGCAAACGGCATACGCCCGATTGTAGCCGACGTGGTCGGCCCGGTCTGCGAAACCGGCGATTACCTGGCGCTCGGCCGCGGGATGCCCGAGCCGAAGCCGGGCGACCTGCTGGCGATCATGACCGCCGGCGCCTATGGCGCGGTGCAGTCCGGCACTTACAACACCCGCGCGCTGATTCCCGAGGTGCTGGTCAAGGACGACCAATACGCGGTGGTCCGTCCACGCGTCGAGGTCGACGCGCTGATCGCGATGGACAGGGTGGCGCCCTGGCTGTGACGTAGGCTTGTAGCCCGCATGGAGCGAAGCGCAATGCGGGGCGGCGTTGCCACTCGGATGGAGTCCCGGATTTCGCTGCGCTCCATCCGGGCTACAATCACTCCGCCGCCCGCGCCTTTGCTGCCCCTCCCACCACGACTCCCGCCGCCTGTTCGATCGGCTTGATCGCCGATGTGAAATCCGACTCGGCTCCCTCGTCGCGGATCACTACTTCCCACAGCCGCCCGACCGCTTCGGCGACTTCCATCGACAGCCCCAGCGATTTCATCTCGTCGAGGCAGAGCCGCACGTCCTTCACCATCAGCCCGGTAGCGAAGCCGAAATCGAAGCTGCGCGGCAGGATCGAACGCGGAAACTTGTCGCGGCTCGCGGTGTTCATGCCCGAGCCCGCGTTGATCACGTCGATCATCACGGCGGGGTCGAGTCCGGCCTTGACGCCCATCACCACGGCCTCTGAAGTCGCGACCACGGCGGTCGCCGACAGAAAATTGTTGGCGAGCTTCATGGTTTGCCCCGAGCCGGGCTTCTCGCCGATGAAGAACACCTTTCCGATTACGTCGAGCGCCGGTTTTATCGCCTCGAAATCCGCGCGCGGGCCGGACACCATTACCGCGAGCGTGCCTTTCTCGGCGCCCCCGACGCCGCCGCTCACCGGGCTGTCGAGCTGCACGATGTTGCGCTTGGCCAGCAGGCCATGAATGCGCACCGCCATCTGCGAACCGACGGTGGACAGATCGACGAAACGTTTTACCCGCGCGCCCTCGATCACGCCGTTTGCGCCGGTCGCGACATCGAGCGAGGCCTGCAGCGAGGGCAGGCTTGCCAGCACCGTCTCGGCGCGGTCGGCGACGTCTTTCGGCGAGGATGCTGCCTCGGCGCCGAGCGCAAGCAGTTTATCGACCGCTTCCTTGCGCTGGTCGTAGACCACCAGCTGATGCTTCGCCTCAATGAGGCGGCGGGCCATGGGGAAGCCCATATTACCCAGCCCGATGAATCCGATGTCCATGATGTAATCCTTATGTCGTGGAGAGCGCCGCCGCGCGTTCCGCGGAGCGATATTGTTTCAGGCGCTTGCCTGGTAACAGGTCATAAGGAGCCTTCCAGCCTGGCAGCGCCGCAATCCGTTCCAGCCATGCCCGTATCGCCGGGTGGGTTCTGGCAAAATCGAAACCGGCCTCTTCCTTGGGGAACATCAGGTAACCGATCATCGAGATGTCGGCGACAGTGGGACCGGGTCCGACGACATAGAAGCGACTGCTCAGATGGTTTTCCAGAATGCCGAGATAGTCGTCCAGCCGTTTGCGGAAGAACGTCATGATCGTGGGGTCGGGATGCTCGATGAAGCAGCGCATGTAGCGATAGGACGCCATGGTGCCGGTGAGCTTGTGGTTGTCCCAGAACAGCCATCGCAGCACCTCCTGCCTTTGGCCGGCGTCCGCGCCGCCGAACTTGCCGTGGCGTTCCGAGAGGCGAAGCAGGATCGGCGCAGTCTGGGTGAGCCGGATCCCGTCCTCCTCCAGCACCGGGATCTCGCCCATCACGTTCACGGCATTGCGCCATTCCGCCGTCCGCGTGATCCCGCCGCCAAAATCGGTCCATACCGGATCGAACGTCTCCCCGCACAGTGCCAGCATCAGCGCCAGCTTGTAGCTGTTACCCGACTCCGGGAAGTAGTGCAGCCGATAGGAAACGGTCATGGCGGCGGCGCTCAATCCGGCTTCTTGTCCATCTCGGCAAAGACCTCGCGCGCAATTCTAAAGCTGTCGACGCCGGCGGGGATGCCGGCGTAGCAGGCGACCTGCATGAACACCTCGCGGATTTCATCCTTGCTGACGCCGTTGACCAGTGCGCCCTTGATATGCACGCGCAATTCATGGGGCCGGTTCAGGATCGAGATCATGGCGAGGTTGAGCATGCTGCGGGTTTTGCGCGGCAGCTGTTCGCGGCCCCAGATCGCGCCCCAGCAATATTCGGTCACCAGTTCCTGGAACGGCTTGTTGAAGTCGTCGGCGTTCTTCAGGGCGTTGGCGACATAGGCCTCGCCGAGCACCGCCTTGCGGATTTCCAGCCCCTTGTCGTGCCTTTTCTGGTCCATGAACGTTTCCTTGTTGTTGGCGTTGGTAACCGACGTTACGGGGTCGAAAGCCTCCCGTCACGCCTTCGTGTTATGCGTGTTTTGAGGTGTGGGTTGTGCGCTGCGGCACGTGCCTCATTGCCGCCGCCGTGCTAGGCTGATGCTTCGACAAGCAAGGAGAGTTTGTTGAGCGGCGCCACCCCCGACCCGACCAGGCCAGCCAGCGATACCGAGGCCGTTTCCCGGCTGCGCCTGACCCAGGCCCTGCAGCGGGCGAAATTTGCGATCGCCTGGGAGCGAAGCTGGCCGCCTCTGGCACGGCTCTTGACGGTTGCCGGGCTGTTTCTTGTGGTGTCGTGGTCCGGATTGTGGCTGGCGCTGCCGTCGCTGGCACGCGCAATCGGGCTTGTGCTGTTTGCGGGGCTGGCGCTGGTCGCGTTGTTTCCCCTGCTCAGGTTCCGATGGCCGAGCCGCGAAGCGGCACTAAGCCGGCTCGACCGCGGCACAGGCATCCGCCACCGGCCGGCTACCGCGCTGACCGATACGCTCGCGAGCCAGGATCCGGTGGCGCTGGCGCTGTGGCAGGCGCAGCGCGAGCGCACGCTGGCCTCGATCAAGCGCATCCGTGCCGGCCTGCCGTCGCCGCGGCTGACGATCCACGACCCCCGGGCGCTGCGCGCGCTGGTCGCAGTGCTGCTGGCGGCGACCTTCGTCGCCGCGGGGGAGGAGCGCACCGCGCGCGTCGCTGCCGCCTTCGACTGGCAGGGCGTGTTGTCGCCCGCCAATGTGCGGGTCGATGCCTGGGTGACGCCGCCGGTCTATACCAGCAAGCCGCCGGTGATTTTGTCCGCCGCCAACAAGGACGCCTCTGCATCGGATACCGCGCCGTTGCCGGTGCCGGCGGGCTCGACGCTGATCGTGCGTTCCAGCGGCGGCAGTCTCGATGTGGTGGTGGGCGGCGGGCTGACCGAAGCCGCACCGGCGGAGCAGGCGCCCAAGGGCACCAACGAAAGGCATTTCACCATCTCTGGCGACGGCACCGCCCATGTCCGCGCGCCCTCGGGCCAGCCGCAATGGAAATTCAGCGCGGTTGCTGACCGCCCGCCGACCATCGCGCTGGCAAAAGATCCCGAGCGCCAGGCACGGGGCTCGCTGCAGATGTCCTATCGGCTGGAGGACGATTACGGCGTCACCGAAGCGCAGGCGCATTTCGCCGCGCGGCCGGGGGACGCCGCAAAGGGCACCGCGGCGCGGCCGTTGTTCGATCCGCCGAAATTCCCGCTGGTGCTGCCCAACGCGCGCACCCGCAACGGCGTCGGCCAGACCGTCAAGGACCTCAGCGAAGACCCTTACGCGGGTGCCGATGTGACGTTGACGCTGACGGCAAAAGACGAAGCCGGCAACGAGGGCAAGAGCGAGCCTTTCAACATGCGGCTGCCGGAACGGCTGTTCACCAAACCGCTGGCGCGGGCGCTGGTCGAGCAGCGCCGTACGCTGGCGCTCGACGCCAATCAGAACTCGCAAGTCTACACCGCGCTTGACGCGCTGATGATCGCGCCAGAATTGTTTACGCCGGAGGCCGGACACTATCTCGGCCTGTTCAGCGTCACCAGACAGCTCGAGGCGGCGCGTACCGATGACGCGATGCGCGAGGTCGTCGCCAGTCTTTGGGCGCTCGCGGTCACTATCGAGGACAGCAACATCACTGACGTCGACAAGGCGTTGCGCGCGGCGCAAGAGGCGTTGAAGCAGGCGCTGGAACGCGGCGCCAGCGACGAGGAGATCAAGAAGCTGACCGAGAATCTTCGCGCGGCGCTGGACAAATTTCTGCAGCAGCTTGCCGAACAGCTGCGCAACAATCCGCAGCAACTGGCGAGGCCGCTCGATCCCAACACCAGGATGCTCAGTCAGCAGGACCTGAAGAACATGCTGGATCGCATGGAGCGGCTGTCGCGCTCCGGCGACAAGGATGCCGCCAGGCAATTGCTCGAACAACTGCAGCGGATGCTGGAGAATCTGCAGATGGCGCGGCCGGGCCAGAACGGCGATAGCGACATGGAGCAGGCGCTCAACGAACTCGGCGACATGATCCGCAAGCAGCAGCAACTCCGCGACAAGACCTTCAAGCAGGGCCAGGATTCGCGGCGCGACCGCCAGCGCGGCAACAAGCAGGGCGACAAGGCTCTGGGCGACCTGCAGCAGGACCAGCAGGGCCTGCGCGATCGCTTGAAGAAGTTGCAGCAGGAACTGGCCAGGCGGGGCATGGGACAGGGCCCGAAGGGCGAAAGGGGTCAGAAGGGCCAGCAAGGGCAACAAGACCAGCAGGGTGAGGACGGCGATCCGGGCGACCAGGGCGATGGCGAGGACAATCTCGGCGACGCCGACACCGCGATGGGCGACGCCGACGGCCGGCTCGGCGAAGGCAATGCCGACGGCGCGGTGGATTCGCAGGGGCGGGCCCTGGAGGCGTTGCGCAAGGGCGCCCAAAACCTTGCGCAGCAGATGCAGCCGGGCGACGGGGACGGGCAGAACGATGGTCCCGGCAATCGCGCTGACCGGCGGCAGAGCGGTGGCCGCGACAGCGATCCGTTCGGCCGGCCGTTGCGCGCCCGCGATCCGGACGATCTGTCCGTGAAAATTCCCGGCGAAATGGACGTGCAGCGGGTGCGCCGGATCCTCGAGGAACTGCGCCGCCGCTTAGGCGACCCGCTGCGACCGCAGATCGAACTCGATTACATCGAGCGGCTGCTGAAGGATTATTGAGGCAACGTTGCCAGGCGTGATGCGGGGCATAACGGGCACGGCAGAGCCGAGACCGATTGCGGTGTGCGCCGGAACCAATTGTGAGTTCCGATTTCGCTAGTTATTATCGTAGAGCGTCTAGAGCGTCCGTCTCTTCAATTCGGACAGTTCATTTTTTGGGACCGAGGCAGAGCGATGGCGAAGATTGAACTCCCGGTTCTTCCAGCACACTTGTATCGGTATCGTTCGTTCAGGCGCGAAAATAGTCTTTCCCAGGAGATAGCCGCCATTAATAGCGCCTATCTGTACTGTTCGCCGTTCCTCTCCATGAATGATCCGATGGAGTGCGTTTACAGCCCTTCGATGGCCTCTGGAAGAGGTAGCTACTATAAAAGGGCGATAGAACGCCTCTACCGGCAGAAAGGGTCCTTTCTTTTTGCGTGTTTCAGCGAAACGCCAAACAACGAATTGATGTGGGCACATTACGCCGCTAACTATTCCGGAATCTGTATTGAATACGACGCTCCGAAACTCGTCAGGTGTCTCGATAGCGGCGTAAGCGTCGTACGTCTCGCCTATGGCGACACGCCGCCCGCCGTCGATATGGATAAGCCTCTAAATGTCACTCAGACCGCGAAGGAAATTCTCTCGCACAAGAAATCGAGCTGGGCCTATGAGAGGGAATGGCGTGTCCTCGGCCGAACCAGTCCAATGCAGTATCAACGCAAAAAATGCGTGACGTCGGTCTATTTCGGGTCTCGTATTGAACCTGAAAACAGGGAGGCAATCATGAAGGAGTTAAAGGGCGGGGGCTTCGAGTTCTTCGATATGGAAGTAGAAGGATATGACCATTCCTTCACCCGTACAAAGCCGAAACGTTAAGATCTAATTTCTTCGCTAGCACCAACAATGCCGGCTTTGAATTGCCGCACCCCCCGAGTTTCTCCGGAAAAGTCCCGTACAGTCCGGGCATGTCAAGAACCATGATCCTGATCGGCCAATTCGATTCCCCGTTTGTGCGGCGCGTTGGCATCGCGCTGCGTCTCTATGGTCTGCCGTTCGAGCATCGGCCGTGGTCGACCTTCGGCGATGCCGACAAGATCGCGCCCTACAATCCGCTGCGCCGGGTGCCGACGCTGGTGCTCGATGACGGCGAGGTGCTGATCGAGAGCACCGCGATCCTCGATCATCTCGACGAGAAGGTCGGGCCTTCCCGCGCGATGATCGCGGAAAACGGCCCGCACCGCCGCAAAACCCTAAAAGTCTGCGCGCTGGCGACAGGGCTCGGCGACAAGGCTGTAAGCCTGGTTTACGAACGCCTGCTGCACCAGGAGAAATCGGACGTCTGGATGAAGCGGTGCGAAACCCAGATCAGTGGGGTGCTCGATGTGCTGGAGACAGATCGCGCCGCGCGGAATTCAGCGTTCTGGTTCGGTGACAAAATCGGCCACGCCGACATCACGGTGGCCTGCGTCATCCGTTTCACCCGCGAAGCGCATCCGGGCGTGTTCGACCCGCGGCGCTGGCCGGCGCTGGCGGCCCATGCGGAGCGCTGCGAGGCGCTGCCGCCGTTTCAGGAGATTGCGCAGCCTTTCTCGGCGCCGGGCGACTGAAATCGGTTCTTTTACTTCGCTTTCACCGGTTCTTGCGGCTGCGGGCGGGCCGCAACGGCATCGCCGCTGCCGAATATGGTGGAGAGTTTTCGCGTGCGCCCGGTGTCGATGCTGACATAGGCGGTCATGCCCGCGCGCAGCGGCGGCTCACCGGGCCGCTCGATCAGCCGAAGCCGCACCGGCAGCCGCTGCACGACCTTCACCCAATTGCCCGAGGCATTTTGCGCAGGCAGGATCGCAAACTCGGCGCCGGTCGCCGGGCTGATGCTTTCCACCTCGGCGTCCCATGTCACGTCGGGATGCATATCGAGCACGACTTTGGCCTTCTGTCCGACCGCCACGTGGGTCAGTTCGGTCTCCTTGAAGTTCGCCTCGAGCCAAGGCCGCCGATCGGTCACCAGCGCGAACAGCGGCGTCTGAGCCTTGACCTGCTCGCCGGGCTGCAGGCGGAAATTGACGACAACGCCGGCTCGCGGCGCCTTGATTTCGGTATAGGCAAGGTCGAGCGCCGCGCGGTCCCGCATCGCGAGTTTTTCGCGGACCGCCGCATATTCGTCCGTCGGCCGGTCAGGGTTTCCGCCAAGCGCTGCCTCCACCCGCGCGATCCGCTGGTGCAATACCGCGAGCCTGTCCTGGCCTTCCTGCTCTTCGCTGTTGGATTTCTCCAGGTTGGCCGCCGACGTCACGCCTCGTCCGGATAGCTCGCGCTGGCGCTTGGCCTGCAACTGAAGAAACGCCAGCTTGTTCTCGGCCTCTTTGGCTTCGGCCCGGATCTCGTGCAGGCTGGCCTTGAGTTGTTCGACGGAAGCCCGCGCGGAATCGATCTCGGCTTCAGCTTTGGCGAGCGCCAGATGGTAGGCCGCGGGATCGAGCCGCACCAGCACATCGCCGGCGGCAACGACCGCATGATCCTGAATTCGCACGTCGATGATGCGGCCGGGAACTTCGCTGGCGATCTGACTGATATCCGCCTTGACGAAGGCGTTCTCGGTCGAGATGTGGCGGCCGCCCTGCAGCCAGACCAGCAGCGCGCCGGCGAGGACGAGCACGGGAATGCCGATCAGCGCCAGGGGCCGAAGCCGCTTCATCATGGCGCGCTCCTGCCATTGTGCCGCGGCGCCGCGCGAAAAGCGGATTTCCGATCGGCAGTCGCCGAAGCGCCCGCCGCTGGCTCCCCCGTCAAAACCAGGGTTTTCTTGACGCGCTGCAGCAGCGCCATCAGCTGTTTGCTCTCGGTTGCGGAAAGATCGACCAGGGCGGCTTCGACCGTGGCCTCGGCAACGCGCCAGATCTGTTGATGCACCCGCTCTGCTTCCCGCGTCAGATACACACGCTTGACGCGGCGGTCGTCGCGCTGGGTGCGGCGTTCGACCCAGCCATTGGCCACAAGGCGGTCGATCATGCGGCCGGCGGTGGCCTTTTCCACCTCCATCATCTCTGCCAGCTCGGAATGCGACGCCCCCGGACGCCGGTGCAACCGGGTCAATACCAGCCATTGCGCCCGCGTGATGCCGAGGCGGCGCACCCGGCGGTCGAATTCCGTCCGCAACAGGCGCGCGACGTCCGAAATCACCACGCCGATGTATTCGTCGGTATTTGGCATGGCGCACTTGTAGCCGACGGAGAATTAGTAAGCTAGGTTACAATCTGACGATCAGTGCCGCAGAGTGGACATGGCCCTAAGCCCCGCAAGCATGGAAACCCACGACGCCGCCGGGGCAATGTCCGCGGCGCAGCGATATTTGACGCTGGCGACGGTCGTGCTGGGGTCTTCGCTCTATGGAACGGCGCTGCTCACGACATCGACCGTGCTGCCGCAGATGCAGGGTGCGCTGTCGGCCACCCAGGACGAGATCGCCTGGGCGATGACGTTCAACATTCTTGCGACCGCGGTCGTGACTCCCATGACCGGCTGGCTGGTGGCCCGCTTCGGCACCAAGCGTGTGATGCTTTGCTCGATCGCGTGCTTCACGGCCGCAACATTGCTTTGCGGCATGGCGCAATCGCTCGAGGTGCTGGTGCTATGGCGCATCCTTCAAGGCGGCGCAGGTGCGCCGCTCGTGCCGCTGTCGCAGTCGATCCTGTTCAACACCTTCCCGCGCCGCCAGCATACCATGGTGATGTCGATATTCGGGATGGCGGTGGCGGTCGCGCCGGTGTTCGGCCCGGTGTTCGGCGGCTACCTCGCCGAGATGCACAGCTGGCGCTGGTCGTTTTACATGCTGGTGCCGGTCGGCATCTCGGCCACCATCGGCATGGCCTGGACGCTGCCGCCGGACAGCCAGATCGCCAAAGTTCGCTTCGACTGGACCGGCTTTGTCGCGCTTGCCTCCGCGCTTGCCGCCGTGCAGCTCGTGCTCGCCCGCGGCGTCCGGCTGGACTGGTTCGATTCGACCGAGATCCTGATCGAATCGCTGATCGCAGCACTCGCCTTCTACATCTTCCTGGTGCACAGCCTCGGCGCGCGTGCGCCATTCGTGAACCTGAAACTGTTGTCCGACCGCAATTACGCGATCGGCCTTGCGCTGGTGACCATCTACGGCATGCTGAATTTCACGCCGATGGTGTTGCTGCCACCGCTGCTGCAGCAGCAGGCCGGCTTTCCGGATGCGCTGGTCGGACAGGTGATCGGATGCCGGGGCGTCGGGATGCTGGTCGGCTTCATGACCGCCGGCTTCATGAGCCGGGTCGATCCGCGCATCAGCATGGCCCTCGGCTTCGGCCTGCAGACTCTGGCTGGGCTGTGGATGCTCACCTTCGATCTCAACGTCACGATGGAGATCCTGGTCGCCAACAGCGCCATCCAGGGGTTTGCCGTTGGTGTCGTATGGGTGCCGATCACGATGGTCGCATTCGGAACGCTGGACCAGCAGAATTACGCGGAGGCTTCCGCGATATTCCATCTGCTGCGCAACATCGGATCGAGTTTTTTCATCTCGCTGTCGATTGCCGAGATCGTGCGCACCTCCGGCGCCAATTACAGCCGGATGACCGAGATGATCACACCCTACAACCGCTCGCTCGCGACGCCGGGCCTGACCGGCGCATGGAGCTTCGACACCGTGCCAGGCCTTGCCAAGGTCGCGAAGGAAATCGCGCGCCAGTCGATGATGATCGGATATCTCAATGCCTTCATGATGTACACGGTGACGTCAGGGCTCGCGGTGCTGTTCGTCCTGATGGTTCGGCGCCGTAGGGCGGCGTGACGGACGGAGTTCAATTTCCCTTCGCTCCCGACGCCTTGATAACGGCCCCCCACCGCGGCACCTCGGATGTCAGATGGGCCTTGAGTGCCTCGGGTGTCGCGAGTTCCGCCGTGACGGGCTCGGTGCCGAGGCTTGCAAACCGCTCGATCACCTTGGCGTCCTTGAGCGCCGTTTGAAGCGCAGCGACAAGCTTGTCGGAAACATCCTTGGGCAGTCCCTTCGGGGCCCACATCGCGTGCCAGGCCGACACCTCGAAGCCTTTTACCGCTTCCGCATCGAGCGTCGGCAGCTCGGGCAGCGACGAGACGGTAGATTTGGTGGTGACGGCGAAACCCTTGATCTTGCCCTCTTTGATCTGATTGGTGGTGTTGGTGGTCTGGTCGCACATTACGTCGAACTGGCCACTGAGCAGGTCGTTCATGGCGGGCCCGGTCCCGCGATACGGAATCCCGTTCATCTGCACGCCCAGCTCCTTCATCAGCATCAGCATGCATAGATGCGACGCGGAGCCGATGCCGGCGTGCCCATAGACAGCTTTATCGCTGTTGGTGCGAATCCACTGCAGCAGCTCGGTCACGTTGTTGGCCGCCAATGTCGACTTGGACACGAGGGTCATGGGCACGTCGGTAATGCGACCGAGAGGGTCGAAGTCGTTGACGACATCGTACCTGATGGAATCGTAGAGTGCGGGAGCGGTCGCGTGCGCGATATGCCAGACCGCGAGGGTGTAGCCGTCGGCGGGCGACTTTGAAACGCGCGTCATGCCCAGCGTGCCACCTGCGCCGCCGACATTTTCGACCAGGATGGTCTGACCGAGGGTTCTGCCCATCGCTTCCCCGATGAGGCGAGCCACGGTGTCGGTCGGCCCTCCTGCCGCAGCCGGAACGATGATGGTGATCGGCTTGGTCGGAAAGGCGGTTTGAGCTGCGGTTGGGTCGGACAGCAATACCGACGCGGCAGCGATTGCGCCGGAAAGGATTGTACGACGGTCTACCCGCATCGGTCACTCCAATGTTGCTTGGCTGATGTCCTCGGATTCAGCGATTCCGGCTAGGCTACGCATGGAAGCCCGGCTCGAGCAAACGGTTTCATGGTATGATCGCGACTGTGCGGACGCGCGAAAAACCGCGGCGCGAGGTCAGGGAGCTACCCCGCCCGCGCCGCCTTCTTGCGATACGCGAGATGCACCGCGCAATTGCAGCCGGGTGGATGCGAGGCCACATCGTTGGCGGGCTCCGGTAACGATCCGGTCGGCGCCAGCGTCGGCATGGCTTCATTGGCCGGAATGTAGTTCAGCACCGGCGCCAGCCATCGTTCGGCCTCAGCCACACTCCAGCCTTTTCGCGTAGCGTAATCTTCGACCTGGTCGCGCTCGATCTTGCCGACGCCGAAATAGAAACTTTCCGGATGGCTGAAGTAGAGTCCGGACACCGACGAGCCCGGCCACATCGCAAAACTTTCGGTCAGCTTCACGCCCGCGGTGGCCTCGGCATCGAGCAGGCGGAACAGCGTGGCTTTCTCGGTGTGATCGGGTTGCGCGGGATAGCCGGGCGCCGGGCGGATGCCGGCATATTGTTCGAGAATGAGCGCATCGGGGGTCAGCGCCTCGTCCGGCGCGTAGCCCCAGAATTCCTTGCGCACGCGCTGGTGCATCCGCTCGGCAAAGGCTTCGGCAAGCCGATCCGCCAGCGCCTTGGTGAGGATCGACGAATAGTCGTCATTGGCGTTCTTGAAGCGGTCGGCGACGATGTCCTCGCCGATCCCCGCGGTGACCACGAACGCGCCGATATAGTCCGGCACGTCGCTCTTGACGGGCGCGATGAAATCCGACAGCGCGGCATTGAAGCGGCCTTCGCGCTTCTCCAGCTGCTGGCGCAGGGTGTGGAACGTGGCGATCCTCTCGCTGCGGGTGTCGTCGGCATAGACGGCTATGTCGTCGCCTTCGGCATTGGCCGGCCAGAAGCCGATGGTGGCCTGGGCCTTGAACCAGTTTTCCTTGACGATCAGGTCCAGCATCCTGCGAGCGTCGTCATGGAGCGAGCGCGCGACTTCGCCGACTTTCGGATCCTCGAGGATGGCCGGAAAACGCCCGGTAAGCTCCCAGGTCTGGAAGAACGGCGTCCAGTCGATGTAGTCGGCGAGTTCGGCGAGATCGTAATCGCGGAAGGTCTTGATACCAAGGAACGCCGGCTTCTTCGGCGTCGTCCTTGCGAAATCGATGGTGACGGCGTTGCCGCGGGCATCGGCCAGCTTCAAGCGCTTCTTGTCGGCCTGCGCGCGGAAATGCGCCGCGGAGATTTTCGCGTAATCGGCGCGCACTTCAGCCGCGTAATCCTCGCGCCGTTCCGGCGACAGCAGCGCAGAGGCGACGCCGACCGCGCGGCTGGCGTCGTTGACGTGCACCACCGGGCCGGCGCTGTAGCTCGGAGCGATCTTCACCGCGGTATGCACTCGGCTGGTGGTTGCGCCGCCGATCATCAGCGGCAGTTTCAAACCCTGCCGCTCCAGCTCGCTGGCAAAGAACGCCATTTCATCGAGCGACGGCGTGATCAGGCCCGACAGGCCAATGATGTCGGCGCCCTCCGCCTTTGCGGTCTCGATGATTTTTGCGGCCGGTACCATGACGCCGAGGTCGATCACCTCGAAATTGTTACATTGCAATACGATGCCGACGATGTTCTTGCCGATGTCGTGGACGTCACCCTTCACGGTGGCCATCACGATCTTGCCGGCGGAGCTGCGGCCGTCGCCGGCAATGCCGGCGGCTGAATTGCGCGCCTTCTCCGCTTCCATGAACGGCATCAGATAGGCCACCGCCTGCTTCATCACGCGGGCCGACTTCACCACTTGCGGCAAAAACATCTTGCCGTCGCCGAACAGGTCACCGACCACGTTCATGCCGGCCATCAGCGGGCCTTCGATCACGTTGAGCGGGCGCTCGGCGAGTTTGCGGGCCTCTTCGGTATCCTGCTCGATGAATTCGGTGATGCCATGCACCAGCGCGTGCGACAGCCGCTTGTCGACCGGCCATTCGCGCCAGGCGAGATCCTGTTCCTTGCTCTGCTTCTCCTTGCCGCGGAATTTTTCCGCCAGCGTCAACAGCCGTTCCGACGCGCCGGGATCGCGGTTGAGGATGACGTCCTCGCAGGTCTGGCGCAGCTCGGGGTCGATGTCGTCATAGACGATCATCTGGCCGGCATTGACGATGCCCATATCCATGCCGGCCTTGATGGCATGATAGAGAAACACCGAATGCATCGCCTCGCGCACCGGCTCGTTGCCGCGGAACGAGAACGACAGGTTGGAGACGCCGCCCGAGACATGCGCGCGCGGCAGGTTCTGCCGGATCCAGCGCGTCGCCTCGATGAAGTCGACGCCGTAATTGTTGTGCTCTTCCAGTCCCGTCGCGATCGCAAAAATGTTCGGGTCGAAGATGATGTCTTCCGGCGGGAAGCCGAGCCGGTTGACGAGGATGTCGTAGGCGCGCTTGCAAATTTCGGTCTTGCGCGCGAAGGTGTCGGCTTGCCCTGCCTCGTCGAACGCCATCACCACCACGGCCGCGCCATGGCGCCGCGCGATTTTCGCCTCGTGGATGAATTTTTCCTCGCCCTCCTTCATCGAGATCGAGTTCACCACCGGCTTGCCCTGCACGCATTTCAGGCCGGCTTCGATCACCGCGAATTTCGAGGAATCCACCATCACCGGCACGCGCGCAATGTCCGGCTCGGCGGCGACGAGATTCAGGAACGTCACCATCGCGGCTTCGGAATCCAGCAGGCCCTCGTCCATGTTGACGTCGATGATCTGCGCGCCGTTCTCGACCTGGTCCCGCGCCACCTGCAGCGCCGCGGTGTAATCGCCTGCGGTGATCAGTTTGCGGAATCTTGCCGAGCCGGTGACGTTGGTGCGTTCGCCGACGTTTACAAAGGGGATCGCCGGCGTCAGTTCGAACGGCTCCAGGCCCGATAGCCGCAGACGCGGTTCGATGGTCGGGATCGCGCGGGGCTTGTGCGGCGCGACCGCCGCGGCAATCGCGGCGATATGATCGGGCGTGGTGCCGCAGCAGCCGCCGACGATGTTGACGAGACCGGAGCTTGCGAATTCGCCGATCAGCCCGGCCATGAATTCCGGGCTCTCGTCGTAGCCGCCGAATTCATTGGGCAGGCCGGCATTGGGATAGGCGCAGACCAGCGTATCGGCGACGCGGCCGATGTCGGCGATGTGCGCGCGCAAATCCTCGGCGCCGAGCGCGCAGTTGAAGCCGATGGTGATCGGCTTGGCGTGGCGCACCGAATTCCAGAACGCTTCGGGCAATTGCCCGGAGAGCAGGCGGCCGGATTTGTCGGTGATGGTGCCGGAGACCATCACCGGCACGTCGATGCCGCGGGCTTCCGCAATCTCGGCGATCGCATAGAGCGCCGCCTTGGCGTTGAGGGTGTCGAAAATGGTTTCCAGCAGCAGCAGGTCGGCGCCGCCATCCAGAAGACCGTTGATCTGCTCGCCATAGGCGGCGCGCAGGTCGTCGAAGGTCACCGCGCGGAAGCCGGGGCTGGAAACGTCGGGCGAGATCGAAGCGGTCCGGTTGGTCGGCCCGATTGCACCGGCCACGAAGCGAGGCTTGCCGTCCTCGGCAGCCACGCGTTCAGCCGCCGCCCGCGCGAGCCTGGCGCCTTCACGGTTCATCTCATAGGCGATGCCGGTGAGGTCGTAATCGGCCTGCGCGATCGAGGTCGACGAAAACGTGTTGGTGGCGACGATATCGGCGCCGGCGCGCAGGTAATCGGCGTGGATGTCTTCGATCGCCTGCGGCTGGGTCAGAATCAGCAGGTCGTTGTTGCCGCGCAGGTCGCGATGGAAATCCTTGAGCCGTTCGCCGCGAAACGCGGTCTCGTCATACTGCAACGCCTGGATCATGGTGCCCATGGCGCCGTCGAGCACCAGGATGCGCTCGCGCGCCAGCGCCAGCAAAGCGGTTCGTTTCGGAGAAACAGCAACGGTCATCGAATCATGCGGCCTTCTGCGCGCCGCTCGGGCGAATGCCGAGCAGATGGCTGATCGCGAACACCAAATCAGCGCGGTTCATGGTGTAGAAATGGAAGGTGTCGACGCCGTGCTTGGCGAGTTTTTGTACCTGGCCGGCGGCAACGGTGGCGGCGACCAGCTTGCGGGTGTCGGCATCGTCGTCGAGGCCGTCGAATTTTTCCGCCAGCCACGCCGGCACCGTGGTGCCGGCGCGGGTCACGAAGTTGCGGGCCTGCTTGAAATTGTGCATCGGCATGATGCCGGGCACGATCGGGATGGTGATGCCGCGCGCGCGAACCCGGTCGAGATAGCGGAAATACAAATCGTTGTCGAAGAACACCTGGGTGATGGCGCGAGTGGCGCCGGCATCGACCTTGGCTTGCAGGAAATCGATGTCGGCATCGAAGTCGGGGCTTTCTGGGTGTTTTTCGGGATAGGCAGAGACCGAAACCTCGATGTCGCCATGCCGCCGCTTGATGCCGGCGACCAGCTCTGCCGAACTGCGGTAGCCGTCCGGATGCGTTGAGTACGGGGTGCCGATGCCGCCAGGGGGATCGCCGCGAAGGGCCACGATATGGCGGACGCCGACCTCATGATAGCGGCCGACGATCTCGTCGATTTCGCCGCGCGCGGCGCCGACGCAGGTCAGATGCGCGGCCGGCAAAAGCTCAGTCTCGGCCAGGATGCGAGCGATGGTGGAATGGGTACGCTCCCGCGTCGATCCGCCCGCGCCATAGGTCACCGAGACGAAATTAGGCGCGAGCGGCGCCAGCCGCTTGATGGTGTCCCACAGGCTGCGCTCCATCTCCTCGGTCTTGGGCGGAAAGAACTCGAAGGAAATGGCCGGACGTTTCGGCGCGGCGCCCGGTGGCGGTTCCTCAGTCATGACGCTCTCAAACTCCCCACCGACCGGGCAAGCGCCCTTAACTAGCTGCGAGAGCCTAAAATAAGCCAAATCCAGTTGCCGAAACAGCCCATCGTTGATGGGAAATTGCCCATTTTTCACAAAATATTGCCGTTTGTATAGGTCATTGCGCAAATGATGGGCTAATTAATCTGTTAAAATATATGTGGGCAAGATGGGTTTTTGATCGCGCACAGCGTAACTGTCCCACTGGGGTCAGGCCGTGGCGCGCCATAAACGGCCAATGCGCGTCTGATCTGCGCGATCAGGTCCTTTGTCCGCCGGGCCTGACACACTAGCTTGAGCCCATGATCCCGCTTTCCATTCTCGACCTGTCGGTCGTCACCACGGGCACAAAACCGGCCGCTGCGCTGCGCAACAGCATCGATCTGGCGCGCCACGCCGACACGCTCGGCTATGTCCGGTACTGGCTGGCCGAACACCACAACCTTTCATCCGTAGCGAGCCCGGCACCCGATCTGATGATCGGGCAGATCGCGGCGGTAACCAGCCGCATCCATGTCGGTTCCGGCGGCGTGATGCTGCCCAACCACGCGCCGCTGATGGTCGCCGAGCGCTTCAAGATGCTTGAGGCGCTGTTTCCAGGCCGGATCGATCTCGGGCTGGGCCGCGCGCCCGGCACCGACGGCGCCACCGCCTACGCGTTGCGCAGCCGGCTCGATCGCCGCGAGGGCGACGATTTTCTGGAACGGCTGCACGAGCTGACCTTATGGGAAACCCGCGAGTTTCCGCCGGGCCATCCGTTCAACAATGTGGTGGCGATGCCGGACGACACGCCCTTGCCGCCGATCTGGCTGCTCGGCTCCAGCGATTACAGTTCGGAGCTCGCCGCCCAAGTCGGCATGGGATTCGCGTTCGCGCATCATTTCGCGTCCTACGATGCGGTTGAGGCGCTGACGCATTATCGCGCCCGCTTCAAGCCGTCGCGCTGGCGGCGGAAGCCGCACGGCATCCTCGCCGTCGCCGTGGTTGCCGCGGAGACCGACGCTGAGGCCGAGCAACTGGCGACGTCGATGGATCTCAACCGATTGCGCCGCGATCGCGGCCAGTATCTGCCGCTGCCCAGCGTCGAGGAAGCGCTGGCCTATCCCTACACCGAGGCCGAGCGTGCTTCGATCGCGCGCAATCGCTCGCGGCTGTTCGTAGGCTCGCCGGCCACCGTGATGCAGAAGCTGCAGCCGCTGATCGCGGCGAGCCAGCCGGATGAGTTGATGATCATCACCGCGGTGTACGACCACGACGCGCGCAAGAAGTCCTATAGCCTGCTGGCGGATGCGTTCGGGCTCGGCAAACAGGCGGCGGCTTGAGCGTCCTCGTGCCCCGGACGCAGCGCAGCGCGTAGCACTTTCGAAGCGGTGCGCTGCTGAGCCGGGGCCGTAACGGAACGCGGTGCTTGGTACGGTCCCGGCTCTGCGGAGCGGCATGAAGAATGCCGCACCGCGTCCGGGACACGAGGCCGCACTTCTACTCCGCCTTTTCGGCGAACGTCGCGCGGAAGGGATGGCCGGGATAGACGCCGACGATGCGGAATTCCTTGGAGAAGAACTTCAGTTCCTCCAGCGCGAACTTCAAATTCCTGTCTTCCGGATGCCCATCGACGTCCGCGTAGAATTGCGTCGCAAAAAAGTTTCCGTCCACCATGTAGCTTTCCAGCTTGGTCATGTTGACGCCGTTGGTGGCGAAACCGCCCATCGCCTTGTAGAGCGCGGCGGGCAAATTGCGCACCCGGAATACAAATGTTGTGACCAGCGGCCCCGAGCCCTGTGCCGCCCATTTGGCGTCTCGCGCCAGCACCACAAAGCGGGTGGTGTTATGGGTTTCATCCTCGACATCTTCGGCCAGGATATCGAGGCCGTAAATCTCGGCGGCGAGGCGCGATGCGATCGCCGCGCACGCCTTGTCGCCGCGCTCGGCGACGATGCGCGCGCTTCCCGCGGTATCGGCGGCGACGACCGGCCTGATACCGAGCTTGCGGATGATGCGGCGGCACTGGCCAAGCGCATGGACATGGCTCTCGACCGTCTTGATATCGCCAAGCTGGGCGCCCTGCGGCGCCATCAGCTGATGCCGGATCGGCAGAAACCATTCGCCGACGATGAACAGGCCCGAGGCCGGCAGCAAATGATGAATGTCGGCGACGCGGCCGGCGACCGAATTCTCGATCGGAATCATGCCGAGTTCGGCCTCGCCGGAAGCAATCGCGGCCAGCGCATCCTCGAAGGTGGCGCAGGGCATCGGTTCGGCGTCGGGGTAGGCCTCGACGATGGCGAGATGCGAGTTGGCGCCCGGCTCGCCCTGGAAAGCAACTTTCTTGGGTTTGGTCATGGCGCCTTCTAACAGCCGCTCAGGTTTTTGCCAGTATCCGGCGCGTGGTTTCGAGGTCCGCCGGCGTGTCGACGCCGCGTGGCACGGTGTCGACGATGGTCACGTCGATCCGCATCCCGGCCTCTAGCGCCCGGAGCTGTTCCAGCTTCTCCTGCAGCTCGAGCGGGGAGGGCGGCAGCGTCACGAAACGCTGCAGGGCCTTGCGGCGATACGCGTACAAGCCGACATGGTGATAGCGCGGCCCGTCGCCCCAGGGAGCGGAGGCACGGGAAAAATACAATGCGCGAAGCCGTCGCTCGGCCAACCGCGACCCGATCGCCTTTACAACGTTGGGGTTGTTGCTTTCCTCCTCGGTATGGATTTCCGCCGCCAGCGTGGCGATATCCACCGCGGGATCGCCGAGCGGCCCCAACACGTCGCGGATATTCTCCGGCTGGATGGTTGGAAAATCGCCCTGCAGGTTGATGACGATTTCGGCTTGAGCCGAAGGATCGAGTCGGCCCAGCGCTTCGAAAATCCGGTCCGATCCGGAGGGATGATCGGCCGATGTCATCACCGCCTCGCCGCCATGCGCTCTAACGGCCGCGGCGATTTCGGGTGTGTCGGTGGCGACCGCAACCCGGCCGATATTGGCGGCTTCCGCGCGCCGCAGCACATGGACGACCATCGGCAGCCCCGCGATGTCGAGCAGAGGTTTGCCAGGCAGCCGCGTGGCCGCCATGCGGGCCGGGATCAGCACCAGAGTGCGGGCGTCGGTCATCGGGGATGGAGGGTCTGGCGCAGGTTCAAATGCGGACAAAATGGCGGGGATTTGCGAGAAGTTCGGCCGTTTATACGGGTTGCCAGAGCGCGGGCAAACCGATATCTCATCGCTGCTGAAGGTGCAGTGCGAAAGCCCTGATTCCTGCCGCTCTTCCTTTGCTCTGAGGCCGTTCAGCCGGCCTGATGACAAAAAAATTCCGGCTTGGAGCCTGACCCGAAATGGACTCCTTCGAACTCAATAAAATTCTCGGCGCCGTTCTGGCCACGTGCCTCGTTCTGCTGGTGTCGAGCTTCACGGCGAGCGCGGTTTTTGCCCCCAAGAAGCTGGAAAAGCCGGGCTACGATATCGCGGTGAAGCAGGACGACCACGCCGGCGGGGCCAAGGAGGCGGCGGCGCCGTCGGAGCCGATCGAAAAACTGCTGCAGACCGCTTCGGTCGAGAAGGGCACGGCTGCTGCGAAGAAATGCGCGGCGTGCCATACCTTCGAGAAGGGCGGACCCAACCGCGTCGGTCCGAACCTGTACGGAACCGTCAATGAAAAGAAGGGCGAAGGCAAAGGCGGCTTCAATTTCTCGAAAGCCATGAAGGACAAGGGCGGCACCTGGACCTTCGACGATTTGAACAAGTTCCTCGCCAATCCAAAAGGCTTCATTCCCGGCACGGCGATGGGTTTTGCGGGCATTTCCAAGGACAGCGAGCGCGCCGACGTGATCGCTTACCTCGCAACACTGGCTGACAAGCCAGTGCCGTTGCCGACGGCCGCGAAATAACGACGTCCGCTCCACCCATGAAATTTTGGTCACAAGCGGCCAGGCTTTGCCTGGCCGCTTTCGTTCGCCGGCAACCGGCGCCTCATATGCGCGTTATCGAGACGTTTCGCCGCAGCGGTGGCCTTCACGGGCTGCTATCATGAGGAAAAAGCAACGTAATCGGTCGAAAGCTTGCCTTATATTGCGGCTCTATTCGGCCTCATCGACAGCACCAGGAATCTTCAATTGGCAATTACCCGACGACGTCTTCTTCAGAGCGGCGCCTTCGCCGCAGTCGCCCCGACGCTTGGGATCGCAGCCGGAATTCCCGCCGTCGACGCGGCCAGCGCGCAGACCGCTGCGGGCGAACCGGTCTGGCGACATGCCCTGTCGACGTTCGGCGATGTCAAATATCCCGTCGACTTCAAGCGCTTCGATTACGTCAATCCGGACGCACCCAAAGGGGGTGTCGTCCGCATGTTCGAATTGGGCACGTTCGACAATTTCAATATCGTCGTCGAGGGGCTGAAGGGTTCACTTGCCAACGGCGTCGCCCTGATTTCTCAATCGCTGACGACCCGGTCGCTGGATGAACCGTCAACCGCCTATGGGCTGCTCGCGGAGGCTGCCGCCTATCCTGACGATTTTTCCTACGTCATCTATCGACTGCGCGCGGCGGCACGCTGGCATGACGGCAAGCCGGTAACGCCGGATGACGTCATCTTCTCGTTCGATGCGCTGAAGAAGCACAGCCCGCTGTACATCGCGTACTACCGGCATATCGTCAGGTGCGAACGCGCCGGTGAACGCGAGGTCAAGTTTATTTTCGATTCTCCTGGAAACCGCGAGCTGCCGAGCATTGCCGGCGAACTCCCGGTGCTGCCAAGGCACTGGTGGGAAGGTACCGATTCGCAAGGGCGCAAACGCGATGTTGCCGCAACTTCGCTGGAGATACCGCTGGGGTCGGGACCTTATCGCCTCAAGGAATTCGTCGCCAGCCGATCGGTGGTGCTGGAACGCGTCGCCGACTACTGGGGCAAAGACCTGCCGGTAGCTGTCGGACAACACAATTTCGACCAGCTTCGATTTGAATTCTTTCGCGACGACACGGTCGGGCGCGAGGCCTTCAAGGGGGATCAGCTGGACTGGTTTACCGAGCGCAGCGGCAAGCAATGGTCGACGGCCTATGATTTCCCCGCGGTGAACGAAAAACGCGTCATCAAGGAAAAATTTGTGAATTCGAGTTCGGGGCGGATGCAAGGTTTCGCATTCAACCTGCGTCGACCGCTATTTGCCGATATCAGACTGCGCCGCGCGTTCAATTATGCCTACGATTGGGAGGAGTCGGACCGGCAACTCTCGAACGGGGAGTACCATCGCGACAACAGCTATTTTGACGGCATTCCCGAGTTCATGGCCACCGGCCTTCCGGAAGGCCAGGAATTGCAGATTCTCGAGACGGTGCGCGACAAGGTGCCCGCCGAGCTGTTCACCACACCGTACAAGAATCCGGTCGGCGGCAATGCGGAGGCGGTTCGCAACAATCTGCGTGAAGCCACGCGGCTTCTCAAGGAGGCAGGTTTCGAAATTCGCGACCGCAAGCTGATCGATGCCGCCGGACAGCCCGTCAGCGTTGAATTCCTGTCTCAGGACCAGGGCGACGAGCGAAGTGTGCTTTTCTACAAGCCCTATTTGGAACGGCTCGGCATCGCCGTGCATATTCGTACCGTCGACAGCGTGCAATACCAGAATCGCTTGCGCAGTTTCGACTTCGATATCACCACGGCTGTATGGGGACAATCGCTGTCGCCGGGCAACGAGCAGCGCGATTTCTTCGGGTCGGAATCGGCGGATCGGCCCGGTTCGCGCAACCTTCCCGGCATCAAAAATCCCGCGGTCGACGCCTTGATCGACCGCATCATCTTCGCCAAGGATCGCGCCGAACTGGTCGCGAGTTGCAAGGCGCTGGATAGGGTATTGCTCTGGAATTGCTACGTCGTCCCGCAATTCGCCGCCGGATTTCAGCGCGCCGCGCGATGGGACCGCTTCAGTCATCCCGAACCGCTGCCGAAATACGGCGTTTCCGGATTTCCGACCTTGTGGTGGTGGGACGCGGCGAAGGCCGCCAAGACGGGTGGACGCTCTTGAGCCGTTGTTTTCGTGCGCCGCTGTTGTCCCGCCGGCATGTGCTGGGCCTCGGCATCGCCGCCGCCGGTACGGCGTGGCTGCGGCCCGCAGCGGCGGTCGATGCGGATGCCGAGCTGCATGGTCTTTCGGTGTTCGGCGACCTGAAATATCCGCCGGACTTTCATCATTTCGACTACGTCAATCCGGCGGCGCCGAAGGGCGGGGTGTTTTCGACGATCCCCTCGGTGCGAACCTATAACCAGTCCTATTTCACCTTCAGTTCGCTGAACGCTTTTATCCTCAAGGGCGAGGGCGCCCAGGGCATGGACTTGACCTTCGCGACGCTGATGGCGCGCGCGGGCGACGAACCGGACGCGGTGTACTGCCTCGCCGCGAAGTCGGTGCGGATTTCAGCCGACAAGCTCACCTATCGTTTTACGATCCGGTCCGAAGCCAAATTCCACGATGGCTCGAAACTGACCGCGCATGATGCGGCTTTCTCGCTCGCCGCGTTGAAGACGAAGGGCCATCCGATGATCCTGCAGCAGATGCGCGACATGGTGACGGCTGAAGCGCTGGACGATGCGACGCTGGTCATCACCTTCGCCGAAAAACGCGCCCGGGACGTGCCGCTCTATGTCGCGAGCCTGCCGATCTTCTCGAAGGCCTATTATGCGACGCGGCCGTTCGACGAATCCACGCTCGACATCCCGCTCGGCTCGGGGCCTTACAGGGTCGGGAAATTCGAAGCCAACCGCTATATTGAATATGACCGTGTCAAGGATTGGTGGGGCGCCGATCTTCCGCCTTCGCGTGGCACCTACAATTTCGACACGGTGCGCTACGAGTTCTACCGCGACCGCGAGGTCGCATTCGAAGGTTTTACTGCGAAAAACTATCTGTATCGGGAGGAGTTCACGTCGCGAGTATGGGCGACGCGCTACGATTTCCCCGCCATCAAGGACGGGCGGGTGAAGCGCGAGGTCCTGCCGGACGAAACACCGTCTGGCGCGCAGGGCTGGTTCATCAATATCCGCCGCGACAAGTTCAAGGATCCGCGCGTCCGCGAGGCGCTGGTCCAGGCTTTCGATTTCGAATGGACCAACAAGTCCATCATGTACGGTGCCTATGCGCGCACCCATTCGCCGTTCCAGAATTCCGACCTGATGGCCAGCGGACCGCCGTCGCCGGAAGAACTCAGGCTGCTCGAGCCGTTTCGCGGTCAGGTGCCTGACGAGGTGTTTGGTGCGCCCTACGTTCCGCCGGTGACGGATGGCTCCGGGCAGGACCGGGCCATACTGCGCAAGGCATCGCAATTGCTGCTGGATGCCGGACTGGCCGTCAAGGATGGCAAGCGGATGTTGCCGAACGGCGAAGTATTCAAAATCGAGTTTCTGATGGACGAGCCTACGTTCCAGCCGCATCACGCGCTTTACATCAAAAATCTCACCACGCTTGGGATCGAAGCGAACTTGCGCATGGTCGATCCGGTGCAGTTTCGCGCCCGGCTGGAGGATTTCGATTTCGACATGACCGTGCAGCGCTTCAGCATGTCAGGAACGCCGGGCGATGGCCTGCGGCCGTTCTTTTCATCGCAGGCGGCCAGGACCAAGGGGTCGTACAATCTTGCCGGTATCGAGAACGCCGCGATCGACGCGCTCATCGACAGGATAATCGGCGCCGACAACCGCGCCGAGTTGACGGTCGCATGCCGCGCGATGGATCGCGTGTTCCGGGCCGGGCACTATTGGGTTCCGCAATGGTACCGGAACAATCATCCGGTCGCCTATTGGGATGTATTCGAACACCCGAAAACCTTGCCGCGCTATCAGATCGACAATTATTCATCCAGCGTCGGCGAGCGCATCCTGTGGTGGTTCGTGCCGGACAAGGCCGCGAAGCTCGAGCAGGCGAAACCCGAGCAGGCGAAATAGCCCATGAGCGCATATATCGCCCGCCGGATTTTCTTGATGCTCCCGACGCTGCTCGGAATCCTGTTCGTGTCGTTCGTGGTCGTGCAGTTCGCGCCGGGAGGGCCGGTGGAGCGCGTGATCGCGCAGCTCAGCGGCGCAGATACCGGCGCCGGCTCGCGGATCTCGGGTTCATCCGACGGCGATTTTGGTGCGCGGACGCAAATGGGCGCATCCGCAGATGCGGTCAACTCAAAATACCGCGGCGCGCAGGGCCTCGACCCGGATTTCATCAAGAGCCTGGAAAAGCAGTTCGGCTTCGACAAGCCGGCGCCGGAGCGCTTCGCGTTGATGTTGTATAATTTCTCGCGGTTCGATTTCGGCAAGAGCTATTTTCGCGATACCACCGTGCTGCAACTCATCAAGGAGAAGCTGCCGGTTTCGATGTCGCTCGGCATCTGGATGACGCTCTTGACCTACCTGATCTCGATCCCGCTCGGCATCCGCAAGGCGGTCCAGGACGGCTCGAAGTTCGATACCTGGACCTCGGCGGTGATCATCATCGGCTTTGCGATTCCCGGATTCCTGTTCGCGATCCTGCTGATCATCCTGTTTGCCGGCGGCTCGTTCATGAGCATCTTTCCGCTGCGCGGACTTACCTCGGACGGCTGGGACCAGTTCCCGTGGTACTGGAAAATCCTCGATTACTTCTGGCACATCACGCTGCCGCTGATCGCGATGGGGCTCGGCGCCTTCGCCACCATGACGCTGCTCACCAAGAATTCGTTTCTCGACGAAATCCGCAAGCAATATGTGATGACCGCGCGCGCCAAGGGCTGCAGCGAACGGCAGGTGCTGTACAATCATATCTTCCGCAACGCCATGCTGATCGTGATCGCCGGATTTCCAGGCGCCTTCGTTCACGCGTTCTTCTCCGGCTCGCTGCTGATCGAAACCATTTTTTCGCTGGATGGACTCGGCCTGCTCGGATTCGAGAGCGTGCTAAACCGCGACTATCCGGTGGTGTTCGGCACCCTGTTCATTTTTTCGCTGGTTGGCCTGGTCGTGAATCTGATCTCCGATCTCGCCTATATGTGGATCGATCCGCGGATCGACTTCGAGGCGCGGGAAGTCTAATGACGATTATCGCGCCGCCGCCGGTCGAGACCACGACGCTGTCGCCGCTCGGCGAGGCCGTTCCGCCCTCGCGCCGTCCGCTTGGGCTATCGCCGCTCAACCGCCGGCGCTGGCAGAATTTCAAGTCGAACCGCCGCGGCTACTGGTCGTTCTGGATTTTCCTGACCCTGTTCGTGGTTTCGCTGTTCGCCGAACTGATCGCCAACGATCGCCCGTTCCTCATCAAGCTCGACGGGCATGTGTACTGGCCGGCCTTCATCAGCTACTCGGAAACGACCTTCGGCGGCGATTTCGAGACCGCCGCCGATTATCGCGATCCGTTTCTGCAAAAGCTCATCAAGGACAAGGGCGGCACCGTGATCTGGCCGCTGATCCGCTATTCCTTCGATACGCATAATCTCGACCTGCCGACGCCTGCGCCATCGAAGCCGACCTGGATGCTGACCGAAGCACAGTGCAAGGAGGTGGTCGAGCGCAAGGGTGTCAAAAGCTGCCGCGATCTCGAATACAACTGGCTTGGCACTGACGACCAGGGCCGCGACGTGGTCGCGCGGCTGATCTACGGTTTCCGCATTTCCGTGCTGTTCGGTCTCGCCCTGACGATCATTTCGTCCGTGATCGGGGTCGCCGCCGGCGGCGTGCAGGGCTATTTCGGCGGCTGGGTCGATCTCGGCTTCCAGCGCTTTATTGAAATCTGGAGTGCAATTCCCTCGCTGTACCTGCTGCTGATATTATCGTCGGTGCTGGTGCCCGGCTTCTTCGTTCTGCTCGGCATCCTGCTGCTGTTCTCCTGGGTGTCGCTGGTGGGGCTGGTTCGCGCCGAATTCCTGCGCGGGCGCAATTTTGAATACATCCAGGCGGCCCGCGCGCTCGGCGTCTCCAACGCGGTCATCATGTTCCGGCATCTGTTGCCCAACGCCATGGTCGCGACCATGACGTTCCTGCCGTTCATCGTCTCGTCCTCGGTGATGACGCTGACGGCGCTGGATTTCCTGGGTTTTGGGCTGCCGCCCGGCTCGCCGTCGCTCGGCGAGCTGCTGTCGCAAGGCAAGTCCAACGTTCAGGCGCCGTGGCTCGGTTTTACCGGCTTCTTCGCCGTCGCCATCATGCTGTCGCTGCTGATCTTCATCGGCGAGGCGGTGCGCGACGCCTTCGATCCGCGCAAGACATTTCGGTAGAAGCCCGCATGGACGCCATCAACCAGCCCCTGCTCGATGTCCGCGATCTGTCCGTGGCGTTCCATCAGCCGAGCGGCTCATCGGTCGCGGTCGATCGCATCTCGTTCGAGATCAGGCGCGGCGAATGCGTGGCGCTCGTCGGCGAATCGGGATCTGGAAAATCCGTCAGCGCGCTGTCGATCCTGAAGCTCTTGCCTTATCCGACCGCATCGCATCCCTCCGGCGCCATCCGCTTCAAGGGGCGCGAGCTGCTCACCCTTTCTGAGCACGAAATCCGGGAGATTCGCGGCAACGACATCTCGATCATCTTCCAGGAGCCGATGACCTCGCTCAATCCGCTGCACACCATCGAAGCGCAGATCGGCGAGATTCTGCAGCTGCACAGCGGCATTCGCGGTTCGACCGCCCGCGCGCGGACCTTGGAACTGCTCACGCAAGTCGGCATTCCCGACCCGGAAACGCGGCTTGCCAGCTATCCGCATCAATTGTCCGGCGGACAGCGCCAGCGCGTGATGATCGCCATGGCGCTCGCCAACGAACCGGATTTGCTGATCGCGGACGAGCCGACCACGGCGCTCGACGTCACCGTGCAGGCGCAGATCCTGACGCTGCTCGCGGACATCCGCGCGCGGCTCGGCATGAGCCTGCTGTTCATCACCCACGACCTCGGCATCGTCCGCCGCATCGCCGATGTCGTCTGCGTCATGAACAACGGCAAGATCGTCGAGCAGGGACCGGTCGAGCAGGTTTTTACCGCGCCAAAACATCCCTACACCAAGGCGTTGCTCGCCGCCGAGCCGAAGCCGGATCCGGCGCCGCCACGTCCGGAATCCCCGGTGGTGATGTCGACCGACGACCTAAAAGTCTGGTTTCCGGTCAGGCGCGGGTTGCTGCGCCGAACGGTCGGGCACATCAAGGCGGTCGACGGCATCAGCCTGTCGGTGCGGCAGGGCGAAACGCTCGGCGTGGTCGGCGAGTCCGGCTCCGGCAAGACCACGCTGGGGCTGGCGCTGCTGCGGCTGATCTCGTCCGATGGGCCGATCGTGTTTCTGGGCAAGGATATCCAAAACCTGCGGTTCAAGGCGATGCGGCCATTCCGCCGCGACATGCAGATCGTGTTCCAGGATCCCTTCGGCGCGCTCAGCCCGCGCATGTCGGTCGGCGATATCGTCGCCGAGGGCCTTTCCGTGCATCAGCCGGCGCTGTCGCACGAAGCGCGCGAAGCCCGCGTGATCAAGGCCCTCACCGATGTCGGCATGGACCCTGCGACGCGGTTCCGGTATCCGCATGAATTCTCCGGCGGCCAGCGCCAGCGCATCTCAATCGCGCGCGCTGCGGTGCTGGAGCCGAATTTCGTTGTACTGGACGAGCCGACCTCGGCGCTCGACATGCTGTTCCAGGCGCAAATGGTGGATCTGCTGCGCGAGCTGCAGCGCAAGCGCGATCTCACCTATATGTTCATCTCGCACGATTTGCGCGTGGTGGCCTCGCTGGCGAGTCATCTGATCGTGATGCGCCACGGCAAGGTCGTCGAGGAAGGGCCGGCATCACAGCTGTTCAAGAACCCGAAGACCGACTACACCCGCGCGCTGTTCGCCGCCGCATTCCGGATCGAAGCCGCGCCGAGAGACGTGGTTGCGGAGTAGATCCCCGGGTGCCGCGCACGCGACCCTCATCCTGAGGTGCTCGCCGCAAAGCGGCGAGCCTCGAAGGACGGCCCCAAGCGCATGTGGCAATCCTTCGAGACGCCGCGCAAGCGCGCGGCTCCTCAGGATGACGATTGAATGTGCGGCTCGACAACAATTATAAGCGCTTGATGCAGCTAACCTCGCAGCCCGCGGCCTTGATGCGTGCGATGGCGGCGCGGGTGTTTTCAACCGCGGTCGCCATGTGGTGGGCATTGGCGTGAACGATCGTGTCGGCATCGCGCACGATCGCGACATGGCCCTCCCAGAAGATCAGGTCGCCGCGTCGCAGCTTTTTCAATTCTGATTCCGGCAAGGCCCGTCCCAACGCCTGTTGCTGCATGTCGCTGTCGCGCGGACAGCCGGTACCCGCGGCGTTGAGCGCGATCTGCACCAGCCCCGAGCAATCGATACCGAGGCTGGTTTTGCCGCCCCACAGATACGGCGTGCCGATAAACCGTTCCGCAACCGCGACGAAATCGCTTTCGTTGATGTCGAGCGTGCCGAGATGCTGTCGTGGCAAATGGCAGCCATCATGCGTGACGGCGAAGGCGCCGTCGTCGCCCCGGACGGCCAGCCTTGCGCCAAAGGGCAACGTGGCAGTTGGCGGCAGCTTGATCGAGGGACCGGGAAACGCAAATGTCAGCACCGCGGTGACTTTATGGGTTGGCTCGGCTAACGGCTTTCCCAGCGTGCGATCGGGCAACCAGCCGACATAGCCGTCGCCGTTCAACTGACCCCACGCCCAGCCTTCGCCGTTGCGGTCGTAGATCGTGACGCGCTCGCCCTTCAGGACCTGCGTCGCAAGCTCCGCATCGGAAGAAGGGCTGCGCCGCAGCGGCGCGATGCCGTCGATGATCTCGAACTCCTCGCCGCTAACGTAGCGCGCGGCCTTGACCTTGCCTTCCAGATATTTCGCGGCGAGATCGCGCCGTGCCGGCGTCAGGCGCGGGTCATCCATAGCGCTGGCCCAGCAATTTGTAGATCGCGCGTGCGGCTTGGCATTCGCCGCCTTCCGGGCGTCCCGGTATTGCCGATGGCGTCCAGCCGTAGATGTCGACATGCAGCCAGCTTTTGGCGGCCTCGACGAAACGCTGCAGGAACAACGCGCAGGTGATCGAGCCGGCGAATGTCCCCGACGGCGCGTTGTTGATGGTCGCGACCTTGGAATCCAGCCAGCTGTCATAGGGCGGCCATAGCGGCAATCGCCACAACGGGTCGTTCTCCGCTTTGGCATGCGCCGCGACATCCAGCGCCAGCGCCTCGTCATTGGTGTAAAAAGGCGGCAAATCGGGACCGAGCGCCACCCGCGCCGCACCGGTCAGCGTGCCGAGATCGATCAGCAGATCGGGCTTCTCCTCATCGGCCAGCGCCAACGCGTCGGCCAGCACCAGCCGGCCCTCGGCGTCGGTATTGCCGATCTCCACCGTAATGCCCTTGCGCGAGGTGAAGATATCGAGCGGGCGGAAGGCGTTGCCGGCGACCGCATTCTCCACCGCCGGTATCAGCACCCGCAGCCTTATCTTGAGCTTCGCGTCCATCACCATCGAGGCCAGCGCCAGCACGTTGGCGGCGCCGCCCATGTCCTTTTTCATGATCAGCATGCCCGCGGACGGTTTCAGGTCGAGCCCTCCGGTGTCGAAGCAGACGCCCTTGCCGACCAGCGTCACCTTCGGATGTGCCGGATCGCCCCAGCTGAAATCGATCAGCCGCGGCGCGCGGGGCGAGGCCATTCCTACCGCATGAATCAATGGAAAATTCTGCCGCACAAGATCGTCGCCGACGATGCAGGCGAAATTCGCGCCATACCGGTTTGCCAGCATCTCGGCCGCCGCCGCAAGCTGTTCCGGTCCCATGTCGTTGGCGGGCGTGTTGATGAGGTCGCGCGCCAGCACCGCGCCCTCCGCCATCCGCGAAATTTCGGCGATATCGACGCCTTCGGGCGGCACCAGCCTGACATTGCGCGCATCGTTGTTGCGGTAGCGCCCGAAGCGGTAGCTGCCGAGCGCGAAGGCAAGCGTCGCCAGGCGCGCATCGTGCGGTGAATTGGCAAAGCGGTAGATGCCGGCCGGTAGCAGGCCGGGCAACTGGCCGGGCCGAAACAGGTCGACCCATTTGGCGGTTTCATCCTCCAGGCCGAAGATGACGTGCGCGATGGCGCCGTCCGCCGCAGGCAATGTCAGGCACTCGCCCGGCTTAGCGGCAAAACCGTTGGCTTGCGCGAACTGCCGCGCTTGCGCGGGCAGCGTGGCGCTGACGCCGCTCCAGCTTGCCTTGGTCGCGAAGGTGATCGGGATGGCGTTGGGGGCAGGTTCGGTCTCAAAGGCGGGATGCATGCGGGTCTCAGTCTCGTCGCGATGAGGCGGGGCTACGGTACGGCCTCGGCCGATTAACCAGTCGTTAGGGTTAACGCTCTATTGCTGAGGCTCGGTCAATTTGCCCGATATCATGAGTTAAAGTGCCATGCGTCAGCAGTCCAGTCTTGCCCGGCTCGTTGCCTCCGCAGCCGTGACCGCGACCTTGGCCGCGGGGCTCGGCGGCTGCCAGACCATGTCCGACATCACCGGATCGATAACTTCCTCCAAGGCCGAGGCAAGCCCCGAAACCGACCCGCGTCGCGCCGCCGAGGTCTATGGCGAGCGCTATCGCGCCAATCCCAAGGACGCCGACGCGGCGTTGCGTTACGGCCAAGCGCTTCGCGCCACCGGCCAGCGCGCCCAGGCCGTCGCCGTGCTGGAGCAGGCCACCATTTCCCATCCCGGCAACAAGGCGCTGCTGGCCGGTTACGGCCGTGCGCTGGCCGACAACGGCAATTTCAAGCAGGCGTTCGAGATTCTGGGGCGCGCGCACTCGCCCGACAATCCGGATTGGCGGATCCTCTCGGTGCAGGGAACCGCGCTCGATCAGCTCGGCCGCCACGACGAAGCCCGCCGCTACTACGCCAGCGCGCTGAAAATCGTACCGGAAGAGCCGTCGGTGTTGTCCAATCTCGGCATGTCCTACGTCTTGTCGAAGGATCTGCCGAAGGCCGAGGAGAACCTGCGCCGCGCCTATGGCAGCGCCAGGGCGGATACGCGGGTGCGGCAGAATCTTGGACTGGTGGTCGGCCTGCAGGGCCGCTTCGCCGAGGCCGAAACCATCGTCAAGGCGGATTTGCCGCCCGACGAGGCCGCCGCGAACGTCGCCTATCTGAAGCAGATGCTCAGCCGCAAAGACGCCCCGCGCGGCGGGACGGGCGCTGTCCCGGTGGCCTCGCTCAACCGGCTGGACTGATCTATCCAGGAGTCATCACCCGCGAAAGCGGGTGACCCAGTAATCACCGACGCCAGCATTTACTGGATCGGCCGGTCAAGCCGGGCGACGACAGCATACCTCACTGCATTGCCGCGATCTTGATGCCGGTCGGCCCGAGGATGACCACGAACAGAACCGGCAGGAAGAACACGATCATCGGCACGGTCAGTTTTGGCGGCAATGCCGCGGCCTTCTTCTCGGCCTCGTTCATGCGCATGTCGCGGTTTTCCTGCGCCATCACCCGCAAGCTGTGACCGAGCGGCGTGCCGTAGCGTTCCGACTGCTGCAAGGCGAGACAGACCGATTTAACGCCCTCGATCCCGGTGCGTTTGGCGAGATTTTCATAGGCGACCTTGCGGTCCTGCAGATAGGACAGCTCGGCGGTGGTGAGCGTGAACTCCTCGGAAAGCGCCACCGACTGCGATCCGATCTCGACGCTGACCTTGCGGAACGCCACTTCGATTGACATGCCGCTCTCGATGCAGATCAGCAGCAGGTCGAGCGCGTCCGGGAACGCCCGCTTGATCGAAAGCTGGCGCTTCTTGATGGCGTTCTTCAAAAACAGCATCGGCGCCTGCAAGCCGAGCCAGGCGGCTGCGATGCACATGCCGATCTTGATTGGGGTCGATTTCTCCATGTGCGAGATCACGAAGACATAGAGCGCGGAGCCGATCAGAAACACGATCGGCATCACCATGCGGAAGAACAGGAAGGTGATGTAGGGCGCATGTCCGCGATAGCCGGCCATGATCAGCTTGTCGCGTGCGGCTTCCTGCGCCACCCATTTGCCGAGGTTGAAGTCTTCCACCACCTTGGAAATGAGCTGTTTCGGCGCCTGCCGCAGCGAGACCTTCTCGGTCTTGGAAAGGCGGTCGCGCTCGCGCTGGCGCAGCCGCTCGCGCTCGCTGGCGACGGCCTTCATGCGCTTGCTGAGGCCCTCGCCGGCAAACAGCGGCATGATCAGCGTATAGGCGGTGGCGCTCGCCGCAATGGCGGCAAGCAGCATGGTCATGAACCGTGCGTCGTGAATTTTTGCGACCAGAAAATCAATCATACCGCACCGTCAGAAATCGAAATTGATCATTTTCTTCATCACGAAGATGCCGCACGACATCCAGAACACGCAGCCGCACAGCATCAATTGACCGGTCGGGTGCGTCCACAGCAGCGAGATGTAGTCGGGGGTCGTCAGGTAAACCAGGAACATGACGATGGGCGGCAATGAGCCGATGATACCCGCCGACGCCTTCGCCTCCATCGACATGGCCTGAATCTTTTCGGCCATCTTCTTGCGGTCGCGCAGCACCTTGGACAGGTTGCCCAGCGCTTCGGACAGGTTGCCGCCGGATTTTTGCTGGATCGCGATCACGATCCCGAAGAAGTTGGCTTCCGGCACCGGCATCCGTTCGAACAGGCGCGCACAGGCGTCGCCAAGCGGCATGCCGATCGCCTGGGTCTCGATGATGGCAATGAATTCGCTCTTGAGCGGCTCGGGGGCGTCGGCGGCAACCACCTTGATCGATTCGAACAGCGGCAGACCGGCCTTGATACCGCGTACGATGACGTCGACGGCATCGGGCAGCGCCTTGAGGAACTTCTTTTCCCGGCGCTTCTTGAGATAGCCCAAAATCCAGCGTGGCAGGCCGAAGCCGGCGGCGAAGCCGAGGCCGACGGCTCCGAGCAATCCGCCGCTGATCAGAAACGCCGCAACAAAAGAGATCAGTCCGAGAATGCCGGAAATGATCATGAACTTCCGCGGCGACCAGTCCAGTCCGGCCTGGGTGAGGCGGACGCTGAGCGAAACCTTCTTTTCCTTCTGGCGGCGGGCTTCGACCTCCTTGAGCGAACCCTCGACCTGTTCGCGACGCGAGCGTTGGGCCTTTTCGGTCTGCCGCGCGATCGGCTCGGATCTGGCAACGGAGGCGCGGCGGGCTTCCGCTTTCTTCTCACCCGACAGCAGCGGATACAGAAATACCCATGCCAGCCCGCCGATCGCGGTGGCAGCCAAAAAACCCAGGGCCAGCATCTGCGTGTTCATGGCCGCGCTTCCCTAAACTTCCGCGACGACTTCGGCGGCGTCGATCGCGGCCGCCAGCCGCTTTTCCTCGCCGTAATAGCGCGCGCGATCCCAGAATCGCGGCCGGCCGATGCCGGTCGTCCGATGCCGGCCGATAATGTTGCCGTTGGCGTCCTCGCCCATCATGTCGTAGAGGAACAGGTCCTGGGTGATGATGGTCTCGCCTTCCATTCCCATCACTTCGGTGATGTGGGTGATGCGGCGCGAGCCGTCGCGCAGGCGAGCCGCCTGAATGATGACGTCGATCGAGGCGCAGATCATTTCGCGAATGGTGCGAGAGGGCAGCGAAAAGCCGCCCATCGTGATCATGGATTCGCAACGCGACAAGGCCTCGCGCGGATTGTTGGCGTGCAGCGTTCCCATCGAGCCGTCATGGCCGGTGTTCATGGCCTGCAGCAGGTCGAATGCTTCCGGTCCGCGGACTTCGCCGACGATGATGCGCTCGGGGCGCATACGCAGGCAGTTTCGAACCAGTTCGCGCATGGTGACCTGGCCCTCGCCCTCGATATTGGGCGGACGGGTTTCCAGGCGGACCACGTGCGGCTGCTGCAGCTGCAGCTCGGCTGCGTCCTCGCAGGTGATCACCCGCTCGTCGTGGTCGATGTAGTTGGTCAGGCAGTTCAGCAGCGTGGTCTTGCCCGAGCCGGTGCCGCCGGAAATCAGCACGTTGGCGCGGCAGCGTCCGATGATCTGCAGAATCGTCGCGCCCTCCGGCGTGATCGCGCCGAACTTCACCAGCTGGTCGAGGGTGAGCTTGTCCTTCTTGAACTTGCGGATGGTAAGCGCGGGCCCGTCGATCGCCAGCGGCGGCACGATGGCGTTGACGCGCGAGCCGTCGGCGAGGCGGGCGTCGCAGATCGGCGAGGATTCGTCGACCCGGCGGCCGACCTGGCTGACGATGCGCTGGCAGATGTTCAGGAGCTGCTGGTTGTCGCGGAAACGGATGCCGGTGCGCTGGATCCGGCCGGCGACTTCGATGAACACCGTGCCGGCGCCATTGACCATGATGTCGGAGATATCGTCGCGCGACAGCAGCGGCTCGAGCGGGCCGTAGCCGAGCACGTCGTTGCAGATGTCGTCGAGCAGTTCCTCCTGCTCGGCGATCGACATCACGATATTCTTGATCGCGATGATCTCATTGACGATGTCGCGAATTTCCTCGCGCGCGGATTCGCCGTCGAGCTTGGCGAGCTGCGCCAGATCGATCGCCTCGATCAGCGCGCCGAAGATCGTCGCCTTGACCTGATAGTAGGTGTCCGAGCGCCGCGCTTCGATCGAAGGGAACGCAGCCGCAGGCCTGGCGGGGGCGAGCGGCGGCGAGGCGACGGCGGGCGCGCCGTCGCGCGAAGCCGCGGCGCCGGAAGCTGAATCCAGCACAGCAGCGGGCTTCACCGCCCTTGGTTCGTTCTCTGCTCCGCTACGCTTACCAAACACGACGGCACTCCACGCGGTGATTTATTTCTTCCGCAATTTGTCGAGCAGCGGCGACAGGAACGAGCCCCGCGGCTTCTTGGTTTCGCCGCGGCCGGTCAGCCGTTGCGCGATCTGCAGGAACATCTCGCTGGTGCGATGGTTCGCGGCTATTTCCGCGATCATCTGGCCGTTATTGGCGGCCGATCCGAACATCTGCGGATCGAACGGAATGATGGCGAGCGGCTGACTTTCGATCGCTTTGGCAAATTCGCTCGAATTGATTTCCGGCCGTTTCGGCACCCCGACCTGATTGAGACAATATAACGGCGTCCGGTCGTTCGGCCGCGACGACTTCAGCATGTCGAACATGTTCTTGGTATTGCGCAGATTGGCGAGGTCGGGCGCGGCGACGATCAGGATATCGTCGGCGCCGAGTAGCGCGCGCTTGGCCCATCCCGACCATTGGTGGGGAACGTCGAGCACGATGCAGGGCATTGTGGTGCGCAAGGTATCGAAGATCGAATCGAAGGCGTCGGCGCCGAAATCGTAGACCCGGTCGAGCGTCGCGGGCGCCGCCAGCAGGCTGAGGTGGTCGGTACATTTCGACAGCAGGCGGTCGACGAAGGCGGTATCGACCCGGTCCGGCGAGAATACCGCATCGGCAATGCCCTGCGGCGGGTCCTGATTGTAGTCGAGACCGGCGGTGCCGAACGCCAGGTCGAGATCGACCACCACGGAATCCAGCGCAAGGTCGCGCGCAATCGCCCAAGCGACGTTGTGCGCGACGGTGGATGCGCCGACGCCGCCTTTGGCGCCGACGATGGCGATGATGCGGCCGACCGCTTTGGCCTCCGGCGTGGAAAACAGCCCGCAAATCGAGCGCACCACGTCCAGGGTGTTGACCGGCGCAATGACGTAGTCGCTGACGCCGCGGCGAACCAGTTCGCGATACAGCGTGACGTCGTTGAGGCGGCCGATCACGACCACACGGGTACCGGCATCGCAAACCGTCGCAAGCTGGTCGAGGCCCGCGAGAATATCGCTGCGGCCTTCGGTCTCCAGGATGATGACGTTCGGTGTCGGCGCGGTGCGATAGGCCTCGATCGCGGCGGCCATGCCGCCCATCTGGATCTTGAGATGAGCCTTTCCAAGGCGGCGGTCCTCGCCGGCCGATTGCACAGCCGCGGCGGTCTCCACCGTCTCGCAGAACGCCTGCACCGACACACGCGGCGCCGGCGCGATGTGATCGTCGGCGGCCGGCGATGCGGCGGCGGGTTCGTCGGGGGTCTGTCGTGCGTAGCTAATCATTGGCCCACATTGCTGATCTTGTTTTTATCCGTTTCGGGATACGACGTCGTCGTAGTCTGGCCTTGGCGATATTTGTCGATCGCATAGACCCGCCGCGCGGTGTAGGTTGCCGTTTCCGGCCGCGGCTGCACGAGGTCCGACGGGGTGGCGACCATTGCTGCAAGATTGCGCTGATTGGCGCAGCCGAAATTGTAGTAGGGCTTGTTTTCGAAATAGCTGGGGTTATTGGCCGAAGGCCCGAGATCCTCGGGCCACACGCCACAGGGGCCGGCTACCGCGCTGATCTTCGCATAGTTCAAGCGGATGGTCGCAAGCTGGCGCGGATCGTCCGGATGGTAGTTGCGCACGATAATTCCCCGCGGAGGCACGCCGGCCGCGGTCAGCATCGCCCGGATTTCGCGGAACGTATCCGCGGCCGCGCGCGCGTTCGGCGTGCCGGCCGGCACGTCGGCGTTGATCGCGCCGGTTCCCTCGCGGAGCCAGGTTTGCGCCAGCCCGGCGACATCGTTGCGTTGCGACGCGGAAAGCCCGCCGCGCGAATTGCCGACAAAGATGTCGATCGAGCCGTTAGCTTCCTGGATCGCGATCGGATGGCGCAGGCGATAGTCGGGGGGCGCGACGCTGCCTACCGTCACCACTTCACCGCTGGTGGTGCAGGCGCCAAGCGCGATCGAAAGACCTGCCAGCGCGGCCCCCAGCAGGAGGCCGCGACGACGATCGGCGGGTGATCTGGTGGTCATCGTTTCAATCCTTGCCCGCCTCAGTCGGTGATAAATCCGTACGTGCCGCGATAATTCCGCGCCGGCCCGGCGCGGCCCGGAACCCCGTAAATCCGGTTGATGCTGCCCAGCAGATCCGCCTGGGGATCCGCCGCATCGGCAAACCCGTCGTCAGGGCGGGACAGATCCTTCTGCGCGACCGCGCGCACGATATAGGGCGTCACCAACACCATGAGCTCGGTGTTGTTGTTGACATAGTCCCGGCTGCGGAACAGCGTGCCGAGCACCGGCAATTGTGCCGCGCCGGGCAGACCGCTGATCGCCTGCTTGGTCTGCTCCTTGATGAGGCCGGCCATCACGATCGAGCCGCCCGATGGAATCTCAAGCGTGGTATCGGCGCGATTGGTTTTGATGGAAGGTATCGATGTTCCACTGATCGTCACCGAGTTTTCCTGGGATAGTTCGGAGACCTCGGTCGCGACCCGCATGCTGATGCGTCCTTCGCTCAGAACGACGGGTGTAAAGCCGAGTGAGATACCGAATTTTTTGAAGGTGATCTGCGTGGTGCAAATGCGCGTAACCGGATCGCACGAATTGCCGCCGGGCACCGGAAACTCACCGCCGGCCAGGAAGTTCGCGGTCTCGCCGGAAATCGCGGTCAGGCTCGGTTCGGCGAGCGTGCGAATGACGCCGGCGTTCTCCATCGCCTTGAGCGTCGCCGAAATCGATGGGGTGGCGCCGAAGGACGGGGTGACGAAGTTTCCATCGACCAGGTTCCGGCCGAGTGCCGTGAACGGATTGGAATTGTTGAATTTCACCGTGGCGGTGCCGTAGGACAGCGACCCCGACAGATCGATGCCGAGCTGTTTGATGATGGTCCGCTGAACCTCCGCGACCGTGACCTTCAGCATGACCTGATCGCGGCCGCGCACGGCGATGCTGTTGACGACCTTGTCGATGCTGCCCACCAGCCGCGCGGCGATGTCGCCCGCCTGCTGCACCTCGATCGGGCTGAATACCGAGCCGGACAGCATGACGCCGTCGTTGACGCCTTCGATCTGGATATCGGCATTCGGCAGGATCTGCCGGATCGCGGCGCGGATGCCATTGAGGTCGCGCTTGACCGCGATGTCATAAGCGGCGATCTGCTGGCCTGCGGAATCGAAGAAGATGATGTTGGTCTGGCCGACGGCCGCGCCGATGATGTAGGCGCGTTGCGCCGAACGCACCACCGCGTTGGCGATCTTCGGGTCGGCGACCAGCACATCCTTGATATCGCGCGGCAGGTCGATCACGATGGATTTGCCGATGCCGAGCGCGAGGAAGCGCGCGTTCATCAGTCCTTCGCCCGCCACCGGCGACGGGGCGCCGTAGTCGGCGGCCAGCACCGGCGTCAGGACGGGATTGAGCGAAAAGGCCGAAATCGCCGAAAACGACAGGGCGCGGGCCATCATGGTCCGCATCGATCGTTGGTTTCCCCCGCGCTTCATGTCTCTAAGTCCTTTGATCATTTTTGTGGCGCGATCGGAGCTGGAATGCCGTAACGAACGACATTCACGCCTTCGCCACGCTTGCGGCCATCGACGGGCTTTTCCGGCGCGTTGACGTCGGCAATGCTGCGCAAGGCCAGCGACAGCGTGCCGCTCTGCCGCGCGCGCGCCAGTATCTCTGCCTGGTCCGACTTCAGTTCGAGCGTTGCGGTCTTGCCGACCACGCTGTTCTGACCGTCCTTTTCCTTGGGCGCCTGGTCGATGGCGAGGACGCGAATATTGCTCAGGATGATTTCCGCATGGATGAGATCGGGCCCGTTTTTGTCCGGATTCTTCTCCCGCTTCGACAGAATCACGTCGACCCGGTCGTTCGGAAGGATGAAGCCGCCGGCGCCGGTCTCCGGCGAGATTTCGGTGGAGACGGCGCGCATCCCGGTCGGCAGGATCGCGGCCATGAAGCCGGAGCCGTTGGGCTTGACCAGCTTCGGCTCGCGGATCGGCTCGCCGGCGATGAAGGGGGAGCGCGCGATCGAGCCGATGACTTCTTTGGCCCCCTCGGGACGCTCGGTGCGGCGCAGGAAGTTATTGCTCGCGGTCGCCGCCGGCCAGGTCTGCCATTGCACGTCGTCCGCGGTGACCGACTGGCCGAGACCGATATCGTTCTTCGCGACCAGCACGTCCACGGTCTGTAGTTGCACCGTCGGCTGCACCGTCGGAACCTGCGGATCCGAACCGCTCGCAAGATAGGCGGCGACGCCGCCGGCACCGACTGCGATGGTCAGGACGACAATGCGTGCCTTATTCATACGCCTTCAACTTTCCACATTACGCCGCGACGCTTCCGCCGCCGTGATGGGAGTTGACCAGCTATTCGTCAAAGCATGGTTAATGAGGCGTATCTAAATCGAGTTAACGAGAAGTTTCGCGAGCGCGATCAGTGCACGACGAAGCGTGTCAGATCGACCGCCTTGACCCAGTCGGTGTCGGGATAGATCATCAACGCGCCGATGGCGAGTGCGATGCCGTAGGGAATACCGGTTTCCTTGGCATGCAGCTTCAACAGCCAGGTCTGCCCGCCAAGGGAATACGGCAACGGCCATTGCCGGAATTGCAGCAGCAGCAACGTCAACGCGCCACCGAACAGCGAGGCGTAGACCAGATAATCGAGCAGATGAGCGAAGCCGAACCAGAGCGCGGCCGCGGCCGCGATCTTGGCATCGCCGCCGCCGATCCAGCCGAACGCAAAACATGCGAATGCCACAGTGAGAACCGCCGCGCCGGCCCCCAGGTGCAGGAGAATGTCGTGCACTCCCATGCCGCCGAGGACGGCAAGAGCGAGGAAGCCGCCGAGCAGGGCCAACGATACCCGGTTTGAGATGGTCATGGTGAAAAGGTCGCTCGCGGCGGCGAACGCCATCAGGGCCGGAAACAGCAGAAGGCGCGCAAGGTCGAGCATCATCGGAGTCGTGGACCGTATGGGCGCCGGGCCGGGCGCCGCGGCCGAGCCTAGCCGGCAGATATGAACAATCGGGAAACGCCCGCGGGGCGCATCACCAGCTCGCGGCGATCCTGACCACCAGCACGAGCAATGCCAGCGCCAGCGCCGCGCAGACAATCCGCGTCGGCGCGCCGCCCCGCTCATATTGTAGCGGCGTCCGTGTGGCCGCGGCGGCTCGGGCCGGAGCCTTGTTCATGGCGGCACAACCCAAACCGGCGAACAAAAAAGGCCTCGGATCGCCGAGGCCTTTGTTGTTGGTCCGGAACAATCGCTTACTTCAGCGACGAGTTGATCGAGGTGAACTTGGTGTTCAGGTTGGCGCCGAGGCCGTTCACAATCGCGATGATTGCGAGCGAGATACCGGCCGCAATCAGCCCGTATTCGATGGCGGTAGCGCCGGACTCATCCTTCACGAAACGCGCAATGAGGTTCTTCATAGGTAGCTCCATGTGTACACGTGGCTTCGAACTTAAGGTTGGTCTCGCCGGCGTTCTCAGCACCGTGACCATCGCGACACCCTAAAGTCGGAGAATTGCAGCGCAGTTAATTCGACTATGTAAATACCGCTGCAACCAGCTCTTCTTCAGCACAGTAAATTAAGCTTTAAGGGATTGCGTAGAACACCAATCGATCTGCCCTTACCATCTTCCATACGGCACCGTCGCGCTTCGGTTCACCGCTCCTTAAGCGTGAGCGGATAACTCTGAAGCTCCCGATAGATGAGGCCGTTCATGTCCAGCCTACCCCTCGAAGTCATCGAGATGTTCGGCCAGACCATTGCCAAGGTGGTTCCGATTACCATCGTGCTGGCGCTGGTATTTTCGGTGCTGTCGTACTTCTGGGCCTGCAATCCGGCGGCGCCCTGGTGGCGCAAGCGCGAGATCGTGACCGACGTTTGCTACTGGTTTTTCGTCCCTCTGATCACGCGCGTGGTCCGGATCGGACTGCTGGTGATCGGCGCCGCCGCGGTCTTCAATATCCACGATGCCGACGAACTGATCGCGTTTTACGACAACGGACACGGTCCGCTGTCCGAACTGCCGCTCTGGGTCCAGGCCGGGATTTTCCTGATCCTGTCGGACTTCATGCTGTACTGGCTGCACCGGATGTATCACGGCGGCGGGTTCTGGAAGTATCACGCCATCCATCATTCGTCCGAGGATCTGGAGTGGATTTCGGCGGCGCGGTTTCACCCGGTCAACCTGTTTCTGGGAACGGTGGCGGTGGACGTTATTCTGCTGATGGCGGGTATCTCTCCCAACATCATGCTCTGGGTCGGCCCGTTCACGACCTTCCATTCGGCGTTCGTGCACGCCAACCTGAACTGGACGCTGGGCCCGTTCAAATACGTGCTCGCAACCCCGGTATTCCACCGCTGGCATCACACCTCGCAGGAGGAGGGCGGCAATACCAATTTCGCAGGCACTTTTCCGGTCTGGGATATCCTGTTCGGAACCTTCCGGATGCCCGAGAACAGGCTTCCCGGCAATTACGGGGTGCACGACCAGTCCATTCCCTCCGAAATCGGCGGGCAACTGGCCTATCCGTTCCGGCGATAAGCCCGCCGTCATTCCGGGGCGCGACCGAACGGAGCGAGCCCGGAATCCATAATCACGATCGGGGGTTATGGATTCCGGGTCTGCGCCAAGAGGCGCATCCCGGAATGACCGGAAGTTTTCGGCTCCCGTTTGCAGTTCATTCATCTATTAACGGCAGATTTGCCATGTCGGGCGCCGGCTCCGCTGCGTATCGCTTTTGCCGGCTTGTACAGGCCCCGGGGTAGAGTATGTCGGTCAGTTCCCCGCGCATCGCCGTGCGCGCGTATTCCCTGTTGCGGTCGCTGGCGATCGCCATCCTTTTGGTTCCGGCATCTGCATTCGCCGCTCCCGCGCCAACCGGCGGACCGATCGCGGTGAACATGGACCAGGCCAAGCTGATCCGGTTGCCGGAGCGGGCCGCGACCATCGTGATCGGAAATCCGCTGGTTGCCGACATAACCTTGCAGCCCGGCGGCATCATCATCGTCACCGGCAAGAGTCATGGCGCGACGAATTTCCTGGCGATGGACCGTAATGGCGAGGTGTTGCTGGACCGCATCATCCTGGTCCAGGGCGCTGCCGATCCGATTGTCACCGTCCATCGTGGCATCGAACGCGAATCCTACAGCTGCATGCCGATCTGCCAGCCGCGCATTACGCTTGGCGACGGCGAGAAGTTCTTCAGATCGGCGCTCGAACAGGCCGGCGCGCTGAGCGGCCAGGCCGCCGGCGCCGCCGCAGCCAAGCCTCAGTGACGGCTCTCCGGTCCGGCCGAGTCCCGGCGCCGGCTTCACCGAATCACACGCGTTGCCGGGAAACTCCGTTCCGAAGATGGTTAACACGCGGTTAACGGCGCGAGGCATACTGCACCGATTTCGCGAAACACTTCGACAATCAGTTTCGAGTAATGCTTGCGCGAGCTGTTTTTCGCCGAGGATTGATCGATGTCATCGCCTGCTGGTTCGCCGGCCGCCGCCAGAAAAATACTGCGCCGCTTCCGCCGCAACAGCCGCGGTTCGGCCGCCGTCGAGTTCGCGCTGATAGCGCCGGTGTTCTTCGCGCTGCTGTTTGCGATCTTCGAAACCGCGCTGGTTTTTTTCGCAGGCCAGGTGCTGGAGACCGGGGTTCAGGATTCCGGGAGGCTGCTCTTCACCAACCAGGCCAATTGTGCCGGCATGTCGCAAGCCGATTTCAAGCAGAACATCTGTGACCGGGTTTCAGCCCTGATGTCGTGCTCCGGCATCGATATCGACGTTCGGTCCTATCCCGCCGGCACAGCGATTACCATCGCCGATCCGATCAATGGAAGTGGAGCTTACTCGGGTAGCTTCGTCTATCAGCCTCCGGCTTGTAATACGACCGACCAAACCGTCGTGGTTCGTGGCTTCTATCAGTGGCCGCTGATCGTGACCGGGCTCGGCTACAACATCGCCAACATCAATCGCGGCACCGCCAACAGCAAGCGTTTGCTGGCGGCCACGAGCGCGTTTCGCCCGCAATGATGCCGGAATCATGAAGATGCGCACCCTGTCGGCATTTTTGACCCGTATCCAGGGATCGGTTATGAGCCTGCCGCGCGATGAGCGTGGCAGTGCGGCGGTAGAGTTCGCAGTCATCGTACCGCTGATGCTGGTGTTGTTCTTCGGAACCGTCGAGTTTTCAGCCGCGGTGGCGGTCAATCGGAAAATCTCGATGGTGACGCAGCAGCTTGCCGATCTCGCCTCGCGCTACACGACGGTGAATGACACGGACATGACCAATTTCGGGGTAATCGGCGATGCGATGCTGACGCCCTATTCCCCGACTCCGCTCAAGGCCACGATTACCGAAATCTATATCGATCCGGCGACGGGCGTTGCGCGCGCCCAATGGAGCACGGGCGACGCGCCTCGAGCAACCGGCACGGCCGTCCCGGTGCCGGCGAATCTGGTTGCCAGGGATGCTGCGAACAAGATCATTGCCAATCAATATCTGATTTTCACGGAAACGAGTTATCTCTACCAGCCGGCAGTCGGTTATGTGATGGGGGTCGCCGGCGTGACGCTCAGCGACAAGACTTACATGCGCCCGCGCGTCGGCACATGTGTTCTGTACAACACCAGCACGGGCAATTGTCCGACGCAGTAGCAGGTAAAGCGCCGGTTCTTCCAATCAAGACAAAAGGCCGCGCAACGGGCGCGGCCTTTCAGTTTTATTTCCGGCAAAAATTCCGCGAAGCGTGAAGCTTGAGCGAAATCCTGCCTAGCCTGCGGCGCGCAGATTGTCGGCCGAAGACTTGCCAGAGCGGCGATCGGCGACGATCTCGTAAGAGATCTTCTGGCCTTCACGCAGCGTTCCAAGTCCGGCGCGCTCGACGGCGCTGATGTGCACGAACACGTCGTTGCCGCCGTCATCGGGCTGAATGAAGCCGAAGCCCTTGGTCGCGTTAAACCACTTCACGGTTCCCATGCTCACGGGGGTAGTCCCTTCTCAATAGATATAGTCGAAGCCCACTTGCGATGGGCTGGTGAGATCGAATTTTTGGAAGGGTCGTCAGCGTCTAAACCGGTTGTACCGGTGGATAGCTAATGTCGTCCGGCCGAAAATCGATAACTCCATATTAAGCGAAGCCGACCCCCAAAACAATCCTGACGCGCGCGATTTTTGAAAGCGCCCGCGCCGTAGGCCGGAAGCCGCGCGCTGACATAATTCTGTCGCACAGCCCCGCATTTTTGAAAAATTCGCCTACCTGCGGCGGAACTGGCCGCGCGGAGGTGCGCCGCGCGGGGCGCTGGTGCCGCCCGGCCGCTCGTCCTTGTGACGGAAGATCAGCCGGCCCTTTTCCAGATCGTAGGGCGACATTTCGATCGTCACGCGGTCGCCCGCCAGCGTCTTGATGCGGTTCTTTTTCATCTTGCCTGCGGTATAGGCGACGATTTCGTGACCGGCATCGAGCTGCACGCGGTAGCGCGCATCGGGAAGGATTTCAGTGACCAGTCCTTCGAACTGGATCAGCTCTTCTTTAGCCATGGTGTTCTCCAGATCGATCGGCGATTAGCGAGGGCGGTGGGTGCGGTTGGGTTTGGTGTTCGGACGGCTTTCGCGATGCAAAAACGCGACGCCTTGCATCCCTTCAACCTTGACCTGATTCTTGCCGGCTTGCGATGGACGTGACGGCTCATGCCGGCCGATTTGTGGCGTATTTCCGTTACCGACAGCACGGCGGCGACGGCGCGGACCTTTTGATCCGGGTGTGGCGTCATGGCTTCTCGCAGGATGGCCATGGGGCGCGGAGCGCGCGCCGCGATGTTGGGCCGGCGCCGGCGCCGCGTCGCGATGCCCCGGCGTGCGGCGGTCTTCCCTCGGCAGCGCAATGCGGATCAGCTTTTCGATGTCGCGCAAATAAGCCATTTCCTCGCCGCCGGCGACCAGAGAGATTGCGACGCCGTCCGCGCCGGCGCGCGCGGTGCGGCCGATGCGATGCACATAAGTCTCGGGGACGTTCGGAAGATCGAAATTCACCACATGGCTGATGCCGTCAACATCGATGCCGCGGGCGGCAATGTCGGTGGCAACCAGGGTGCGGATCTCGCCGGTGCGGAAGGCCGCGAGCACGCGCTCGCGATGGTTCTGCGACTTGTTGCCGTGGATGGCGTCGGAGGTGATGCCGGCCCTGGCCAGTCCCTTCACCACCTTGTCGGCGCCGTGCTTGGTGCGGGTAAAGATCAGCGCGCGGCCGACCTGCTCCTGCTGCAACAGCTGCGCCAGCAGCGCGGGCTTGGCCGAGTGATCGACCTGGATGATGCGCTGGGTGATGCGTTCGACGGTGGTGGCCGCGGGCGTCACGGCGACGCGCGCGGGATTGCGCAGCATCGCTTCCGCAAGTTCGGCGATATCCTTCGGCATCGTCGCCGAGAAGAACAGCGTCTGCCGCTTGACCGGGGTTTTCGCGACGATTTTCCGGATGTCGTTGATGAAACCCATGTCGAGCATGCGGTCGGCTTCGTCGAGCACGAGGAATTCGACTTGGCCGAGTTTTAAGCCGTTGCTTTGGACGAGATCGAGCAGGCGGCCCGGGGTGGCGACCATCACCTCGACGCCCTGCATGACCGAGCGGACCTGGCGGCCCATCGGTACGCCGCCGATCGCCAGCGCCGATGTCAGCCGCATGTGGCGGCCATAGGCGTTAAAACTCTCGAGAATCTGCCCCGACAGTTCGCGCGTCGGGCTCAGCACCAGTACCCGGCAGGCCTTGGGCTGCGGTCTGACGCGGTTCTCCAGGATGCGATGCAGGATGGGGAGGGCAAAGGCTGCGGTCTTGCCGGTGCCGGTCTGGGCGATGCCAATGACGTCACGGCCGGTAAGGGCTAAGGGGATCGTTTGAGCCTGGATGGGTGTGGGCGTGAGGTAGTTCTCTTCCTTGAGCGCACGCGAGATCGGATCGGCGAGGCCGAAATCCTGAAAGGAGGTCAAAAGTCTGGTTCTTTCCATAAGTGAAGGCAGGCGCCCGGCGATATCGGCCAGGAGCGCGCGAGGGTGTCTTAAGACGCCCGCGTGTTTGGGGCGTCGGTTTTGGTTAGCTGAAGGGCAAGCCAGAAACCGTCGGACGGGATCAGAACACGCGGCTCGCAATGACCTGATGATTCTCAAGGTCGTGACGCTCATATGGAACACGAACGCGGCGCTTTCAAGATGAATCGTCCGATCCCGCATCCACCAAGCTGATGTAAGCGGCCAAATCCGTTTCCGTATTGGCGGCTGCTAGAAATTTAGACAACAGGGGAGATTTGCCCAATAAATAAACAAAATGCCGACGAAGTACACATTTTTTCGGTCTAAATTTTAGGCAATGACAAAGGCGAAATCCCTCGCCGAATCCAGATTCTCAAGCGAAGCCATGAAGTTACCGCCCTTGTGCACCGTGGCATGCTTCTTGCGATTCCGTTAACGCAGGCGGCCGTGGGGCCGTTCGCAGCGTCCTTTTACGTCTGCGTCAGGGAGATGACAGCACATGATTCACGATACGACTAAACCGATGAGCCGGCGCCGTTGGCTGGCGGCAACTGCCGGCCTGGTTCTGGGCTTGGCCACATTCTCGACCGCGGAAGCGCAGGAGACCATCAAGGTCGGTGTCCTTCACTCGCTCTCCGGCACCATGGCCATCAGCGAAACCACGCTGAAGGACACGGTCCTGTTCCTGATCGACGAGCAGAACAAGAAGGGCGGCGTTCTCGGCAAGAAGCTCGAGGCCGTGGTCGTCGACCCGGCGTCGAACTGGCCGCTGTTCGCCGAAAAGGCCCGCGAACTGATCACCAAGGACAAGGTTGCCGTGGTGTTCGGCTGCTGGACCTCGGTGTCGCGCAAATCCGTGCTGCCGGTGTTCAAGGAACTGAACAATATCCTGTTCTACCCCGTGCAGTACGAAGGCGAGGAGAGCGAGCGCAACGTGTTCTACACCGGTGCCGCGCCGAACCAGCAGGCGATCCCTGCGGTCGATTACCTCGCGAAGGAAGAGAAGGTGAAGCGCTGGGTGCTGGCGGGCACCGACTACGTCTATCCGCGCACCACCAACAAGATCCTCGAGGCGTACCTGAAGTCGAAGGGCGTCGCGCAGGAAGACATCATGATCAACTACACCCCGTTCGGTCATTCCGACTGGCAGACCATCGTCGCCGACATCAAGAAGTTCGGCTCGGCCGGCAAGAAGACCGCGGTGGTATCAACCATCAACGGCGACGCCAACGTTCCGTTCTACAAGGAACTCGGCAACCAGGGCGTCAAGGCAACCGACATTCCGGTGGTGGCGTTCTCGGTGGGTGAAGAAGAGCTGGCCGGCATCGACACCAAGCCGCTGCTCGGCCATCTCGCGGCCTGGAACTACTTCCAGTCGATCAAGGATCCGGAGAACGAGAAGTTCATCAAGGCCTGGCAGGCCTACACCAAGAATCCGAAGCGCGTGACCAACGATCCGATGGAGGCGCACGTGATCGGCTTCGACATGTGGGTCAAGGCGGTCGAGAAGGTGAAGTCGACCGACGCGGACAAGGTGATCGACGCGCTGCCCGGCATCACGGCGAAGAATCTCACCGGCGGTACGTCGGAGATGCTTCCGAACCATCACATCACCAAGCCGGTGTTCATTGGCGAAATCAAAGCCAACGGCCAGTTCGACGTGGTGTGGAAGACCCCGGGTCTGGTGCCCGGCGATGCATGGTCGAAGGAGCTCGAAGGCTCCAAGGACCTGATCGGGGATTGGGTCGGCAAGAAGTGCGGCAACTACAACACCAAGACCGAGAAGTGCGGCGGTCAGGGTTCCTGATCGCAGCCCGTTATTATCCGCGACGTCATTGCGAGCGCAGCGAAGCAATCCAGAAAAGCCACAAGCGAAGACTGGATTGCTTTGTCGCAAGTGCTCCTCGCAATGACGGCCTACAACGTTTAAAGGCGGCTGAACCGCCGCCTTCTTCTTAACCTCTGCCGGGGTCGCCAGTGTTTTCTTTCGCCGTTGATCGCTTGCGAGCGATCGCACTTGCCTTGTTGCTTGCAGGCCTCGCGGTACCGGCCTTCGCGGGTCCGTTCGAAGATGCGGTCGCGCAATTTTCCAACGATTCGTATTCCGACACCGAAGAAGCGATCGGCGCGATCGCGACCTCGGGCAATCCGCTGGCCTTTCCGATCATCAGCGCGCTTCAGGACGGCCGGCTGATGGCCGATCCGGGCACCAAAAAAGTCTATATCACCGAGCCGGATGGCAAGAGTGTCGACGCTGCGACCGGCGCCGCTGTTGCGCGCGTGCCGGACTCGGCCGCCGCGGTGCGTCTCAACAACAAGCTGCGCCGGGTCGTCGCTGCTGCGCTCGGCGGCTTAACGCTGCTGTCGCCCGATCCCGTCCGGCGGGTCCAGGCCGCGCAGTCGGTGTTCAGGACCCATGATGAGACCATGCTGCCCGTGATCGACGGCGCGTTGGCGAAGGAAACCAACAAGGCCGCGAAGGCGGCGTTCGGCGAAGCACGCGCCGCGATACTGCTCTACAAGCCGGACGCATCCGAGGTCGAAAAACTCGAGGCCGTTCCCATCATCAAGGCTAGAGGCGATCAGGAAGCGCTGGCGCTGTTGACGGGCATCCCCGCCGATCAGCCGCCGGCCGTCGCCGGCGCCATCAAAGGCGCCATCTCGGCGATCCAGAGCAATCTCGCGCTGTGGTCCACCGTGCAGAACGCCTGGTACGGGCTTTCGCTGGGCTCGGTTCTGTTGCTCGCGGCGATCGGCCTTGCCATCACCTTCGGGGTCATGGGCGTCATCAACATGGCGCATGGCGAGATGGTGATGATCGGGGCCTATACCACCTTCGTCGTGCAGGAAACCATCCGCACCCGCTACCCAGGGCTTTTCGATTACTCGCTGCTGATGGCGGTGCCGCTGGCCTTCATCGTGGCGGGCGCGATCGGCATCCTGATCGAGCGCAGCATCATCCGCTTCCTCTACGGCCGGCCGCTGGAAACCCTGCTGGCGACCTGGGGGCTGTCACTGGTTCTGCAGCAGGGGGTCCGGACCGTGTTCGGTCCCACCAACCGCGAGGTCGGCAATCCTTCCTGGATGAGCGGCGCCTTTGAGATCGGCCAGATCACGATCACTTACAACCGGCTCTGGATCCTGTGCTTCACGCTGGCGGTGTTTGCCATCCTGCTCGCGATGCTGCGCTATACCAGCCTTGGCCTCGAGATGCGGGCGGTGACCCAGAACCGGCGCATGGCGGCGTCGATGGGGATCGCGACTTCGCGCGTGGACGCGTTGACGTTTGGCCTCGGCTCCGGCATCGCGGGGATCGCAGGCGTAGCGCTATCGCAGATCGACAATGTCAGTCCCAATCTCGGCCAGAGCTATATCATCGACAGTTTCATGGTGGTGGTGTTCGGCGGCGTTGGAAACCTGTGGGGCACGCTGGTCGGCGCGTTCACGCTCGGCATCGCCAACAAATTCCTCGAGCCGGTCGCCGGCGCCGTGCTCGGCAAGATCGCCATTCTCGTCCTGATCATCCTGTTCATCCAGAAACGCCCGCGCGGCCTGTTCGCGCTGAAGGGGCGGGCGGTGGAAGCATGATGCCCGCCTCGCACTCTCCGTCGTCCCCCCGCAGGCGGTTACCCATAACCGCCGATGGTTATGATTTGCGATGCTGTTTCCGCATGTGGCCGATACCTTCCGCATCACCGAGACGGAGGGTATGGGTCCCCGCTTTTGCCGGGACGACAGCGGGGGCAGTCCGATGACCCCACACATCCTCACCCGTTCGCTCGACCGCGGCGCCATGATCTTCATCCTGATCGTCGCCGCGGTCGGCGTGCTGTTGCCATTGTCCAATCTTCTGTTGCCTGCGGGCTCGTTTTTGCACGTGCCGACCTATCTGGTGGCGCTGTTCGGAAAATATGTCTGCTACGCCATATTAGCGCTTTCGATCGACCTGATCTGGGGCTATTGCGGCATTCTCTCGCTCGGCCATGGCGCGTTCTTCGCGCTCGGCGGCTATGCGATGGGCATGTATCTGATGCGCCAGATCGGCAGCCGCGGCGTCTACGGCAATCCCCTGCTGCCGGACTTCATGGTGTTCCTGAACTATCCAAGGCTGCCGTGGTACTGGCACGGTTTCGATATGTTCTGGTTCGCGGCATTGATGGTCATTGTCGTGCCGGGGCTGCTCGCCTTCGTGTTCGGATGGTTCGCGTTCCGCTCCCGCGTTACCGGCGTTTATCTCTCCATCATCACCCAGGCGATGACCTATGCGCTGCTGCTCGGCTTCTTCCGCAACGACTTCGGTTTCGGGGGCAATAACGGCCTCACCGACTTCAAGGACATCCTCGGCTTCAACGTGCAGGCGGATGGCACCCGCGTGGCGCTGTTCGCCCTCAGTTGCCTTGCGCTGATGATTGGTTTCCTGATCTGCCGTGCGGTGGTGACGTCAAAACTCGGCAAGGTGCTGATCGCGGTGCGCGACGCGGAGTCGCGCACGCGGTTTCTCGGTTACCGCGTTGAATCCTACAAGCTGTTTGTCTTCACGCTGTCGGCCTGCATGGCCGGCGTCGCTGGCGCGCTGTATGTGCCGCAGGTCGGCATCATCAATCCGGGCGAGTTTGCGCCGGGAAATTCCATTGAGGCGGTGATCTGGGTTGCGGTCGGCGGCCGCGGCACGCTGACCGGCGCGGCGCTCGGGGCCATCATCGTCAATTACGCGAAAACCGTGTTCACCTCGGGTCCGCTGGCGCCGTACTGGCTGTTCATGCTGGGCGCGCTGTTCATCCTGGTGACGCTGCTGCTGCCCAAGGGCATCGTCGGCACTTTCAACGCCTGGTGGGAGCCGTACAAGGTGCAGCGGATGACGGCCGCCGCCGGGAGTGCCGCCCTCGAGGACGGCGTCAGCGAACCGAACCCGGCGGAGTGAGCGCATGAACGTGATGGACTCAAGGGCCACCTCCGCCATGCTGTATCTCGACGGCGTGCATGTCTCATTCGACGGCTTTCACGCCATCAACAACCTCTCGCTGACGCTTGCCCCCGGCGAAATGCGCGCCATCATCGGCCCCAACGGCGCCGGCAAGACCACCATGATGGACATCATCACCGGCAAGACGAAACCCGACGAAGGCGACGTGCTGTTCGACGGCACCACCGACCTGACCCGGCTGGACGAGACGCGGATCGCTGAACTCGGGATCGGCCGCAAATTCCAGAAGCCCACGGTGTTCGAGAGCCAGACCATCCAGGACAATCTGCTGCTGGCGCTCAATGTCGACCACAGCGTCCGGGGCACGCTGTTCTGGCGGGAAACCCGGGGCGAGTCCGAGCGGATCGAGCGCGTGCTCGAAACCATCCGCCTCACCGATGCGCGCAACCGCCTCGCCGGAAGCCTGTCGCACGGTCAGAAGCAGTGGCTCGAGATCGGCATGCTGCTGGCGCAGGATCCCAAACTGCTGCTGGTCGACGAACCGGTGGCCGGCATGACCGATGTCGAGACCCACCAGACCGCCGAACTGCTGAAGGAAATCAACAAGGACAAGACCGTGATGGTGGTCGAGCACGACATGACTTTTGTGCGCGAACTCGGGGTCAAGGTCACCTGCCTGCACGAGGGCTCGGTGCTGGCCGAGGGCACCATCGACCAGGTGTCGTCGAACGAGCGGGTGATCGAAGTGTATCTGGGGCGATGACATGCTGAACGTCAACAACATCAGCCTCTATTACGGTGCGGCGCAGGCGCTGCGCGGCGTCTCGATCGCTGCGGAGCCAGGCAAGGTGACCTGCGTGCTGGGGCGCAACGGCGTCGGCAAGACCAGCCTGCTGCGCGCCACGGTCGGGCAGTACCCGATTTCCTCGGGTTCGATTACTTTCGACGACGCCGATATCACCCATCTGCGGCCTTACGAGCGGGCGCGCCGCGGCATCGGCTTCGTGCCGCAGGGCCGCGAGATTTTCCCGCTGCTGACGGTGGAGGAAAATCTCAAGACCGGATTCGGCCCGCTGAAGCGCGACGATCGCCATATTCCCGACGACGTGTTTTCGCTGTTTCCGGTGCTGCAGTCGATGCTCGGCCGGCGCGGCGGCGATCTCTCCGGCGGACAGCAGCAGCAACTTGCCATCGGGCGCGCGCTGGTGATGCGCCCAAAACTGTTGCTGCTCGACGAGCCCACCGAGGGCATCCAGCCCTCGATCATCAAGGACATCGCCCGGGCGATCTCCTACCTTCGCAGCCTCGGCAATATCGCCATCGTGCTGGTCGAACAATATCTCGATTTTGCCTGCGAACTCGGCGACAATTTCGCGGTGATGGATCGCGGCGCGGTCAAATACAGCTGCGACCGCAGCAATCTCGACCCAGGCGAGATCAGCCGGGCCATGGCGTTGTAAGAATCCACGCCGTCATTCCGGGATGCGCGCTTGCGCGCAGGCCCGGAATCCAGAAACATGGGATGCGGCCGGATTCCGGGTTCGCGCCGAAGAGGCGCGCCCCGGAATGACGAGAGGGGAAGCGGGTGGAATGATAACTGCTTCTGCGGAAGTTTTCGCGTCCAACCGCGCGGTCGGCGCGGTGGCATTCGACGTGGCTTTGGTCGGCGGCGTCACGCGCCGCAGGCAACTGCACGAATCCGGTTCGTTGCGGGTGCGGTTTCCATCCCCGGAAGCCGAGGGCCTGTCGGCGGTGTTCGTCAATACGGCCGGCGGCATCGCTGGCGGCGACCGTTTTGACATCGACATCGCGGCCGGCGGCGGTACGAGTCTGACGGCGACCACGGCCGCGGCCGAAAAAATCTATCGCGCGCAGGGACCGGCGGCTGAGGTCAATATCGTGCTGAAGGCCGCGCGGGATTCGCACCTCGCCTGGCTGCCGCAGGAAACCATCCTGTTCGACCGGGCGCGGGTCTCGCGCAGGATCGAGGTCGACCTCGCCGAGAGCGCCTCGCTGCTGCTGTGCGAAATGGTGGTGTTCGGTCGCGCCGCGATGGGCGAGAAGATGCTGACCGGGCATTTCACCGATCGTTGGCGCGTGAAGCGCGCAGGCCGTCTGGTGTTCGCCGAAACCGTGCGGCTCGAAGGCGAGATCGGCGAAAAACTCAACCGCTCTGCGATTGCAAAAGGTGGCGTCGCCGTCGGTACCGCGCTGATCGTGCCGGGTGACGAGGCGCTGCTGGCGCGGATATGCGAGCGGTCAGAATCCTTCGGCGGCGAGGTCGGCATCTCCTGCTGGAACGGCTTTGCAATGGCCCGCTTCTGTGCGCAAGATGCAGCAAAACTCCGCGCCGACATGATCGCGGTGCTGGGCGCGAGCGGCTCGACGCTGCCGCGGCTGTGGCTCAACTAGATTTAAAAAACGCGATAGAGTGCCCGCATGAATCTCTCCCCCCGCGAAAAGGACAAGCTGCTGATCTCGATGGCAGCGCTGGTGGCGCGCCGCCGGCTGGAGCGCGGCGTCAAGCTCAACCATCCGGAAGCCATCGCCATCATTTCCGATTTCATCGTCGAAGGCGCGCGCGACGGCCGCACCGTGGCCGAGCTGATGAAAGCGGGCGCCGAGGTCATCACCCGCGCGCAGTGCATGGACGGGATCGCCGAGATGATCCACGACATCCAGGTCGAAGCAACGTTTCCCGACGGCACCAAGCTTGTCACCGTGCATGAGCCGATCCGCTGAATGGAGCGACGCCATGAAAATCAAGTCCGCGCCGATGAAAATCCCAGTGTTTGTGTCTGCGCCGAGCAGCCTCAGTGAGGAGCAGCAGCTTTCCTTCGACTGCATCGGCAGGCTGCTGGAAAGAGAAAACCTGGAGGCGCGGGCGCTCGGCAGATCTGACTATCCTACCGATTATCCTCTCAAGGAAGTTGTTATGATTGCCCGCCGTTGCGCGGGCGGCGTCATTCTTGGTTACTCTCAATCCGTTGCACCCGTGCTCAAGATAAAGCCTGGCGTACCTCTCGAAGAGGGAGAGCCGCCGCGCAAAGATGGGGAAAATGTCAAGTTTCCAACGCCGTGGAATCAATTGGAGGCCGGCATTCTGTTTTCGCTGCGGTTGCCTTTGATCGTGTTCAATGAAAAAGGCATTTCCGGAGGGATATTCGACCTCGGCAGCTCCGATGTGTTTATCATCCCTTTACCGCTCGGAGAAATCTCCGGGAAGAAGGAAGAGCAGATCGTCTTTTCGCTGCAAAATTGGGCGGCGCGCGTTCGCGAGCATTACCGAAAGTGGGACTGACAGATGATTCCCGGTGAACTCCTCATCCAGGACGGCGAGATCGAACTCAACTCCGGCCGCGAGACCGTGACGCTCACGGTCGCCAACACCGGCGACCGCCCGATCCAGGTCGGCTCGCATTATCATTTCTTCGAAACCAATCCGGCGCTGAAATTCGACCGCAAGAAAGCCCGCGGCATGCGGCTCGACATAGCCGCCGGCACCGCGGTGCGGTTCGAGCCGGGCCAGACCCGCGACGTGCAGCTGGTGGCGCTGGCGGGCAAGAAGACGATCTACGGTTTTCGCGGCGACGTGATGGGGAAACTATAATAGGGGGGCAACATGAGAAGCTTGTCAATTTGGCACTGGCTCGCAGTCGCTATGTACCTGTTCATTATCCTGTTTCCCGTGGCAAAAATTGCCAGAAAGGCCGGCTATAGCGGCTGGTAGTGCTTAGTTGCAGCGGTGCCGTTAGTGAACCTTATCTTTCTGTGGATTTTCGCGCTCGTGACTTGGCCCAACGAGCGAGCATAGAGAAAGAACTCAATGTCCGTCAAAATCTCACGTTCCGTCTATGCCGACATGTTCGGGCCCACCACCGGCGACCGGGTGCGGCTGGCGGACACCGATCTGATCATCGAGGTGGAGAAGGATTTCACCATATATGGCGAGGAGGTGAAGTTCGGCGGCGGCAAGGTTATCCGCGACGGCATGGGGCAATCTCAGGTCACCAACAAACAGGGTGCCGCCGACACCGTCATCACCAACGCGCTGATCGTCGATCACTGGGGCATTGTGAAAGCCGACGTCGCCATCAAGGAAGGCACCATCTCTGCGATCGGCAAGGCCGGCAATCCCGACATCCAGCCCGGCGTCACCATCGTGATCGGCCCCGGCACGGACGTGATCGCGGGTGAAGGCAAGATCCTCACCGCGGGCGGGTTCGACAGCCACATCCATTTCATCTGCCCGCAGCAGATCGAGCACGCGCTGATGAGCGGGGTCACCTCGATGCTGGGCGGCGGCACCGGGCCGTCGCACGGTACCTTCGCCACCACCTGTACGCCCGGCCCCTGGCACATGGCGCGGATGATCCAGTCCTTCGACGCCTTCCCGGTCAATCTCGGTATTTCGGGCAAGGGCAACGCGTCGCGTCCGGCGGCGCTGGTGGAGATGATCAAGGCCGGCGCCTGCGCGCTGAAACTGCATGAGGACTGGGGCACCACGCCGGCGGCGATCGACAATTGCCTTTCGGTCGCCGACGATTTTGACGTGCAGGTGATGATCCATTCCGACACGCTGAACGAATCCGGTTTTGTCGAGGACACCGTGAAAGCGTTCAAGGGCCGCACCATCCATGCCTTCCACACCGAAGGCGCCGGCGGCGGCCATGCGCCTGACATCATCAAGATCGCAGGATTGAAGAACGTGCTGCCGTCGTCCACCAATCCGACCCGGCCATTCACGCGCAACACCATCGACGAGCATCTGGACATGCTGATGGTGTGCCACCATCTCGATCCGTCGATCGCGGAAGATCTGGCGTTCGCCGAAAGCCGCATCCGGAAAGAAACCATCGCCGCGGAGGACATCCTGCACGACCTCGGCGCGCTGTCGATGATGTCGTCGGACAGCCAGGCCATGGGCCGGCTCGGCGAGGTCATCATCCGCACCTGGCAGACCGCCGACAAGATGAAAAAGCAGCGCGGATCGTTGCCACAGGACAAGGGCAACAACGACAATTTTCGGGTCAAGCGCTACATCGCGAAATACACGATCAACCCCGCGATCGCGCATGGCGTGTCAAAACTGATCGGATCGGTGGAGAAGGGAAAACTCGCCGATCTGGTGCTGTGGTCGCCGGCGTTCTTCGGCGTCAAGCCGGACTGCGTCATCAAGGGCGGCTCGATCGTCGCCGCGCCTATGGGCGATCCCAACGCCTCGATCCCGACGCCGCAGCCGGTGCATTACCAGCCGATGTTCGCGGCCTATGGCAAGTCGCTGACCGCCTCATCGGTGGTGTTTTCTTCGAAGGCGGCTGTGGCCTCCGGGCTGGCGAAAAAGCTCGGCATCCGGAAGACGCTGTATCCGGTGCAGAACACCCGCGGCAAGATCTCCAAGAAGAGCATGATCCACAACGATGCCACGCCCGATATCGAGGTCGATCCCGAAACCTATGAGGTTCGTGCCGACGGCGAGCTCCTGACCTGTCCGCCCGCCGAAGTGCTGCCGATGGCGCAGCGATATTTTATGTTCTGAGCTCGGCCCGTCCGCCGTCATGGCCGGGCTTGTCCCGGCCATCCACGTCTTCTACGCTGCTGCGGCAAAAGACGTCATGCCCGGGACAAGCCCGGGCATGACGACGTTGAAAAGCCGCCACAACAAAACAACCGGGAGGATTTCGTGATCTACGTCGTCGCCACGCTGACCATCAAGCCGGAAACCCGCGCAGAGCTGATTGCAGCGGCCAAGACCGTCATCGGAATCACCCGCAAGGAGAAGGGATGCATTCTGTACGACCTGCACGAGAGCATGACCGATCCGGCACGCTTCGTGTTCGTCGAACAGTGGGAGACGATGGAGGACCTGATGGCGCATGGCGGCAACGAGCACATGAAGCCGTGGCGCAAGGTGGTGAAGGAATGTGCGACCGCGCCGACCAGGATTGAGATCATCACGCCGGAAAAGGTTGACGTGCGATGACCGACACGCGTGGCGGCACGGTGCGCGCATGATCCGCGCCACCCGCGTGCTGCCGCATCAGCGCTGGGATCAGGCGGCGGCCGACACCGTCGTACTCGGCTTCGATGACCGGCATCGGCGGCGGATGGCGATGACAGGCACGCGCGGGCTGGGGTTCCTGCTCGACCTGGAACACGCGGTCGCGCTACGCGGCGGCGATGCGCTGGTACTGGAGGACGGCAGGCTCATCGAAGTGGTGGCGGCGCCGGAGCCGCTGGCGGAAATTCGCGTCGCTGATCCGCAGCATCTGGTCCGCGTCGCCTGGCATCTCGGCAATCGCCATCTGCCGACGCAGATCATGGCAAAGAGCCTGCGCATCCGCCGCGATCACGTGATCGAAGCCATGGTGAGGGGCTTGGGCGCCCGCGTGATCGAGATAGAGGCGCCATTCGATCCGGAAGGCGGCGCCTATGCCGGCGGCGGCCACGCGGCGCATGATCACTCCGTAGACGATCATCACGACCATCATCACCACGATGAGCATAGCGATCACGGGCATCATCACGGCCATTCCCATGCTCATGACCACAAGTAAGCCGGCGGATGTCAGCCGGCCGGCCGCACCGGGCGCCGCGCTGTCCGCCGATGAGGCCGCCGCGCTGTCCGCCGATGAGGCCGCCGCGCTATACCGGCTGATGACCTGGCTGTCGCCGGCGTTTCCGGTCGGCGCATTCTCCTGGTCCAGCGGTATTGAATGGGCGGTGGAAGCTGGCGATATCGTCGATCCGATCACGCTGCAGGACTGGCTTTCGGCGATGCTCGCGGATGGTCCCGGATTTTGCGACGGTGTGTTTTTGGCGCACGCGTATCGCGCCGCTTCGGGTGCCGACGAAGCTGCGCTGCGCGATATCGCCGAACTCGCCGCGGCGTTTGCGCCGTCGCGCGAGCGCCATCTGGAAACCGCCGCGCAAGGTCGCGCCTTCATCGAGATCGCGCGCGCGGCATGGCAATGCGAGGGCCTCGATCGCCGGATCGCGGCCTGCGAGGGTACCATCGTCTATCCCGTTGCGGTCGGCATTGTCAGCGCGGCGCATCGGGTTCCGCTGGCATCGACGCTGCACGGGTTTTTGCATGCGCTGACATCGAACTGGATTTCCGCAGCCTCCCGACTGATCCCCTTGGGGCAAACCGACGGCCAGCGCGCCCTGGCGGCGCTGGAGCCGGTGGTCGTCAGCGCCGGCCGGCGTGTCATCGCCGCATCGCTCGACGATCTCGGCAGCGCCACCTTTCGCGCCGATCTCGCCAGCATGCGCCACGAGACGCAATATACGAGGCTGTTCAGGTCATGAAATACTTCGTAGCCCGGATGGAGCGAAGCGAAATCCGGGACTGTCGTTTCCGCGAGATGGAATCCCGGATTGCGCTTCGCTCCATCCGGGCTACGGTAAACTGCAACAACCGGAAGATCACCTGACATGTCCAACTCCCACGGCCCGCTTCGCGTCGGGATCGGCGGCCCGGTCGGCTCCGGAAAAACCGCGCTGATGGATCTGCTCTGCAAGACCATGCGCGAGCGCTACGACATCGCGGCCATCACCAATGACATCTACACCAAGTGGGACGCCGAGTTCCTGGTGCGCTCGGGATCGCTGACGCCGGATCGCATCGCCGGCGTCGAGACCGGCGGCTGTCCGCACACCGCGATCCGAGAGGACGCCTCGATGAATCTCGCCGCGGTTGCCGACATGCGCGCGAAATTTCCCGGTCTCGACATGGTGCTGATCGAATCCGGCGGCGACAATCTGGCCGCGACCTTTTCGCCCGAACTCGCCGATTTGACGATTTACGTCATCGACGTCGCGGCGGGGGACAAGATTCCGTCCAAAGGGGGTCCCGGCATCACGCGGTCCGATCTGCTCGTCATCAACAAGATCGATCTCGCGCCGCATGTCGGCGCGTCGCTGGAAAAAATGGATATCGATGCGAAAAGAATGCGCGGCGAGCGGCCTTTTGTCATGACCAACCTCAAGAAGAGCGAGGGGCTGGACCGCATCATCCACTTCATCGAGGCCAAGGGCGGGCTCGACGCACTCCGGACGCAGCGCAGTGCGTAGCACTTCGCGGAGCGTCATGAAGAATGCCGCGCTGGGTCCGGGACAGGCTCGGCCCAAGGCTAGAAGAAATCTAAACGTTAACAGTTGTTGCCGCGAAACTATTCATCATTCGGCGGAACCAAATTGAAGCGGTGCGATTGACGTTTTTCAGACTCCGCCAGCCGACGCGCGTGGCAGTCGCCTGTCCCCGAACCGCAGTTGCGTAACAATGACCGTTTCTTCATTATCCCGTTCGACTCCGCGTCGCAGATTTTTCAATCCAAAGGTCATCTCGCGACCGGCAGAACTTCTCCTCATTTCCGAGTAGGCGCGTGGTTCGGCTGGGTTTCATTATTGCTCTGGTGGCAATGATCGGGGTTCTGCTCTCCGGCGCTGCGGCCTATCGCGTGCACGATCAGGAGTTGGCCATTGACGGCATCGCGCTGGCGCGCGCGATCGATATTCACGCCAGCCTGGTGCAGGACCGCTTGACCGAGCGCGAATTGCTGGCGCGGGTCGCCTCGGGTCTGTTCCGCGCGCCCTCGGTGATGAAGGCGAACATGCTGCAGCCGCTGCGGTCGTCGATCTACGCCTTCAAGACCGATTTCGTGGTCGCTAGCTGGATCGCGCGGCTGCGGCCGAACGAACTGGATTCGGCGCGCATGGAGCTGGCAGGCGCCGGCTTTCCGAATCCGACGATCCGCGACTATCAGGACAAGCCGTTGGATACGGCCTCGCTCGAGGGGCCCATCGACGTGGTGATGGACGTCGAGCCCCGCGATGCGCAGACCATGGCATTTGCCGGCCGTTCGCTGGACCGCAGCCCGGTGCTGGGGACGATGCTGGCGCGCGCGATGGCCGAAGGCAAGCCGGTTGCCTCCGATCCGATACCGCTGCTGCGTCCGAACGGTCCGGCGGGGCTGGTCCTTGCCGCACCGGTTCTGCAGGAAGGCGATGCTTCTCCGGCCGGGTTCGTGACATTTTCCTACGAGCTGGCGCCGCTAATGTTGACCAACGACGACCTGTCGCTGTTCTCGGTGGTGCTGAAGGATCCGCGCGGCGAGAACAGCGAACTGGTCGCCGATGAGCGCGGCACCCTCACGGCGCGCACCCTAAGCGAGGGCCGCCCGGTGCCCTCGATGGTTCGCACCGTGACCTTCGGCGGCCGTGACTGGTCGCTGGGTTATTATGCCAAGACCAGCGCGCTGAAGCGCGCGCAGCAAACCGCCGCAATCGTGGCGGCGATCGGAATAGCGCTGACCAGCATCGTCTGCGGGCTGTTCGGATATGTCGCCTACAGCAATTTGCGGCTGCGCCGAGAGATCGAGGTACGAATCGGGTTCGAGCGCCGCCTCACGGCGGTGATCGACGAACTCAATCATCGCGTCAAGAACATCCTGGCGGTGATTCAGTCGATCGTGACGCGCACGCTGCGCCACGGTTCCGATATCGACGTCGCCCGCGAATTGCTGATCGGCCGCATTCACGCCATGTCGAATGTGGTTTCGCTGCTGAGCGAGAGTCAGTGGCAGGGCGTCAAGCTGAAAGGGCTGTTCGAGTCGCGCTCGATTCCGCATGCCGACCGCATCGCCGTCTCAGGCCCGGACATCGACGTCAGCGCACGCGCCGCACAGAGCCTGTCGCTGCTGTTTTTCGAACTGGCCTCGCATTCCGACGAAGGGTTGTCGCTGGTCGGCAAGCACCCGAACATCGTCGCGCGCTGGGAAGTGACGGGAGAGGGAGCGGACGCGGTCTTTCATTTCCGCTGGGAGGAATCCAACACCAGTGCCGCGACCCGCCGTGCCGACAGCGATTTCGGCATCATCCTGCTCGACCGCGTCGCCCCGGAGGCGCTCGGCGGCACGTCGAAGCGGTATTTTACCGATGCGAGCTACGTCTATGAACTGACTGCGCCGATGCAAACCGTCATCGACATGACGGAGCGGGATCGCACCGAAGCGCTGTCGGCGCCGGTACGGGGCGCGTCGTAGACATACGGGGCCCACGCGCCCGGTAGGGATGCCCTTCGGGCCCGGCGACGCCGTTACACGCGGATGAGCGTGGAAGATGTGGCTTGGGATGGCGGAGCTCAGCCGCCGCTGCCGCCGATCACGGCGCGGACGGTGTCGTCAGGGCCGAAATCTTCCGCGCCCTCGACATAAAGCAGCGCCGACAGTTTCGAGCGCGCGCGATTGACGCGGCTCTTGATGGTGCCGACCGCGCAACCGCAGATGGCTGCCGCGTCCTCATAGGAGAAGCCTGAGGCTCCGACCAAAATCAGCGCCTCGCGCTGGTCCTGCGGCAGCTTGTCCAACGCGGCGCGAAACTCCTCGAATTCCAGATGCGCGTTCTGCGCCGGCTGGGTCTTCAGGGTCTTGGCGTAGCTGCCGTCCGCATCCTCGACCTCCCGCCGCCGCTTGCGATAATCGGAGCGGAACAGGTTGCGAAGGATGGTGAACAGCCACGCCGGCAGGTTGGAGCCGGGCTGGAACGAGTCGATATTGGCGAGCGCGCGCAGCAGGGTTTCCTGGACTAGGTCGTCGGCGCGATCGCCGTTGCCGCTGAGCGAGATGGCGAACGCGCGCAAGCTAGGGACCGAGGCCAGGATGTCGTCGCGCAGTTGGTTTGTGAGAGGCATTACTCCCTCCCCTCCGGTTTGGCTACTGGGTCGCCCGCAGCGCCGCCCTCCGGCGCATCGAGCTTGCGGATCAGCTCCGCGAAGCGGTCCGGCACCCCTTGGCGCACGACATCGTCATACATCGCGCGCAGTTGATGACCGATCCGGGATTGAATCTCGGCGTTGAGTCCGCCCTGCCTGGCAGGCCCGGCACTCTTGCTGGCTTGAGACTTTACATCCTTCATGACCTGATCCACGTTTCCCCAAGAGTTAAGTCTCTAGAAATTCGAGAATTTTGCTTGATTTTCGGAGCCTTGGTCGCATCTGTAAGGGTGCTAATTCCGCCTGTGGCGTAAAGTTCCGGAAAAAGGGAACTTTTCTCCGGCTGAGGCGTAGATAGGCACCTATGGGGAACCGGCCACCCCTTCATCGACGCGTTTGGCCTAAGACACAGGATGGAGTGGGGATGTCCCGATCACAGCTGGTTGCCGAACACCTGCCGTTATTGCGGCGCTACGCCCGGGCCCTGACCGGAAATCAGGCGTCGGGAGACGCCTATGTGGGGGCCATGCTCGAGGCCCTGCTACAGGACCAGTCCCTGCTTGACGAGCGGCACGGACCCCGCGCCGGACTGTTTCGGCTATTCACGCAGATCTGGAACTCGGTTTCGCTCAACGAAAACGCCGAAGTGATCCCGCTGTCGAGCCCGTCGGAGCGCCGGCTATCCAACATCACCCCGCTGCCGCGCCAAGCGTTCTTGTTGCTGTCGCTGGAAGGCTTTTCCGAGGAGGAAGTCGGCTTCATCCTGGACAAGGACGTCGCCGAGACCCGCAAGCTGGCGGACACGGCCGGCCGCGAAATGGCGGCTGAGATCGCCACCGACGTTTTGATCATCGAGGACGAAACCTTCATCGCCATGGACCTCGAGAGCCTGGTCAAGAACCTCGGCCACAACGTGATCGGCGTCGCGCGCACCCATTCCGACGCGGTTGCGCTGGCAAAAAACCGCAAGCCCGGCCTGATCCTGGCGGACATCCAGCTGGCGGACGGAAGTTCCGGCCTCGACGCCGTCAACGAGCTGTTGCGCAGCTTCGAGGTTCCGGTGGTATTCATCACCGCCTACCCCGAACGCTTCCTGACCGGCGAGCGCCCCGAGCCGGCGTTCCTGATCTCAAAACCGTTCCAGCCGGCGATGGTCTCGGCGGTGGCGAGCCAGGCGCTGTTCTTCCAGCGCAACTCGCGCAACCGGGCGCCGCGGGCCGCGGCGGGCTGACGCGACTGTTTGCTGAAACGAACGCAGAGCGCCGCAGCGATTCAACGTTGCGGCGTTTTTCTTTTGAGCTTTTTTGATGGGCGGACAAAAAGCAGGGCGCAGCTGGCATCACCACAGCTGCGCCCCACGTCGCCAGTCAATTGGGGCAGGGGGATGACCGGCTGCAGTGGTTACGCGCTGGGCCGAAATTCGTTCCCGAGCCGGAAAAATATTTTCGTACACAGTTAAGTGATCGTCGCGTTCCGAACCCGACATAGCAGCCTGCGTTGTGAACCTGGTCGCCGATGCGGCGACACACAATAAAGGCGGGCAGGCCATGTCCCAGGTATTCTCAGGTATTTTGGGCGCAATCGCGGTTTCGCTGAGTTTTGGCGTGGCGCAATTTGCGTCGGGCAGCGACCTTCAAGGTCAGCAGGCCGGGACATCAGCCCAAGAGGTAACGATCAACCGGCAAGCCAAGGTCGACCGCGCCGGCGCGCCGGCGATTTCGTTGAAAACCCAGACGATTTCGGTACGAGTCGATGGCCTGGCGGCCACCTCCGTGCTGGTTCGGGTGCCCGTCGCGCACAGCCGTCAGGAAGCCCGCAATAACGCGCCCGCCCCGACGGTAAGCAAACAGCCGGTGGGCCGGACCGTGGCGTGCGAGCCGGTCGTCAGTGTGTTGACGGAAGTTGCAAAACAGCTGCAGCCCGGCCGCTGCGTAACCTGAACTACTGCGTTTTGTTCGTCCGGGACGTCTCACGTCCCATGGCCTGTGGAGGACGCTACCAGGTCAGTCCGTCGGCAGTTGCGGCGCCTCGACAGGCATCAAATGCTCCTTGAGAATAAGGCCGACGATCAATATTGGCGAGGACAGGAACCCGCCCATCGGTCCCCACAGCCAGGTCCAGAACGCCAGCGCCATCAACACCGCCAGCGCATTCAGCTCGAGCCGCCGTCCGATGATGGTCGGCGTGACAAAATGTCCTTCCAGGAACGTCAGCGCGACAAAGGCGAGCGGCGCTATCAGGCCGGCGCCGAGCGTCGGGAATGACATCACCCCGACGGCGGTGAGAACCACGAAGGTCGCCACCGGGCCGATGATCGGAAAGAAGTTCAGGGCTGCCGCAAGCGCCCCGAGACCCGCCGGGTTCGGCATTCCGGTCGCCGCGCAAATGATGCCGGTCGCAGCGCCGACACCGAAATTGATCGCGGTCACCATCAGCAGGTAGCCGCCGAGGCTGCCTTCGATCTCGTTGAGAATACGCAGCGTGCGCAGCCTTGTATCGCGGTCCGCAAAGGTCATGACCAGCGCGCGGCGCAAATCCGGCCAGCTTGCGATGAACAGGATCAGCGTGGCGGCGAACAGCAGGAATTCCGTCAAGGTCGGCGAGAGGAATTCGAAGGTGGGCTGCACCCATTCGTATTTCGGCATCTCGAACGGCGAGCCCGGAAGCGTTTCAGAGCCGCCCAGCATGCCCTGCAGCTGCCGCCACAGCGCCAGCGGCCGGTCGAACAGGTGCATCTTTTCTTTCAGCAGCGCTCCGAGCTCGGGCAGCCGCGTGCTCCACTCCAGCAAGGGCGAGGCGATCAGCCCGACGATAAAGGCGACGCCGCCGCAAGCCGCGATCACGATCAACACCGCCGATACCGATCGGGGAATGCGACGCCGCTCCAGATAACCGGCCGCCGGCGACAGCATGGTGCCGACGACGAAGGCGGTGGCGACGGGAAGGAAGAACGCCTTTGCGAAATACAGCACCGTGACGATGGCGATGACCAGCAACGCCACCAGCGCGAAGGCAACGACTTCGGCGCGGCGGATCACCGGCGGCTGGTCGGCCTTGCTGTCTGGCACGGGCGTGCCTGGCGTCTCGACGGCAAGCGCCCGCAACGGACTGGGCCCAGAGCTGCGCCGCAGTTTCGTCAGGTCATTGCTCAAATCCGTCCCAACAGAGCAAGGATCAGAACGATAATCAGAATAGTGCCGACGATGCCGGACGGGCCGTAGCCCCAGGAATTGCTGTAGCGCCAGTGCGGGATGACGCCGAGCAGCATGAGGATTAGGAGAATGACCAGGATGGCGCCGAGCGACATGAGCGTAACCCTCGCTGTTCAGCCGGGACCGCTACGAACCAGACTCTTCGCGGCACTTAACCGGAGGCTGGCGAAAAAGTTCCATCGCGGAAACGTGAAAACCGGTGGCGCTTGACAGGCCGATCGACCCATTTGTCGCAGCGGAACCGGGAAGCTTCGGTCGAGTTGATTGTGCAGTCGCATCACTGATGCACATCGAACGGGGCAAGCCATGGCACAATTTTCCGGAAATCGCAGACCGGCGTCGCCGGCAACCAGTGCGCTGATCTTTGCTGCGGCGCTGCTGGCGCCGGCTTTCATCGCAACTCAGTCCCCGGCACAGGTCTTGAGCTACGCCCCCGCGGCGTCCAGTGCATTCCCCTCGCAGGACGCTGCCCTTGCCCTGCCGGAGGACGAATCGAGCATAGTGCCGGAGCGGCTGCGCCGCGCCGTCGTTTCCTACGACACCCGCGAAGCGCCGGGCACCATCGTGATCGATACCGCCCACACCGCGCTCTATTTCGTGCTCGGCCAGGGCCGCGCCGTCCGCTATGGCGTCGGCGTCGGCCGCGAGGGCTTTACTTGGTCCGGCGTGCAGACCATCAGCCGCAAGGCGGAGTGGCCGGACTGGCATCCGCCTGCCGAGATGATCGCACGCCAGCCTTATCTGCCGCGCTTCATGGCGGGCGGCCCCGGCAATCCGCTGGGCGCGCGCGCCATGTATCTCGGCACCAGCCAATACCGCATCCACGGCACCAACGATCCGTCGACGATCGGTAAATTTGTGTCTTCGGGCTGCATTCGGCTGACCAACGAGGATGTCGCCGACTTGTTCAGCCGCGTCGATGTCGGCACCAAGGTAGTGGTGTTGCCGAAGAGCGCGCCGCATTTCGACACCCGAGGCACCGTCACCGTGCGCCCGACTGCGACGGTCGCGCCGCACCCCCTAGCCGTGCGGTCGGCTCGGCAGGCGATGAACGTTTCCGGGTCGGCGGTGTACTAAGCGAAGGAGCCGGTCGGAGCGCTGACATGAGGTCGACATCAGGCAGCCCATGGGGCATTTGCGCGGTCGTCGTGGCGTGCGCACTGGGCGCTACGCCGATGGCGCAAGCCCGGGATTTTTTCCAGGCCCTGTTCGGTGAATACTCCGACAACCCGGCATTGGCGCCGGCCCGCCCCGCACCCATGCATCCGGAATCAACCAGGGCGCTGCCGTTTGCAAATGAGGGCGAGATGCTCACCCGTCCACTGCAGCCGCGACCCCGCGTGGCGGAGGATGGCGGTGGTAGTGCTGGCGGCAGTCAGGCTTATTGCGTGCGCACCTGCGACGGACGTTATTTCCCGATCAGCACAGGAGGTAACCAGAGCAGCGCGGCTTCCTGCAACAGCTTCTGCCCGGCCAGCGAGACCAAGGTCGTTTACGGCAGCAGCATAGACAGTGCCACGACCGAGAAGGGCAAACCCTACTCCGAATTGCCGAACGCATTCCGCTATCGCAACGAGTTGGTCGCAGGCTGCACCTGCAACGGCAAGGACCAACTCGGCCTCGCGCCGATCAAAATTGAGGACGATCCGACGCTGCGCAAGGGCGACATTGTGGCCGGCGCAAACGGGCTGGTGGTTGCTGCCCGCGTCTCCGACAAACGCGGGGCGTCGGTGAACTTCTCCCCTGCGCCGGCCCAGCTGCGCGCAAAATATCAGCGCGTCCCGGTCGTGGCGGCTGAGTGATTCCAACCCGCATCCTTGAGGAGAGCGCCGTTGCGCGCGTCTCGAGGGATGGCCCGGGGTATAGCGAGACGCCCCCTCGCTGCGCGTTGAAGAAGGCGGTTCCCTCAGCGGAACTCTTGGGTTCCCCACGCGTTGGGATGATGTCATGCGCGTCGCGCCACCCAAGCCAGTGAGGGAATTGCCATGCTGATGGGCGCCCTGATCACGTTCCTCGTGGTCATTCTCATTCTTTATCTGATCAACCTGTTGCCACTCGACGGCCGCGCCAAGCAGATCGCGCGCGTCGTGGTGATCATCCTCGGCGTGATCTCGCTGCTGAAATACATCGCGGTGTTTTAACCCGTCATGCGAGGAGCCCTTGCGGCGAAACAATCCAGTTCTTCCGCGTGCGTGGCTCTGGTTTGCTGCTCCCCTCGCAATGACAAAAAAGCCCCGGCGAGATGCCGGGGCTTCTGTATACCGATAGGGCGGACTTACTTCAGCGTCCTGAACCAGTCGTCCACATCCTTGTGGATCTGGTCCTTGGCATAACCGTAGCGCTGCTGCAGCTTGCCTTCGAGCTGCTCGCGGCGGCCCTCGATGACATTGAGATCGTCGTCAGTGAGCTTGCCCCACTTCTCCTTGGCCGCGCCCTTGAATTGCTTCCAGTTGCCTTCAATCCGGTTCCAGTCCATCGCCATCTCCTTTTGAGAGTTGAGATGGCGTTTCAACGGGCTGGCAATTCAAACGTTCCGATCGGAACTGTGGCATCGTGGCACGTGGCATGTAGCCCGGATGGAGCGAAGCGTAAATCCGGGATTCCGGCACAGAGCGCGGGCCCCGGATTTCGCTTCGCTCCATCCGGGCTCCACTTCAACTGCTACCCGGCTGCCGCCTTGGCTTCCCTGCGTCGCGCCGTCAGGATGTATTCCGTGTAGCCGTTTGGCTGTTCGCGGCCCTTGAAGATCAGATCGCAGGCGGCCTTGAAGGCTGTGTCGTCGAAACCGGGCGCCATCGGTTTGTACAGCGGGTCCCCGGCGTTCTGCTGGTCGACCACCACCGCCATCCGCCTCAGCGAGTCCATCACCTGATCCCGGGTGATGACGCCCTGATGCAGCCAGTTCGCCAGATGCTGGCTGGAGATGCGCAATGTCGCGCGGTCTTCCATCAGACCTACATCGTGAATGTCCGGCACCTTGGAGCAGCCGACACCCTGGTCGATCCAGCGCACCACATAGCCTAGAATGCCCTGGCAATTGTTGTCGATCTCCTGCTTCACATCGTCGGGCGCCCAGTTCGATTGCGACACCGGAATGGTGAGGATGTCCGACAGTTTTGCGCGCGGCCCGCCCTTCTTCAACTCTTCCTGCCGAGCCAGCACGTTGACCTGATGATAGTGCAGCGCATGCAGCGTGGCGGCGGTCGGCGAAGGCACCCAGGCGGTGGTGGCGCCGGCCTGCGGATGGCCGATCTTCTGCGCCAGCATGTCCGCCATCTTGTCGGGCGCGGCCCACATGCCCTTGCCGATCTGGGCATGGCCGGGAAGGCCACAGGTCAATCCGATATCGACGTTCCAGTCCTCATAGGCCTTGATCCAGGGCGTCGACTTCATGTCGTTCTTGCGGATCATCGGGCCTGCTTCCATCGAGGTGTGGATCTCGTCGCCGGTGCGGTCGAGGAAGCCGGTGTTGATGAAGCATATGCGCTTCGATGCGTTCTGGATGCAGGCCTTGAGGTTGACCGTGGTGCGGCGCTCTTCGTCCATGATGCCGACCTTCAGGGTGTTCTCGGGCAGCGCCAGCATCTTTTCGACCCGGCCGAACAGCTCGCAGGTCAGCGCCACCTCGTCGGGGCCGTGCATCTTCGGCTTGACGATATAGACTGAGCCGCTGCGGCTGTTGCGCGTCTTCGCGCTGCCCTTGAGATCGTGGATCGCGAGCAGGCCGGCGACCGCGGCATCAAGCAGGCCTTCGGGAATTTCCTCGCCTGCACTGTCCAGCACCGCGTCGGTGAACATGTGATGGCCGACATTGCGCATCAACAGAAGACTGCGCCCATGCAGCTTAAGCTCGCCACCATCGGGCGTCTTGTACACCCGGTCGGGATTGAGCGCCCGCTTCACCGTCTTGCCGCCCTTCTCAAAGTCCGCCGACAGCGTGCCGTTCATCAGACCCAGCGTATTACGGTAGACCAGCACCTTGTCTTCGGCATCGACTGCGGCGACGCTGTCTTCCATGTCGAGGATGGTGGAGACCGCCGATTCCAGGATCATGTCGGCGACGCCGGCCGGATCGTCCTTGCCGATGAACTGCTCGCGGTCGATCCTGACCTCGATATGCATGCCGTTATTGACCAGCAGGATCGCGCTCGGCGCGGTCGCATCGCCTTGATAGCCGGCGAACTGCGCGTTCGACTTCAACGCGGTCGCGTTGCCGCTCTTCAGTTTCACCGCGAGTTGCCCGGCGATGACGCTGTAGGCGGTGACGTCGGTGTGGCTTGCGGTCGCCAGCGGCACGGCGGAATCCAGAAACGTTTTTGCCTTGGCGACAACCCTGGCACCGCGCGCCTTGTTAAAACCTTTGCCGCCTTCGCCGGCCTCGTGCGGCAGCGCGTCGGTACCGTAAAGCGCGTCGTACAGGCTGCCCCAGCGCGCGTTCGCCGCGTTCAACGCATAGCGCGCGTTGGTCAGCGGCACTACGAGCTGCGGCCCGCAGATTTTTCCGATCTCTTCGTCGACATTTGCCGTCTCGACTTCGTGCGTCGGCGGCTCCGGCAGCAGGTAACCGATTTCCTTGAGGAATGCGGTATAGGCGCTCACGTCAAATGGCTTGCCCTTGTGGGCGCGATGCCAGCCGTCGATCTTTTGCTGCAGCGTATCGCGCACTTTCAGGAGCTCGCGGTTCTTCGGCGCGAGGTCGCGGACGATTGCGGCTAGTCCCGCCCAGAACGCGTCCGGGGAAATTCCGGTCCCGGGGGCGGCCTCTTTGGCAATGAAATCGAACAGGACGGGCGCGATCTTCAGGCCGTGGGCATCGATACGATTCATGATTTTGGATTTTCTCACGCGAAACGGCGCGTCCCGCGCCGTTTTTCAGGGGTAAGGGAAGCAAAAAACGCGCCGCGAAGGGCGGCGGTTCCCGGCCTTTTAGCGCCAAAGCGGCGGCGATGAAAAGCCCATCGCGCGGCTATTCCGCAAGCTCAAATATTTGCAGCCAGATCAACGAGTTCGTCGAACAAAATGCCGGTGTTCGCCAGCATCCGCTCGATCTCGTCGGTGGCGTCGGAAACCGTACGCATCGAGGTGTCGATGGTGAGTTCGCTGCCGGTCGGCGCCTGATAATCCTTGCCGATCCCGGTAAAATTGTTCAGCCCGCCGGCGCGCGCCTTGGCGTAGTGGCCCTTGGGATCGCGGCTCTCGCACACCTCAGCAGGGGTTGCGATATAGACTTCCCGAAACGCCGTGTCGGCGATGCGGCGCGCCGCGGCGCGATCTTCCACCGAGGGCGAGACCGCGGCCACAATCGCGATGTGTCCATTTCGCGCCAGATGTGTCGCGACCTCGGCGAGGCGGCGGATGTTTTCGGTGCGATCCTCCGTGGAGAAACCGAGGTCGCCGTTGAGCCCGGCGCGCAAGGTGTCGCCGTCGAGCAGCACCGGCGAGCCGCCCTGGCCGAACAGCCTGCGTTCGAGCGCCCGTGCCAGCGTGGATTTTCCGGAGCCGGGCAGGCCGGTCAACCAGACCACGGCGCCGGCGTGGCGATAGCGCGCCGAGCGCTCGTCGGGACGCAGCGCGGATTCCACCGGCACGATATCGACCGGAATTGCGCGTTGCCCGGCATCGACCGAAAGCACGAGACCGCCGCCGGCGATGCGTCCCTGGACCTCGATCACCAGGCGTCCGGTGCGCGGATTGTCGGTATAGGGATCGGCGGCCAAAGCCTGCGCCAGCGAAATGTCGATCTCGCCGACATGATTGCGCGCGATCGATCTCGTCTCGACGCTGGAGAGTTCACCGGGATCGACCGCCTTCTCGATCGCGACCACGGTGGCGCGGGCTTCCCTTGTGCCGAGGCGAACCAAAATCGACGCGCCCGATACCAGCGGCCTGTCGTGCAGCCAAAAGATGCGCGCGCGAATCCGGCGCGTGTCGCGCGGCGCCGAGGTGGTGTGGGCGATGACGTCGCCGCGCTCGATGAACAGCTCGCGGTCCAGCGTGATGCCGACCGAGCGCCCGGCGCCCTGGCTTCCCTTCACCGGCGTCAGCGGCCAGCTCTCCACAGTCTTGATTTTCGCGATCTTGGCGGACGGCATGATGACGATTTCATCGCCGGCGCTGAGATGGCCGGACTCGATGCGCCCCGCCACAATGCGGCGGTCGTCGAATTTATAGATCGCCTGCACCGGCAGTCGCAGCGCAAGCTGCTCAAGCGGCCGCGCAGGCTCCAGGGCGTCCAGCGCCCCGACCACGGTCGGGCCGTTGTACCAGCCAATCCGTGCCGTGCGTTCGGCGACGCCGTCGCCATCGCGCGCGGAAATCGGGATTACCGCCGATGGCGTGACGCCGAGCCCGGTCAGATGCGCCGAGATTTCCGCGCTGATATCGTTGAAGCGTGCTTCGCTGAAATCGACGCGGTCCATCTTGTTGACCACCACGGCGACCTGTTTGACGCCGAGCAGGTGCAACAGATAGCCGTGCCGCCTGGTCTGGTCGCGCACGCCTTCCAGCGCGTCGATGATCAGCACCGCGCCATCGGCCTGCGAGGCGCCGGTGATCATGTTACGCAGGAATTCGGCGTGGCCCGGCGCGTCGATCAGTACCACGTCGCGCGATCTCGTGCGGAAGCGGATCTGGGTGGTGTCGATGGTAATGCCCTGGTCGCGCTCGGTCTGCAGCGCATCCAACAGGAACGACCATTCGAACGGCATACCGCGCCGCGCGCTCACGGCTTTGAGCATTTCGAGCTTGCCTTCGGGCAGGCTGCCGGTCTCGTGCAGCAGCCGCCCGACCAGCGTCGACTTGCCGTGATCGACGTGGCCGACGATGACAATACGGACCTGCGGACGGGTGGTGCCGTTCGGCGTGGCTTGCGTCGTCCTGGAGAGCATCATGTTCATCGCGGCATCCACTTCCAATTGTTCTTTTACAGATAGCCGGCGACGCGCAGCCGCTCGAACGCATCTTCGGTCTCATGATCGAGCGCGCGCCCGGAACGCTCCGGCACCTTGGTGTCGTTCAATTCGCGGAGGATTTCCTCGATGTTCGATGCATTCGACAGCACCGGATTGGTGATGTCCTGATCGCCGAGCGAGCGGTAGCGCTTGCCGTCTTTGGCCAGATACAGCGGAATGATCGGGATATTTTCCCGCTGGGTGTAGGCCCAGATATCGGCCTCGGTCCAGTGCAGGATCGGGTGGATGCGCAAATGTGCGCCCGGCGGCGGCGAGGCGTTGAACTGGTCCCAGAATTCGGGCGGCTGGTCGCGCACGTCCCATCCGCCCTCAATGCCGCGCGGCGAGAACACCCGTTCCTTGGCGCGCGTCGCTTCTTCGTCGCGGCGAATGCCGGCGATCATTCCATCGAAACCGTATTTTGTCAGCGCCAGTTTCAGCCCTTCGGTCTTGCGCGCGGCGGATCGCGCCGCCGGTGGCAGCGTCGGATCGACGGCGTCGATCGGCGGGCACGGCTCGATGCGAAGATCGAGTTCCCATTCCTTGCCGTAGCGGTCGCGGAACGCATACATCTCGGGAAATTTCTTGCCGGTGTCGACATGCAGGGCCGGAAACGGCACGCGGCCGAAGAACGCCTTGCGCGCCAGCCAGATCATCACGTTGGAGTCTTTTCCGAGCGACCATAGCAACGCCAGCTTCTTCAGCCGCGCAAAAGCTTCTCTGAAAATGTAGATGCTCTGGGCTTCCTGCGCGTCGAGGTGGTCCATGGTGGGGGCCGCATCCCGGTCCGCAATTTGCAGGCCGCTTACGCGAAGCGGTGCAGGCACGCCCTGCAACGCGGAAGGTGGGCCGGGGTTGTCAAGAAGGGTCATCTCTGCCACGCGGTGCTAGGGGACGAAAATTCTATGGCTTCATCGTCAAAGAGAAGGAATAAATTTCTCTTTATGGCGCTTGCGGAACACATAAATAGAAAATAATTCTAGTCAACCCCGTACTGCGGGGGAGCGGAGAATGGCATGCGCTTCCTGCCGATATTCCTCGATTTGCGATCGGGCGCGGTGCTGCTGGTCGGCAGTGGCGAACTCGCGCGCGCAAAATTGCGGCTGCTGCTCGCGGCCGGCGCAAGCGTCCGCTGGCATGCGACCGACGGCAACTACGATGTAAGCGGATTTGACGCTCCCGACGCGGCGCGGATCGAACCGGCACAGGGCGATCCAACCACCTCCGATCTTTCCGGCGTCATCGCAATCCTCTGCGCCGGCGCGGGCGAACTCGGGCCGGCGATCTCGGCACGAGCCAAGGCGGTGGGGCTTCCCGTCAATGTGATGGACGACCTCGCGCATTCGACATTTATTTTTCCGGCGATCGTCGATCGCGGCGACGTGGTGGTCGCCGTCGGCACCGGCGGCGCTTCGCCGGTGGTGGCGCGGCGGGTACGCGAGCGCATCGAAGCAATGCTGCCGGCGCGAATCGGCGATCTCGCCACCTTCATCGGCCGCTGGCGCAAATCGATCCACGGCCGCATTGCCGAGTTTCCGTTGCGCCGCCGCTTCTGGGAGCGGGTGGTCGACGGCCCGATCGGCGCGCTGGTGCTCGCCGGCCGCAGTGATGAAGCGGAAGCGGCGCTGAAAGATATCGCCGATCCCTCCGCATTTGCAGGCAGCCACGCGGGTGATGTGAAAGGCAAGGTGACGCTGGTCGGCGCCGGCCCCGGCGATCCGGATCTGCTCACCGTCAAGGCGCTGCGCGCGCTGCAGGACGCCGATATTATCTTTTACGACGAATTGGTGTCGGTGGAAGTGCTGGATCGTGCCCGCCGCGACGCCGCGCGGGTGCCGGTCGGTCGTCGCGTCGGCAAACCCGGCATCGGCCAGGATGCCATCAACAGATTGCTGATCGAGGCCGCGCAATCGGGACAGCGCGCGGTGCGCCTGAAAGGCGGCGACCCGTTCGTGTTTGGACGCGGCGGCGAGGAAGTCGAGGCGTTGCGCGAGGCCGGAATTGCGTATTCGGTGATTCCCGGAATCACTGCAGGGCTTGGCGCCGCAGCCGAATCCGAAGTACCGCTGACGTTCCGCGGCGAAGCGCTGCGCATCACCTTCCTCACCGCGCACAAGGCAAAAGACGCCGAAACCGTCGACTGGAGCACGCTGACGGATAACAAGATGACGGTGGTGGTCTATATGGGCATGACCGCGGCGCCGGCGATCCGCGCCGGCCTCTTGGCCGCGGGACGTTCGCCGCAAACGCCGGTTGGCGTGTTCGCCCGCGCGACCCGGCCGGATGCGCAAGGCCTGGTCGGCGCACTCGAAGATCTGCCGGCGCTGGTGCGCGAGATCGATGGCGGTCCCGCCATTCTGGTGATCGGCGACGTGGTCGCCCGCTCCTCGGCCTGGCGCCAAGCCAATCTTGATTCCCTGATCTCGAACTTTCAGGTAGCCGCCGAATGACCTCCCCGCTCGAACAGAAAAAAATCAGGATCACCGGCCCCTCGATGGTGACCGCCAACCGCACCTGGGATGGCATCGTGATCTATCGTACCGCTGCAAAAGGCTGGTCGCCCGACCTGTCGGACGCGGCGATCGTCCGCACGTCCGACGAGGCCCGCGCGCTGCTCGCCGAATCGATCGCGGACGACGTCGGCGCGATCGGCGCCTATATCGCGCCGGTAGAGGTCAAGGACGGCGGCGCGATCGAACCCGGCAATTTGCGCGAACACATCCGGTCGGAAGGCCTCACCATCGGCCTTCCGGGTCCGGCGTAAAGGCACGTTATGTACGCTTACGACGAAATCGACCGCACGCTGATCAACGAACGGGTTTCCGAATTCCGCGATCAGGTGAAGCGGCGCCTGTCCGGCGAACTTACCGAGGACGAGTTCAAGATGCTGCGGCTGCAGAACGGCGTCTATCTGCAACTGCACGCCTATATGTTCCGCGTCGCGATCCCCTACGGCACGCTGTCTTCGAACCAGCTGCGGCGCCTCGCGCATGTGGCGCGGCGCTACGACCGCGGCTACGGCCATTTCACCACCCGGCAGAACATTCAGTTCAACTGGATCAAACTGGCCGAACTGCCGGACGCGCTGGCCGATCTCGCCGAGGTCGGCATCCACGCCATGCAGACCTCGGGCAACAACACCCGCAACGTCACTTCCGATCAATGGGCCGGCGTCGCCCCCGGCGAGATCGAGGATCCCCGGATCTGGTCCGAGCTGCTCAGGCAATACACCACGCTGCATCCGGAATTTTCCTTCCTGCCCCGAAAATTCAAATTCGCCATCACCGCGTCCGCGCACGACCGCGCCGCGATCAAGGTGCATGACGTAGGCCTGCGCCTGCACAAGAACGACAACGGGGAGACCGGTTTTGAGGTGCTGGTGGGTGGTGGTTTGGGCCGCACGCCCTTCATCGGCAAAACGATAAAACCGTTCGTGCACGGCCACGATCTTTTGAGCTATGTCGAGGCGATCCTGCGCGTCTATAACCAGTACGGCCGCCGCGACAATATCTACAAGGCGCGCATCAAGATCCTGGTCCACGAACTCGGCGCCGAGAAATTTGCAGCCGAGGTCGAGGACGAATGGCAGCAGATGGACAGGAGCGCATTGACGCTCGACGATGCGGCGATCGAGGAAATCCGTTCGCGCTTCTCTTATCCGGCTTACGAAAAACTCGCTTACATGCCGGACGAGTTGAAGAAGGCCGCGCACGATCCGCAGTTCGAAGCGTGGCGCAAGAATTCGGTGTTTCCGCACCGGGTGCCGGGCTATGCGATCGTCACATTGTCGCTGAAGCCGGTGGGCGGACCGCCCGGCGACGCCACGGCCGACCAGATGGACGCGGTCGCCGACCTCGCCTACAAATATTCGTTCGGCGAGATCCGCGTCGGCCATGAACAGAACCTGGCGCTGCCCCATGTCGCCAAACGCGATTTGCCGGCGCTGTGGCGGGCGCTGGACGCCGCAGGCTTGGCGACGCCGAATGTCAATTTGATCACCGACATCATCGCCTGCCCGGGACTGGACTACTGCTCGCTGGCGAACGCACGCTCGATCCCGATCGCGCAGGAACTGACCCGCCGCTTTGCCAGCCACGACACCGCCAATCTGATCGGCAAGCTGCATGTCAACATTTCCGGCTGCATCAATGCCTGCGGACATCACCACGTCGGCCACATCGGCATTTTGGGCGTGGAGAAGAACGGCGAGGAATTTTACCAGATCACGATCGGCGGCCGCGCCGACGAACATGCCGAACTCGGCCATCTGATCGGGCCGTCGGTGCCCTATGCCGACGTCGCCGACGTGGTCGAGGATATCGTTGAAGCCTATCTGGCGCTGCGTGCGCGGCCCGACGAACTGTTCGTCGATACCGTGAAGCGGCTCGGCGTCGAACCTTTCAGGGAGCGTGTCTATGCCACTCGTTAAACAAGGGAAAATTTCCGGCGATGCGTTCGTCCATGTCGCCGACGATGCGGAGCTTCCCTCGGACGGCGCGGTACTGATTTCCGCGGCGCGGTTTCTCGCCGATCCGGAAACGCTGTCGCGGCGGCTCGGCAAGCTAGGGGTGATCTGGCCGAACAACCGCGACGTCGATGATCTCGTGCCGTATCTGGATCGGCTCGCGGTGGTCGGGCTGGTGTTCCCGACCTTCCGCGACGGCCGCGCCTATAGCCAGGCGCGTCTGTTGCGCGAGCGCTATCATTATCGCGGCGAGCTGCGCGCCACCGGGCAGATCCTGCGCGACCAGTTCGTGTTCATGCTGCGCGCCGGCTTCGATGCCTTCGAGGTGAAAAAGGACGCCGACGCCGAAGCCTTCGCCAATACGGTCAAGCGCTATTCGGTGTTTTATCAGCCGACCGGCGACGGCCGCGTCACCGCCCTGCACCGGCGGATGCAGCAAAGTCATTCGGAAAGTGCGGCCCAATGAGCAGTCTGGCCCATCGCCTGCTGCCGGAGCGGACACAGCTCACGGAAGAATTTCCCTCGGCCGAAGCGCTTGACCGCGCGTTGCGCGACGCGCCGCCCGAGGAGATCGTCGCCGCGGCGCTGCGCGCGGTCGGCCGCGACCGTCTCGCCGTGGTGTCCTCGTTCGGCACCGAATCCGCGGCGTTGCTGAAGGTGATGGCGGACGTCGATCCGGCGATCCCGGTGATCTTCCTCGATACCGGCTGGCTGTTCGAGGAGACGCTGGCCTATCGCGATACGCTGATCGCGGCGCTCGGCTTGCGCGATGTGCGCTCGGTAAAACCGCTGGAAAAAACCCTGGATCGGGCCGATCCCGATCGCGATCTGTGGTTCTCCGATCCGGATGCGTGCTGCCGGATCCGGAAGGTCGAGCCGCTGGCGCGCGCGCTTGCACCGTTCGATGCGTGGATCAACGGGCGCAAGCGCTTTCAGGGTCGCGCGCGCGCAAGCATTCCCGTCGTCGAGGAAGACGGCATGCGCCTGAAATTCAATCCGTTCGCAAACATCTCGCGAGAACAGATCGCGGCGATTTATGCGGATGCAAAACTGCCGCCGCATCCGCTCGCGGCGTCCGGCTACCTCTCGGTCGGATGCATGCCCTGCACCAGCCGCACCGAGCCGGACGAGGACGCCCGCGCCGGCCGCTGGCGTGGCCGGCCGAAGACGGAATGTGGCATCCACACGGTAAAGACGTCATAGAACAAAGAACCTGCATCGCCACCAACAACGAAATGCGGTTTCGTTGACTTGGGAGCCGTTCCTCGCGAGTTATGTCTGCGCTTTCGATGACAATGCCGTCGTCGGACCAATGGAGATCGAGAATGATCCGCCGTGTTGTTCCCATCATCGCCGCCTTGATCTGGGCGAGTTCCGCTTATGCCGCCGACGTGTCGCTGCTCAACGTGTCCTATGACCCGACGCGCGAACTCTATGCCGATTTCAACAAGGCGTTTGCCGCCGCCTACCAGAAGGAGACCGGCAAGAGCGTTGAAATAAAACAGTCGCATGGCGGCTCCGGCTCGCAGGCGCGCGCCGTGATCGATGGCCTCAAGGCCGATATCGTCACATTAGCCCTGGCATATGATATCGACGCCATCGCCGCCAAAGGCCTGTTGGCTGCGGACTGGCAGAAGCGCCTGCCGCTCAATGCCTCGCCCTACACCTCGACCATTGTTTTTCTGGTGCGCAAGGGTAATCCGAAAGGCATCAAGGACTGGGACGATCTGATCAAGCCCGGCGTCAGCGTCATCACGCCGAATCCGAAAACCTCGGGCGGCGCGCGCTGGAATTATCTTGCGGCATGGGGATATGCGCTGAAGACAACCGGCTCCGCGGAAAAGGCTAGAAAATTCGTCGGCGATCTCTACCAGAATGTGCCGGTGCTGGACACCGGCGCACGCGGCTCGACCGTTACTTTCGTCGAGCGCGGCGTCGGCGACGTGCTGCTGGCCTGGGAAAACGAGGCGTTCCTGGCGCAGCGCGAGTTCGGTAAGGACAAGTTCGAGATCGTGTCGCCGCCGCGCTCGATCCTCGCCGAGCCGCCGGTCGCCGTGGTCGATGCAGTTGCCGATAAAAAAGGCACGCGGGACGTTGCGCAGGCTTACTTAAGGTACTGGTATACAAAGGAAGGTCAGGAAATTGCCGCACGCAACTCCTATCGTCCGCGTGATCCGGAGATTGCCAAGGAATACGAGACTTCATTCGCCAAGGTGGAACTGTTCACCATCGACGATGTGTTCGGCGGCTGGACCAAGGCGCAGAAGGAACACTTCGGCGAAGGCGGTATTTTCGACCAGATCTACAAGAACTGATCCGGTCTGGTCTGTTCAGGGGGCATTGTGAGCGGAGCGGCGATACGGCGCAGCACCTTGCCGGGGTTCGGTCTCAGCATGGGACTGACCCTGACCTGGCTGTCGATCATTGTCCTCATTCCGCTGGCGGGCCTGTTTCTCAAGACGTTCGAACTGAGTTTCGATCAGTTCTGGGCCATCGTCACCTCAAGGCGCACTCTCAATGCGCTGAAACTGTCGTTCGGCCTCGCCTTCGCCGCCGCAATCGTCAATCTCGTGATGGGAATGATCATCGTATGGGCGCTGGTGCGTTACCGCTTTCCGGGCCGCAGGTTGTTCGACGCCATCGTCGATATCCCCTTCGCGCTGCCGACCGCGGTAGCCGGCGTCGCGCTGACCTCGTTGTTCGCCCAAAAGGGATGGCTCGGCGCGCCATTGGCCGAACTCGGCATCAAGGTGGCGTTCACGCCGGTCGGAATTTTTGTCGCGATGATTTTTATCGGCATTCCCTTTGTGGTGCGCACGGTGCAGCCGGTGCTGCTCGATCTCGATGCCGAGATCGAGGAAGCTGCCGCCAGCCTGGGCGCCAACCGCTGGCATACGGTTTCAAAAGTGATCCTGCCGAGCCTGATGCCGGCGATGCTGACCGGTTTTGCGCTGGCGTTCGCGCGCGCGGTCGGCGAATACGGCTCGGTCATCTTCATCGCCGGCAACCTGCCGAATGTGTCCGAGATCGCCCCGCTCTTGATCGTGATCCGGCTGTCCGAATTCCGCTACGCCGATGCCACCGCGATCGCCGTGGTCATGCTGATTGCCGCCTTCCTGATCATCTTCGCCGTCAACCGCATCCAGCGCTGGGCGCAAACCCGCCTTCCCGCGCATTAGAGGCTTGAGTTCATGATCAAGCCAAAAAACAACGCACGTCATTCCGAGGCGCGAGCGCAGCGAGCGAGCCCGGAATCCATAACCACGATTGGTGGTTATGGATTCCGGGCCTGCGCCCAAGCGGGCGCATCCCGGAATGACGGCGGCGGGGTAAAATGAGCAGCGTCCAACCACTGTCATTACAGGCCCGGGCCGACAGCCGCACCGAGCCCTCGCTGATACGCGCCGTCATCATCGCGATCGCAGTTGCTTTCCTCACTGTCTTCGTGGTGCTACCGTTGGTCGTGGTGTTCGCGCAGGCGTTTTCCAACGGCGTCACCGCGTATTTTTCGGCGCTCACCGATCCCGAGGCCCTCTCGGCGATCCGCTTGACGCTCGCCGCCGCCGCAATTTCGGTCTGCCTCAACCTCGTCTTCGGCGTGATCGCGGCCTGGGCGATTACAAAGTTCGAATTTCGCGGCAAGACATTGCTGATTTCGCTGATCGACCTGCCGTTTTCGGTGAGCCCGGTGATCTCCGGCCTCGTCTTCGTGTTGCTGTTCGGCGCGCGGGGATTTTTCGGGCCGTGGCTGCAGGCGCATGACATCCAGGTGCTGTTCGCGGTGCCCGGCATTGCGCTCGCGACCACCTTCGTGACCTTTCCGTTCGTGGCCCGCGCGCTGATTCCGCTGATGCACGAGCAGGGCACGCAGGAGGAGGAGGCGGCGATCTCGCTTGGCGCCTCCGGCCTGCAGACCTTCTTCCGCGTCACTTTGCCCAATATCAAATGGGGCGTGCTGTATGGCGTATTGCTTTGCAACGCGCGCGCGATGGGCGAATTCGGCGCGGTGTCGGTGGTATCTGGGCACATTCGCGGCGAGACCAACACCATGCCGCTGCTGGTCGAGATTCTCTACAATGAATACCAGTTCGTCGCGTCATTCGCGATCGCCTCGCTGCTGGCGATGCTGGCGCTGATCACGCTGCTGGCAAAGACCATTCTCGAACGGCATCTGGACGAAGGACAAATCCCGAGTGGCGATTGAAGTCAAAAACATCGTAAAACGATTCGGCTCGTTCGCGGCGCTCGACGACGTCGATCTCAAGGTCGGCAATGGCGAGTTGCTGGCGTTGCTCGGGCCGTCCGGCTCCGGCAAGACCACGCTGCTGCGAATTATCGCGGGGCTGGACTGGCCGGACTCCGGCACGGTTTCGTTCGACGGCGAGGATGCGCTGGACCGGGGCGCCAGCGAGCGCCATGTCGGATTCGTGTTCCAGCATTACGCGCTGTTCCGGCACATGACGGTATTCGAGAACGTGGCGTTTGGATTGCGGGTGCAGCCGCGCGCGATGCGCAAGAGCGAAGCCGAGATTCGTGCGCGCGTAAAAGAGCTGCTCGACCTGGTGCAGCTCGACTGGCTTTCCACCCGCTATCCGAGCCAACTGTCCGGCGGCCAGCGCCAGCGCATCGCGCTGGCCCGGGCGCTTGCGATCGAGCCGCGCATTTTGCTGCTCGACGAGCCGTTCGGCGCTCTCGACGCCAAGGTGCGCAAGGAACTGCGGCAATGGCTGCGCAAGCTGCACGAGGAAATCAACGTCACTTCGATCTTCGTCACGCACGACCAGGAAGAGGCGCTGGAAGTCGCCAACCGGGTGGTGGTGATGGACAAGGGGCGCATCGAGCAGATCGGCACGCCCGGCGAGGTCTACGATGCGCCCGCCACCGCCTTTGTTCACGGTTTTATCGGCGAATCGATCGTGCTTGCGGTGCATGTCGAGGAGGGTCGCGTGCGGCTCGACGGCCGGGTGCTGAACATCGCACCCGACGGCGCCGCCTGCGGCGCGTCGCAACTGTTCGTCCGCCGCCATGACATGCAGGTGGGACCAGTGGGCAGTGGGGTGCTCGAGGGCGCCGTGAAGCGGGTGCGCGCCTTCGGCCCGACCCAGCGCGCCGAAGTGGCCCTATGTTCCGACAACGGCGGCACGCTGATCGAGATCGACGCGCCGCGCGACCGCGAGCTCAGGGCCGGCGACATGATCGGCCTGCACCCGAGACGGTATAGGATCTTCGCGGCGTAGACTCGGTATCAGAGCGCCACAGGCAGTAGCTGTCATCCCCGCGAAAGCGGGGAACCAGTAAACGCCGCCGTTCGTGAATCTCTGCCGCCTCTGGGATACTGGGCCACCCGCTTTCGCGGGGGTGACACCTGCGTTTGGGTGGCCTCCTGCGTTTAAACTCCCCTCGTTCACCTTTCAGCCACGGTTCTTGTGCAACAACTGCGTCCGACCCTGGGGGAATTTTGAATTATGCGCGTGGCGGTGGCCATACTCGCCCTGTTGGCGCTTACCGGCTGCGCCGCGGAGGCACCGCTCAAGGAGGAGCCGGCGTTCTATCTCAGCATGGCCCATGGCGGCGCCAAGGTGGATCCGGTGGTGGCGGCGTCGATGATCTCGGGCTATCGGGCGAACAACGGCCTTGGCGCCGTGATCGTCGATCCCGCATTGATGACATTGGCGGAATCGCAGTCGATGGCAATGGCCAGCCGCAACAAACTTGACCACGATGTCACGGCACCTCTGGCTAAGCGCCTGAACGGGGCGGGATATCCGGCGACATTGGCGGTCGAGAACGTATCGGCCGGCTATCACACTCTGGCGGAAGCGTTTTCCGGCTGGCGGGATTCGCCGCCGCACCGGGCCAACATGCTGAAAAACGGTGTCACAAAATTAGGCATTGCCGCGAGCTATGCTCCGAATACCAAATACAAGGTGTTCTGGACGCTGATTCTTGCATCATCGGAAGCGCGATAAACCCGGGCTGCGATGTGCCGTGTTGCGTCGGCGATTGACGCCGCCGCGAACTGACGCCACGGTACGGCTTCATTTTTGCAGATCGATAATGATGACGGATTCCACCGGGCCTGTGCCCGCAACCACGCCTGCAAAGGCAAAACCCGTGCTTGTCCTGCAAGGCGGCGGCGCGCTCGGCTCCTATCAGGCCGGCGCCTACCAGGCGCTGTGCCACCAGGGTTTCGCGCCGGAATGGGTGGCGGGCATTTCGATCGGCGCCATCAATGCCGCGATCATCGTCGGCAACGCGCCGGAACAGCGCGTCGAGCGGCTCAAGGAATTCTGGGAGACGGTGTCCTCGCCGGTGTCCTGGAGCCCGGTGGTGCCAGGCGACCGGGCGCGTTCGTTGTTCAACGAGACCAGCGCCGCTTTGATCGCCGCCTTCGGCGTGCCCGGCTTCTTCACGCCGCGTTTCCCGCCGGCGCCGCTGTGGCCGTTAGGCAGTCCGCAAAGCCAGAGCTATTACGACACCGCGCCGTTGCGCGAGACGCTGCAGCGGCTGGTCGATTTCGATCGCATCAACGCCTGCGATACCCGGCTCAGCGTCGGCGCCGTCGGTGTGACGACCGGCAATTTCGTCTATTTCGACAATGTCGACTTCAAAAAGCGCGGCAAGAAGATCACCCCGGAACACATCATGGCCTCCGGGGCGCTGCCGCCGGGCTTTCCTTCGATCGAGATCGACGGCGAGCATTTCTGGGACGGCGGCATCTCGTCCAACACGCCGCTGGATTACGTGCTCGACGAGCAAACCCGCCAGGACCTCCTGATCTTCCAGATCGATCTGTTCAGCGCGAGCGGGCCGCTGCCGACCACGCTGCTCGAGGCGGCTGAGCGCGAGAAGGACATCCGTTTTTCCAGCCGCACCCGCCTCAATACCGACAAGAACAAGACCATCCACGATGCCCGCAAGGCGGTGCGCGACCTGATCTCGAGATTGCCTCCGGAATTCAGGGACGATCCGTCGGTCAAATTCCTTTCTGAAGCCGCCAAGGAAAACACCGTCACCGTGGTGCACCTGATCTACCGCAGCAAGAACTACGAATCCTCCTCCAAGGATTACGACTTTTCCCGCGTCGGCATGGTGGAGCACTGGAACGCCGGCGCGCGCGACGTTCATCTGTCGATGCGTCACAAGGATTGGCTGGAGCGGCCGCAATCGGGGGAAACCATGGTGACCTACGATCTCACCGGGGACGGCAGCGAAACTCTCGACCAACAGGAGCAAAAATAAAATGGCTACGTTGACAGGCAAGACCGCGGTGGTGACCGGATCGACCAGCGGTATCGGATTGGCTTATGCGCGCGCCTTCGCCGGCGCCGGCGCCAATATCGTGCTCAACGGCATGGGCCCGCCGGCCGACATCGAGAAGGAACGCGCCGCGATCGAGGCCGATTTCAAGGTCAAGGCGGTGCACTCGCCGGCCGACATGACAAAGCCATCGGAAATCGCCGCCATGATCGCGCTGGGCGAAAGCAGCTTCGGCTCGGTCGACGTGCTGGTCAACAATGCCGGCATCCAGTTCGTCTCGCCGATCGAGGAGTTCCCGATCGACAAGTGGGACGCCATCATCGCCATCAACCTGTCGTCGGCGTTTCACGGCATCCGCGCCGCAGTGCCCGGCATGAAGAAACGCGGCTGGGGCCGCATCATCAACACCGCCTCGGCACACTCGCTGGTCGCCTCGCCATTCAAGTCGGCCTATGTCTCGGCCAAGCACGGCATCGCCGGTCTCACCAAGACCGTGGCGCTCGAGCTCGCCACCTTCAAGATCACCTGCAACTGCATCTCGCCCGGCTATGTCTGGACTCCGCTGGTGGAGAAGCAGATTCCCGACACCATGAAGGCGCGCAATCTCACCAAGGAACAGGTCATCAGCGACGTGCTGCTGGAAGCCCAGCCCACCAAGCAGTTCGTCACCTCCGAGCAGGTCGCGGCGCTGGCGTTGTTCTTGTGCGGCGACGACGCCGCGCAAATCACCGGCGCCAACCTCTCGATCGACGGCGGCTGGACCGCGGAATAGAGGAGTAGGCCGGATGAGGTCAGTTGTAGCCGTCATTGCCGGGATTGACCCGGCAATCCATCCATCCCGAAAAACTCTTTACGAAGATTGATGGATACGCGGGTCAAGCCCGCGTATGACGCTTTGGAATTTTGCAAAAAGTGCCTTGATCTCGGTGGGCGATGCACTTTCGCCGGCATCCATCGAAGCCATCGCGGTATCAATGATCTGAAGTTCTTCAGGCGTTGCGATATATTCGTCGCCGCGCAACTCGCCGTCGGTTTCCGGGTCCGTCGTCATGTCCAGATCATACCGCCAACCCGGTCCATTCCAACCGCCCGGCGGCTGCGTCAGGCGGCTTGCTTCCCGAACGCGAGCACGTGCAACCCGAGCCGCCGCCGCACGATCCAGAATAGCAGCACGGTCTCGAAGGCGAGCGCCAGCGAGGTCGCGGCTGCGGCGCCGTAGCCGCCGAAGCGGGGGATCAGCAGCACGCACAGCACGACGTTCATGACAAAGGCCGAGGCGTAGGCCAGGGCGCAGATATGCTGGTGGCCGAGCATGTTCAGCAGCCGCTCCACCGGACCGATCGCGGCGCGCACCACGAGGCCGATGGAGGCGATGAACATAATGTCGTAGCCAGCGACGAATTGCGGCCCAAACAGCCAGAGCAGCGGTTTGCCGAATATCAGCAGCAGCGTTGTCGCGGCCAGCGACGGCCAGAACGTCCATTGAATCGCGTGTGCGACGTAAGCCGACAGCCTCGCGCGATCGCCGGTTGCATGATACTCCGCAAACCGGTGCGCCGTGGTCGCCGACATCGCGTAGTGGATGAACGACACCAGCGCCAGCGTCTTCACCACGGCGAAATAGATGCCGACCTCTTCCGAGGAACGGAATTGCTGCAGCAGCAGCACATCGGTGTAGGACAGCAACAGATAAAACCCTTCCACCATCAGGATCGGAAGCGAGACCGCGAGCCAGCCGCGGAAATCGTAAGCCTTGGGGCCGGATTCGATGGTATCGCGCAGGCGGCGGTTCATCACGATCATCTGGCCGATCATGGCGATCCAGACCGCGGCGGCGCTTGCCAGCATCGCGGCGGTGGCGCCGAGATGAAACCCGAGCGCGAATGCGCCGGCGGTAAAACCGATGATGAGCGACTGCCGCACGACGAATTGCGGCATCAGTCCCAGCCGCATCCAGTCATGCGAGCGTGCGATGCCGTCCTGGGTGTTGGCAACCACGAAGGCCGGCAGCGTCAGGCAGCCTATGTAAAGCGGCAGCACCGCGCCGGGCTCGATCCATGGCGACAGCAGTTTCACGAGGCCGGCGAGCAGCAGCGAGACGACCAAGGAGACGATCAACGTCATCCAGCGGCTGCCGGAGAGGAAGCCGCGCAGCAACGCATGCTCGCCGCGCGTGCGATATTCCGGGATCAGCTTTTGCGCGGAAACCGAGATGCCGAAATCCATCATGCTGCCGAGCAGCAGCACCCAGGTCCAGACATAGACATAGACGCCGTAATCCGAGCCGCCCATCCACCGCGCCAGCAGGATTTGCGACAGATAGGCAAGGCCCGCGCTGACCACGCGGATGATGAAGATGGTGCCGGCCAGGCGTTTGGTCAGCGAGGCTTCGCCCGAGCCGCCAAGGACACGGCCGAGCATCGCGCGCAGCCGCGCCAAAGCGCCCGTCGCTGGGGCTGATGTGGAATGCGCGTCCGTTACCGCCACGGAAAAACCCTCATCGCCGCTGGGCTACGGCGACGATCCGGATTATCAACGAATCGTTAATATTCGGTTGGATTGTCGTCCGGGCGAACGCGGGCACCCATATGTGGACGGCCCCCGTGGCACAAGAGGTTTGTGAGGTTTGATCGGATCGCTTGCATCCATATGTCCGGCCTGTTGATGCGGTCGCTGTGACCGCTGGCCAAGATGGCTTCCGCGAC